>SAMEA3663028__coassemble_842_pt1 | contig 10622 bp, 6 predicted proteins | sample SAMEA3663028__metabat2_low_PE_038 | metagenome-assembled genome bin SAMEA3663028 (sample SAMEA3663028) | pig gut metagenome | biome: pig gut; feature: pig-associated habitat; material: faeces | place: France | collected 2012 | reverse complement strand
CTATGTTCCTGAAAACTATGTATGGACCTCACAGAGCCACAACTCTTCGGAGTCAATGCCTTGCGGTGGGCACGACGTGGGACTGAACGTGTGGGTAGAAAATGGCGATGTGCTGATGTATATCTCGCGCAGCGGTATGTTTGACGAGAACAACACGCTGCTCAAGGCAGGACGTCTGCGCCTGCATCTCTCTTCTTCTCCCTTTGACGAGGCAAAAGGGGCCTTCAGTCAAACACTCTGTCTGTATGACGGTTCCATGCTCATCAAGGGAAAAGATACGGAGATACGCATCTGGGTGGATGTACAATCGCCCGTGGTATATGCCCAACTAAAATCGAACAAGGCTGTAGAAGCGGTGCTGAGTTATGAAAGTTGGCGCTACAAAGACACTCCTGTGACCAAAGCACAATGCCAGCAATTTTCATACAAGTGGGTTCTTCCCAAAGACTGCGCCACCTACAAAGACTCCATCTGGGCACAGGGCAGCAGTCTCACCGTGCAACATAAGAATAGGGAACAAACGGTGTTTGACTTTACCGTGGAACGAGAAAAGCTGGGTGACATCAAAGGTCAACTTCCAAATCCCATCGGTGGACTGCGCTTCGGAGGCACTTTGCAAGCACCTGGATTTCAATATGCAGGTACTGCCGAAGGCGTTTATGCCTCCACTGCCTACCGTGCATGGCAGTTCAAGGCATCACGTGTCAAGAACTCTACTATCACCTTCAGCATGTTCGAGGGCAACGAGCACACCGTCATTGCACCAGCCAAGATATCTCGCAAACGCAGCACGCAGTGGTGGAACGATTTCTGGCAGCGCAGCTTTATTGTGATCGAAGCATCTGATGATGCGAAAGCACAGCAACAGGCAAGGAACATTACACGCAACTACAACCTGTTTAGATATATGCTGGGTTGCAACGCCTACGGCAAATGGCCCACCAAGTTCAATGGAGGACTGTTTACCTTCGACCCTGTATATGTAGATAAGGCACGCAACTTCACTCCCGACTACCGCTGCTGGGGTGGTGGCACCATGACGGCACAAAACCAGCGATTAGTGTACTGGCCCATGCTGAAAAACGGTGATTTTGATATGATGCAAGCACAGTTTGACACCTATCTGCGCATGCTGCCCGCAGCCATGGCACGTACCAAATACTACTGGGGACACGAAGGCGCATCCTATACGGAACAGATAGAAAACTTTGGACTGCCAAACCCCGCAGAATACGGCAAGCACAAGGAGGGAGATGACATGGGCACTGAGCGCAATGCCTGGTTGGAATATCAATGGGACACCTCTTTAGAGTTCTGCTCCATGATACTGCTGGCACACCGCTATGCTGGTGTCAATATCGACAAGTACAAAGAGATGATTCGCCAATGCCTCATCTTCTTCGACCTTCACTACCAATACCTTGCCAAACAACGGGGAGTGAAGGCTCTGGATGGCAATGGCAAGCTGATACTCTACCCCTCTTCGGGATGCGAAACCTATAAGATGGCATACAACCCGTCGAGCGTGATTGCTGCTCTTCAAACAGTGATAGCACAGTGTCAAGGCATAGTGGAACTGGACAGCACGCTGAAAAACAGGATTCCAGACATCCCACTTCACACCATCAACGGGCACACCTGCATAGCCCCAGCCTTGGCATGGGCACGCATACAGAATGTAGAGACGCCACAGCTTTATCCCGTTTTTCCCTGGCGTATCTACGGTGTGGGACGCGAGCATCTGGACATTGCACGCAACACTTATCTCTACGATGCGCACGCACTCTCCATGCGCTCTGCCAAGGGATGGAAACAAGACAACATCTGGGCAGCCTGTTTGGGACTGACCAACGAGGCAAAGAAACTATGTATTGCGAAATGGGCAGACGGTCCATTCCGTTTCCCAGCATTCTGGGAACAAGGCTATGACTGGGCTCCCGACTGTAACCGAGGAGGCTCTGCCATGATTGGCTTGCAAGAGATGCTACTACAGGAAGCCCCCGACGGCTCTCTGCTACTCTGTCCGGCATGGCCTAAAGAATGGAATGTACGATTCCGCCTGCACGCCACTGGCAACCGCATTGTAGAGGGTTCGTGCAAGAACGGACAAATCACCCACCATGTTGTTCAAAAATAACTATCATCATGCGTATTCGCTTTTTCCTCAGCATATTTGCCCTGCTGCTTCACACACAGGTATATGCCACCCTCACCGTTACAAAACAAACTTGCAACCATCAAGACGGACTGGCGCTATCGCAGGGCGACATCACTCTGGGATGGCAGATGCACTCCGACCGCAACGGAGACAAGCAGACAGCCTATCAAATCTGCGTGTACGAGAACATCACCAACAAGCAGGTATATTCCACTGGCAAGGTAAAATCATCCCAAAGTCAATTGGTGAGCATCCCCTCACTGCACCCCAACAAGCACGGCTACTACTGGCAGGTGCGTGTATGGGACGGAAAACACCGAGCCTCAGCATGGAGCGAAAAGCAGCACCTGCGCATCGTTCCCTCTGACATAGACGCCAAATGGATTGGTGCCATCAGTCGTAAGGATGCCAAACTGCCCCAAGGACGTTTCTCCAACGGAGTGTTCAAGAAAGACTCTTTCAAAACGTTATGGGCACCCGTAGATACCCTCTCGGTAAAGAGTATCATCATGCGCAAAGCCTTTGAAACCAGCAAGCGCAGCATCACCGATGCTATTGTATATGTGAGCGGTTTGGGGCATTACGAACTGAAGATAAACGGTGAGAAAGTGGGCGACAGCGAGTTTGCGCCACTGTGGAGCGAATACGAGAAAACGGTGTATTACAACGTGTTTGACGTGACCTCGCTATTGCGCAGCGGAAGGAATGCCATCAGCGTACTGCTGGGCAATGGTTTCTTCAACGTACAGCGACAGGGCAGATATAGCAAACTGCAAACCTCATTCGGCCCGCCTCAACTGCTGCTGCGCATGGAGATAAACTATGACGACGGAAGTAGCCAGGCCATTGTGAGTAACACCGACTGGCACTACACCCTATCACCCATCACCTTCAACAGCATCTACGGCGGTGAATCGTATGACGCACGCATGGAAATAGCCAAATGTCATCTGCCACATTACAACGACAGTCACTGGAAGCAGGCTGTGGAGGTGGAGGGACCTATAGGAACCTTGGCAGCACAGACAGCACCACCGGTAAAAATCATGGAGCGCTATGGCATTCAACAGGTAACCACCCTGCCCGCTGACTCCATTGAAGCAGCGTCCAAAGCGACCAAGCGCACTATACACCCCTCTGTATTCATCGCCGACATGGGACAGAACTTAGCTGGTTTTCCGGAAATCACTGTAAGCGGACAACGTGGACAGAAGGTGACTATGGTGGTGTCGGAATCACTGAATAAGTATGGCGTGTGCGACCAACGTCAGACTGGCAGACAGCACTATTATGAATACACGCTCAAAGGTGATGGCATTGAGACATGGCATCCTCGCTTTTCGTACTACGGTTTCAGATACATACAGGTAGAGGGGGCCGTACTCGAAGGTCAAGTCAATCCCCATCAACTCCCCGTTATAAAAAAACTGAACAGTTGTTTTATCTACAACTCAGCACCCGAAGTATCTACATTTGAGTGCTCCAATCCACTTTTCACGCAGACACATCGACTGATAGAGCGCGCAGAGCGCAGCAATATGCAGGCGGTGTTTACCGACTGTCCGCATCGCGAAAAATTAGGATGGTTAGAGCAAGACCATCTATGCGGTCCCAGTTTGCTGTACAACTACAACATTACTTCCTTGGTGCCCAAGGTGATTCGCGACATCACCGACACCCAGAAGACTGACGGTATGGTGCCCACCACAGCACCGCAATATGTGTCCTTCGGCAATCTGTTTGACGACAGTCCTGAATGGGGAAGCACACTTATCATCCTGCCTTTCATGTACTACGACTTCTATGGCGACAGCACGCTGATAATCAGGAATTACAGTGCCATGAAGCGCTATGCCGACTATCTGGAAAGCAGGGCTACAGACGGAATTGTGAGTCATGGCCTGGGCGACTGGTACGACTACGGTCCCTGGCGTGCCGGCTTTTCACGCAACACACCCATACCCTTGGTAGCTACAGCACACTACATCTACGATTTGCAGCTGCTATGCAAGGCTGCACAGATGATGAACAAGCCCCAAGACAAGCAAATGTTCGAGCAACGGTTGGACATGGTGACCAGCGCCTTTAACCGCACCTTCTACAAGGCAGACTCGTGCAAGTATGGCACAGGCAGTCAAGCCTCCAACGCACTACCCCTTTTCCTCGGTATCTGCGGCAACAACAAAGACAAGGTGCTTGCCTCGCTGCTCGCCGACATTGCAGCCCATGGCAACCGACTCACTACAGGTGATGTGGGCAACCGCTACCTGTTTCAAACGCTGGCGCACAACGGCAAGAACGATTTGCTCTACTCCATGCTCAACCACTACGAAACTCCAGGCTATGGCTTCCAGTTGAAATATGGTGCCACCACTCTCACTGAGCAATGGGATCCAAGAGAAGGAGCCTCGTGGAACCACTTCATGATGGGGCAGATTGATGAGTGGCTTTTTGCCACACTGGCAGGTATCAGCAACCAACCTGGCACCCACGGCATGCAACACCTGCGTATTGCTCCTACCTTGGTGGGCGACCTGCAATGGGTGAAAGCCTCCACAGAAACACTCTACGGCAAAGTTCGTGTAGAGTGTAGCACCACGGTGCTCACGGTAGAGATTCCCGTAGGAAGTGAGGCCACCGTGGTATTGCCATCAGGCACAGAACACGCTGTAGGCAGTGGCACTCACACCTTTCAATTTTGAATCAGCATCCAACCAGCCAACAAGTTGGTTGGAGCTCATCCTTTCCAAAGTCCGTGGAGGTTGCAATATTCCCTTGCAGCCTCCACTTTTTCATGGGTCAGGAACACTGCTTCAGGTTTGTCACCAGGATGGAGTTCTTTTCTATAGACAGCATCCTCGGTTATCAGTTCTATCCACTGGATATAGTGGCTATCCATCATGGGATGCTCAGCACTGCCCACCTTGACCCGATATCCATTATCTACAACTTCTACAACAGGCACATGCTTCTCATAGGCAGCATCCGTTGTATTCTCCTCGAGCAACAACATGGGTTTGCCACAACACACCAATGTCCCTGCACCAACATTCACCACCTCTACGATATTGCCACAAATGGGGCAACGGTAGATTTCTCTCAGTTTAGTCATCTTTCACTCCTTTCTTTATGTATTAAACACTCTGCTTTGGGAAATGCCATCACCGCTCTTTCTACGGCATGTCAACAGCCCTCCCTTTTCTGCAAATATAGGGAATAATCCATCACATGATGCTTCCACGCCCACTCATTTATTGTTTTTTATAAAACAGACGAATTATTCTTCATAAATTACGATAATTCATGTGAAAACGCTATCTTTGCAGTAATGTAAACTGCTATATACGGCTATGAAAAACCACAGACACGCATATCTGATTATGGCACACAATGAATGGGAGTTGCTCAACACCCTACTCTCGCTCATTGATGATGAACGCAACGACATATTCCTGCACATCGACAAGAAGGTAAAGAATATGCCCAACCTGTATCAGCCGAAATTTTCTAAACTCTATCTCACACCCAAACGTTACGACGTTCGCTGGGGAGATGTGGGACAAGTACACTCGGAGATGCACCTGTTTAAGACAGCCAAGGAGCATGGCCCCTACCAGTATTACCATAAGTTGTCGGGAGTAGATTTGCCCATCAAGACACAAGACTACATACACCACTTTTTCGATGAGCACGAGGGCAAGGAGTTTATAGGCTACTTCACGCTGACCGACTTTATCAAAGGCGATATAGAGAGAAAGCGCAGACGTTATTATTTCCTGATGCGCTGGAACTATCGAACCCCCTTTGCACCCAAATGGAAGGTAAACATGGCCAAGCTGATACGCCACGCCGCACTCAAGATACAAGATTGGGTGCACTACGACCGGGGCAACGAACTAACCTTCAGGACAGGGCACAACTGGGTATCACTGACAGAAGAGGCTGTGACCTACCTGATAGAACAAGAGCCCTTTATCAACAAGCGATTTGCACACACCACCTGTGCCGACGAGATGTATAAGCACTCACTGCTCATCTCCAGCCCCACCTTCAAAGAAAGGATATTCGACCTTGAAGACGGTGTACACAGTTGCATGCGCTTTATCGACTTTCAGCGTGCCAGTACAGAGCAGCAACGACGAGGAGAACCATACAACTGGCAAGACAATGATGCAGAGGAACTGCTGCAATCTCCCTACCTCTTTGCCCGCAAGTTTTCAAGCAAATACCCCAAGGTAATCAACGACATAGAAGCGTACCTGAAAAACGCCAAGTAAGGATGAAAGAGAAATGAGAATTGTATATATCTTCAATTCGCTCGCACTTAAAGGTGGGATGGAGAGGATTCTCTGCGACAAGATGAACTATCTGTTGCAGCACTGTGGATATGACATCTCTTTTGTGTCGTTTCAGCAAGGCAACCATCCCATGCCCTATAAACTTGATGAGCGCATCAAGGTGATTGACCTGAACACACGCTTCTGCGAACTTCATCGGTTGAATCCCGTGGCAGCCGTTTTCAGAAACATCTCATTGAGAAGGCAATTAAAACAGCGACTGGCACACACCCTGAAGCAGATAAAACCCGACATTGTGGTGTGCACCACCACCGACTTTTACATCAGTGAGTGCATCCTTGACCTACCCTATCACATCATCGTGGAGTCTCACATTCACATGGCAGAGATTCTGGAAGTAAATCTACACAAGAACCGTCTGCTGAAACTCTTTTGCAAGATGTTCGACCACTGGCACTTCACCAAAATCAATAAGGCAGCAACATTGATTACGCTGACCCAAGCCGACAAACAGGACTGGGAAAAGCATATAGACACCAACATCAAGGTGATCCCCAACATAGTGACCCATTACCCCAAGCATATCACACCATACAGCGACAGACCTAACAGAATAGTCTGCGTAGGACGGCTTACCAGACAGAAAGGATTTGATTTACTTATTGAGGCATGGAACAGGATTGCAGAAAAACACAAGTCATGGCGAATAGATATCTTCGGTCATGGAGAATTGGAAAAATCACTCAACAAGAAAATCAGAGAATATAGCTTAGAGGAAAGCATCAAGATAAACAAACCCACCGACCACATCTATGATGAATATGAGAACAGTGCCTTCTACGTGCTGAGTTCTCGGTATGAGGGATTTGCACTGGTGTTGGTAGAAGCCATGAGTTGTGGCACCCCTGCTGTGTCTTTTGACTGTCCTCACGGCCCTTCAGGACTGATTGCCTCTGGCGAAGAAGGTCTTCTCGTGCCGCTTGCCGACGTGGAGAAACTGGCGGAGGCCATGGATTGGATGATAACGCACAAGGAGGAAAGACAGCAGATGAGCCTCAACGCGAGAACAAAGGCCAAGAACTATACTGCAGAGAGCATCATGCCCCAGTGGACTGCACTGTTTGAGAGCATCGCAGGCCGCCCGTAAGTCAGGCCTGCTCAGTATTTTCTTGATGCAAGCAGTCGCCTTACAAGCATATACAACTCAGGGAACAGCGTGAAAACGGCAAGACTACGCGGAATGTTGCCACGGTCCACCTGGGCCAACAGTCGGCGCAATGCTCCGACAATCTCCCTGCGCCGGCGGTAGATGCGGGTGTAGTGGATGGTGAACCACAGCATGATATTGACGTTCACACACACATTTTCCATCAGTTTTTTTCTCACCTGTCCTGTGGCATCGGCGGCAGTTGTGGCCACTATGTCCACGGCCCTGCATCCCTGCAGCAGTTTTTCCACAGTCATGTTGGCCACGCAAGAGGCGGCATTTCTGCGATAGAGATAGAACAGGATGCCGGTGTGGACAAAGGTCCGGCATTTCAGCAGCACCCGAGTGATGAAAGCCCAGTCTTCCATGAACGACACTTTGTCGGGGAAGGTGATGGCATGGTCGGCCACAAGGCTCCGCCTGATGAGATAGCCCCAGCAATATCCTTCCTTGAACCGAGTGACATGCACGATGGCATCGCCGCCGCTCATCCTGCGCACAAAGTCTTCGCACACCACCTCCTTGCAGTCATGGTCCGTGGTTTCCTCAGCTATCTCTACATGGGCAGCCTTCACCACCTCTGCATCATGCTCCACAGCCACCTGCAACAGCGGCTTCAAGCTGCCGCTCACCAACAGGTCGTCGGCATCCACAAAGGTGACATAGTCGCCACATGCCTTGCATAGCGCATGGTTGCGCGCACAGGCCACTCCCTGATTCTCCTGCCTCAGCAACTGCAGGTTGCCGTGTCCTCGGGCATACTGCGCCACCAATGCGGCACCGTTGTCGGTACTTCCGTCATCCACCACAATCACTTCAAACTCGCTCTCGGCCAACTGCTGGGCATAGATGCTGTCGAGACATTGTATCACAAACCTCCCGCAATTATACAGCGGGATGATGACAGACAAGAGGGGTTGAGTATTCATAGGCTGCTTTGCTTTTGTTTCATTGGTTGCACTGGGCAATAACAAGCTCCATCTGGCGGCGCCACGACAGGTGCTCCACCGTTTTTCTTATCTCGGCAGGCACCGGTTCATAACCGTCGATAAAGGAGAGTATGCTCTGAATATCTATGGGCGAATCGTCGGCAGGGGCCTTGATGACATAGGGTTTGTCGTCAAAGTCGCTGTCACACTCCGAATATACAAAGGGAATGCCCCGCGCCGCATACTCGCGGTTCTTCAGGGTTTTGATGCAACTGATGCCGCTCCGGTGGCGCCCCAGACTGCCGATGGCAAACACACACTGGTTGAACACCTCGTCCAACGCCTCGCCAAACAGTTTGCCATGATGGATGATGCAGTGCTCTATGCCATATTCTGCAGCGGTCTGTCTGATGGTTGGATAACCGTTGGTGGCCGTGCCGCGGTCGTCTTCCCACCCCACCACGTGCAGAAACACCTTGCGCCCGTGCGGCTGCTGCCTGTAATACTCGCCCATGCCGGCCACAAGGCGATCGAAGCCATGCCAGTAGTGTATCTCGGCCACCGCCACCAAATGGATGTCTTGCTGCTGAACGGGCCGGTGCAGCGGTATGCTGTCCAAGTCAATGCCATTGCTGATGCGTATCGTGCGCTGGCCAAAGATGCGCTCCTCGTCAGAGAAGGTCACTATGGCCTGCATCCTTGCGGCAAGCGAGCGCCTGAAGAGTTTGTCTATATACAGTGGAATCCTGTATTTCAGCGGATAGCCCCTGAACTCTGAATCATAGGGATAGGTGGGCACTTCTGTGAAACATCGGATGCCCCTGCGCTGCAATTGGGAAAACAGACGGACAAGCACAGGAGTAGCGTTCATAAAGCTGCGGGCATACACCATATCGATGCCACTGTCCGAACAGAAGCGGCTGATGCTGCCAAGACAGCATCTCGACCTCAGCGCAGCAAGCATTCCCGTGCCATAATCGGCAATCACTCGGCCATCCACAAAGCGGCAGCGGTGCCCACGCCCATCGAAGTCATAATAGCAGAGATGCACCTCATGCCCATTCTGCTGAAGTCCCTTCACCTGATAGCGTATCTTCTTGCTGATACCGCTCTCCTCGGCAAAGCCATGATATACAAGGAACAGGATTCTCATTTGAAGGGAAGTATTTTGTTCAACATCAGTGAGACAAACAAGAACACAGAAACCAGATGATCAAAACAGCGACGTATGGCATAAAAGCATGTCAATCGATGGAATGGATTTACCAGCAGCAGAGAGAACAAAAACAGGAATAGATGACCGTGTGTCAGATTTGACTTTATCAGTCCCCTCTTCCTTACGTCCAGCATCTTTACCTTTTCTTCATAACCCTCCACTTCGCTTGCATTCCTATTCAGATAGTCTGTAAAAAACATCAGCAACACAAACATCTTCATGCTTTTGCCAATGAAGCATCTGCCTTGAAGGCGCTCAGACATCAAGTGGAAGATTTGAAGATAGTCGTTCACACATTTGTTGATTTTTTCCCGGCTTACCTTCCGTATGATACCCCCCTCGTTATTTCGGTAGAAATAGGTTCTCTCTGTAAAGATGACAGCATAGTTGACCATCGACATGAGCGAATAGTTGAACACATTATCCTCAAAGTATATGCCCTCTTCAAAGCGTAGTTGGTGTTCCTCTACCACGCTGCGCCTCACACAGTAGTTCCATGCCGTCCACTTGCATAGGGTGCCTGCATACAGACGGTTATTGTCTCTGACCACCTTGTGGCCAGTAAACTTAAATCTAAGCACCTGCAGTCCCTCCTCATAGTGATTGCCTATAAGAATGTCAGCATCCGGATATTGTTTGTGATAAGCCATGAAGGTAGCAATGCTTTCAGGATAAAGATAATCATCAGAATCGACAAACAGCAGAAACTCGCCCATGGCATGTTTTATTCCCGTGTTACGGGCTGCAGAGAGACCAGCGTTCTTTTCATGTCTCACCATTTTGAAGACCATCTCTCCACCCTGCTTCTGGTACT
>SAMEA3663028__coassemble_837_pt1 | contig 10689 bp, 5 predicted proteins | sample SAMEA3663028__metabat2_low_PE_038 | metagenome-assembled genome bin SAMEA3663028 (sample SAMEA3663028) | pig gut metagenome | biome: pig gut; feature: pig-associated habitat; material: faeces | place: France | collected 2012 | reverse complement strand
ATGAGGCGAAATATGGAGTTGGTAATTAAATTGGTAATGACTAATGCGATAATGATGATTAAGTAGCATCAATCATTATACATCAAGCCAGAATTAGTTCAAATCCACCTTAAACCCTCATTTTCAGTGACTTGCGAACATAAAACTCTGGTGATCACACAAAAAAAATGGAAACCCATAAGGTTCCCATTTCACATTTTCAGCGGAGAGAGAGGGATTCGAACCCCCGGTGCCTCTCAGCACGACGGTTTTCAAGACCGTTGTAATCGACCACTCTACCATCTCTCCAGAAGTGTTCAGCGTATTCCTTTCAATACGAAACATGGTCGCTAAATCGAGTGCAAAGGTAGAGAGTTTTTTTTGAATGAACAAATATTTGTGTGCTTTTTTGTCGAAAAAAACTAAAAGTGCTACCTTTGTACCATGATTTATCCTGGAAATTTTGAAGAAAAGATAGGCTTTGACGAAATAAAGCGGATGCTCAAAGAGCACTGTGTGAGCAATATGGGATGTGAAAAGGTGGATGAATTATCCTTTTCAGATCAGTATGCTGTTGTGAGCGAGCTCCTTCAACAGGTGCAGGAATTTTCTGCTTTACGGCAAAATGCAGCGGAGCCCTTTACTCTTCAAACTTTTTTTGATGTGCGCCCATGTGTACAGCGATTGCGATTAGAAGGCACACACCTTGAAGAAGAGGAACTGTTCGACCTGCTCCGCTCGCTACTTGCGGTGGTTGCTATCGTGAAAAAAGTGCGTGCCACGGAGGATAACGAAGAAGAAACTGATGATGAACAGCAGGATGAAGTGCATTTCAGTTATCCCGCTTTGGCTGCCATGGCAGAAGGAGTGGCAAATTTTGACATCCCCATTAGAAAAATAGAGCGGATACTTGACAAGTATGGAAGGATTAAAGACAATGCGTCCCAACAGTTGTACGGTATCAGACGCGAATTGGAGAAGACTGCCAGCAGTATATCGCACACATTATATAATATACTGCGATCCGCCCAAAGCGAGGGCTTGGTGGATAAGGATGTGACGCCAGCCATGCGTGATGGAAGACTGGTGATACCAGTGGCACCTGCCCTAAAGAAACGGGTCAAAGGTATAGTGCACGATGAATCTGCCACGGGCAAAACAGTATTTATAGAGCCTGTGCAGGTGGTAGAAGCCAACAACAGGGTGAGAGAACTTGAAGCCGAGGAGCGAAGAGAGATTATCCGCATACTCACAGAGGTGTCGTGTGAGATTCGTCCGTATGTGGAGGAATTGATGCATGCTTGCCATTTCCTTGCCATGATAGATATGACACAGGCGCGTGCTATGGTGGCAGAAGCAATGGGTGCCATCTGTCCGTTGCTGACCAATGCACCGCAGATAGATTGGATTCATGCCTGTCATCCGCTGTTGCAGATAGCACTTGCCAGACAAAACAAGAGAGTGGTGCCATTGGATATTGCGCTTGACAACAAGCAGCGAATCTTGATAATCTCTGGACCTAACGCTGGTGGCAAGTCTGTGTGTCTCAAAACCGTGGGACTGTTGCAGTATATGGTGCAGTGTGGCCTGCCTATTCCTGTTGGCGAGCGCTCTAAAGTGGGCATCTTCGAGGATGTGATGATGGATATTGGTGACCAGCAGAGCATCAGCGACGACTTGAGTACCTATTCGGGGCATTTGCTGAACATGAAGAATATGATGAAAAAGGCAGGCAGTGGCACATTGTTGCTCATTGATGAGTTTGGCGGAGGAACCGAACCGTTGATAGGTGCAGCCATTGCGCAGAGTGTGCTGGGGCAGTTCTGTAAGAAACAGGCTTTTGGTGTTATCACTACGCATTACCAAAATCTGAAGCACTATGCGGATGAGCACGATGGCATTGTTAACGGAGCCATGCTCTACGACAGGCACGAGATGCGCCCCCTATTCCAATTAGCCATCGGTCGTCCCGGTTCTTCTTTTGCCATCGAGATAGCCCGAAAAACAGGTTTGCCCGAGGAAGTAATAGCAGAGGCCACATCCATTGTGGGCAACGACTATATCCAGAGCGACAAATATCTTCAGGACATTGTACGAGACAAGCGCTACTGGGAGGGTAAGCGACAGAACATACGTAAGCACGAGAAATCGCTGGAAGAGCAGGCAGCACGCTATGAGCAGGATATAGAGGAACTGCAGAAAAGCAGGAAAGCTATATTGCAAAAAGCCCAACAGCAGGCCAAAGAGTTGTTGGAAGAGAGCAACAAGCGCATTGAGAATGTGATACGAGAGATACGTGAGTCGCAAGCAGAAAAAGAAGAAACACGTAGAATCAGAGAAGAACTCAAGGAGTTTAAGGAAGAGGTGCTGCAGATAGACACCAAGGCCAAAGATGAACTCATAGAGAAGAAAATGCGCCAGATATTGGAGCGCCGCCAACGCAGAGAGCAGAGAAAAAATGAAGCTGCCCAAAAGGCAATGACTGTATCTGCCAAAAGCAGCGAACCCAAAGTACAAACATCCAAGGGTGAGGTGACGTGTGGTTCGTATGCCCGCATGAAGGGTGTGAATACCGTGGGACGTGTGGAGCAGATACAGGGCAACAACGCTGTTTTGGTGTGTGGTGATGTGCGAACCAGAGTAAAATTGAAGATGCTGGAGCCTGCTGATGCTCCTCGCCAGGAAAAGCAGAACTTTACCTATGTTTCAACCTATAGCAGGATGACCCGTGACACCATAGACAACCGCAAACTTAATTTCAAACAGGATTTGGATGTGCGTGGTATGCGTGGAGAGGAGGCTGTCAATGTGGTGGCACGCTTCATCGATGATGCCACTCTTGTGGGAATGAGCAGGGTGCGCATCCTTCATGGTACGGGCACTGGCGTGTTGAGACAACTCATCAGACAGTATCTCAACACTGTGCCCAATGTGATGGACTGCAGGGATGAGCATGTGCAATTTGGTGGTGCAGGCATCACTGTGGTGGATATGGAATAAAGAAATAAAAAAAGGTGTGGGTGTGAAACAGTAACCTGCAAATATATACCGAAAACAATAAATCTAACATTATGAAAGTGAAAAAGAATCTGGTATCATGTCTGTTGGCTATTATCACCTGTGGTGGCGTGACAAGTGTTGAAGCACAGAATCCTGTAGTGGGAGATTATGGCTACTTGTATTGTCACATGAGTGGTAGAGGTGAATGGACAGCTTATGCCCTAAGTCGTGATGGTTTGCACTACCATGATTTGCTTCATGGCGACTCTATCTTCTCTCCATCACAGATGGCGCAGATAGAGGGCGGAACACGCGATGCCTACATTTGTCGCACCCACGATGCCAAGGCCTATCTTATGGTGACCACCGACATGTGCGTGCGTAAAAGCAAGGTGTGGGACAATTATGGCATCAATCTGTTGCGGAGCGATGACTTGATTCATTGGACATCTGTTACCTTTGACTTTCGTAAGGGACCGCAGATATTCAGTAATCCTGAAGCTCCCGATGTATATAAGAACTGGAGCACAATCAACCGAGTGTGGGCGCCTCAGATATTTTGGGATGCCACTTATACCTGGCCTGATGGAAGAAAGGGTGGCTACATGATTTATTATTCTCTTTGGAACAGGGGCGAAGAGGCCTACGACCGTATGTATTATTCTTATGCCGACGAGAGTTTCACAACTCTTACCAAGCCGCAGTTGCTGTTTGATTGGGGGTACGCCACCATTGATGCAGACATCAACTATCTTACTACTGACAGCCTCTATCACATGATGATTAAGAAAGAGGGAGGCAAACCTGGTTTGTTTACTTCTACGGCTCCTGCGCTTACAGGTCCCTGGAGTGCTCCTGTGGATGACGACTACATTGATTTTGAGGGTAAGAAGAAATGCGAGGGAGTATCTGCCTTTCAGTTGGCAGGTCACGATGATTGGCTTATAGGCTATATAGAGTATTCGTCTAATCCAAGGAGGTATCGTATTTGCAAGGCGGACAAGTACATGCGCAATTTTTCTCAACCGCGCGATATTGAGGGTGTTAATGGCCCGCAGCATGGCTCTTTCATGCGTCTCACCCGTGAGGAATATGAGCGCTTGCAGCAGTGGAGCGACAGCTTGCAGCATTTGCATGTGGCTCCTAATAAGAACAATCCAGTTATTGAGGGACTGTATGCCGATCCAGAAATACTGTACAGTGAGAAAACCCGGAAGTACTATCTCTATCCCACCACCGACGGTCAGCGCAATTGGATAAACCATGATGCCAAAGTATTCTCTTCTGACAATCTGAAAAACTGGCAGTATGAAGGGGTGGTGTTCGATTTGGCTACACAGTGTCCGTGGGCTAATGAAAGATTGTGGGCACCCTGTATCATAGAGAAGAAGGTGGGGAAGAAAAAATACAAGTACTATTATTATTACACCGCCAATGGCAATATCGGTGTGGCGGTGGCAAATCATCCCACCGGACCTTTTAAGGATGCCTTGGGTAAACCTCTGCTCAGCGAGAAGCCACAAGGCGAAAAGGGTGGACAAGTGATAGACCCAGATGTGTTTCAAGATCCCCAAACGGGCAAGTATTACTTGTACTGGGGAAATGGATTCTTGGCAGTATCTGAATTGGGTGATGATATGGTCTCTATCAAGAATACCCACGTACTGATACACCGTAGTGAAAAGAGCAAGTATCAGTACAATGAGGGCACATACGTGTTCTATCGGAACGGCAAGTATTATTTCACTTGGTCGGAAAACGACACCCGCAGTGCTCTATACAGAGTGAGATATCTTATCAGTGACAGTGCTACAGCCTTGGTGAGCGATGGCCAACCAGCCATGCCACAGAAACAGATACTGTTACAGCAAAATCCAGCCTTGGGCATTTACGGCACGGGACATCATGCCGTGTTGCAGAAACCAGGCACTGATGAATGGCTGATAGTGTATCACCGCTTTGCCCGTCCTGAAGCCATCAAAATGGGATGGGATGCCGGTTACAACCGAGAGGTGTGTATCGATAAATTGGAGTTCCTGCCCGATGGTACCATCAAGTCTGTGCAACCTTCTTTATGAGAAAATAGTGCAAATAGAAAATATTTCCCTCAAACAACAATAGAAAGATGAAACGTATTGTACACAGTCTTGCCCTGCTGTGTGTGCTGGCAGGTATGACATCTGCTGCTTCAGCCCAGTCGTGGACAGCCGATAATGGCAATGGCACATTTACCAATCCACTTTTTTACGATGAGTTTTCAGATCCCGACATCCTCAGGGTGGGCGACGATTATTATCTTGCGGGCACCACCATGCACACAGTGCCAGGAGTGAATATCCTCCATTCCAAGGATTTGGTCAATTGGACTCAGGTGAGCTATTGTTTCGACCGCTTTGATTTCAATGATCCCGCCTTCTCGCTTGATACAGGACGCGAGGTGTACGGTCAGGGAGTGTGGGCGCCCTGTATCCGCTATCACAAGGGCAAGTTCTATGTTTTTACAAATGTCAATGGCAAGGGGCTTCAGGCTTATATTGCATCCGATATCAAGGGTCCATGGAAGCATGTACAGGTAAAGGGAAACATATACGACCTATCGGTGCTTTTTGATGACGATGACAAGATTTATGCCATTTATGGATATGGCAGTGTGAAGTGTTGTGAACTAAAGTCTGACCTCAGTGAGCCTGTACCTGGAACAGCGCGAGAAATCATACCAGAAGGAACAGCTGTGGGAGAGGGACACCACATGTACAAGATCAATGGGTATTATTATCTCATCTCCACCGATTATAAACCCAACGGGCGTACCCTTTGCTCGCGCTCCAAAAGCATCTGGGGACCCTACGAAACCATCACCATTACAGCCGATGAGACCTATGGATATCATGTGGCACCTATGACACAGGTCAAGGGGCGTATAGTGGATAACGGCACTCGCATCACCATCCAGCCCACCCCAAAGGGTGCTACAGCCTGTGCCAATGCACATCAGGGAGGTATCGTATCTACTCCTGACGGACAGTGGTGGGCGTTATTGATGCAAGACTTCCATTCTCTGGGGCGCACTGTGGATTTGATGCCAGTGACGTGGAAGGATGGATGGCCGATGATAGGACTGGAGGGCAATTTGGGAAGAGCTCCACGTACGTGGCTCAAACCATCCACAGGGTGCGATACCATTACCCCGCATGCTCCCTACCAGCGTAGTGATGACTTCAACGGCAAGCAGTTGCAGCGGATATGGCAGTGGAACCATAATCCTGATGATAAGAAATGGGAACTGAAAAAAGGCAAATTGCGCATCTATTCATCACCAGCCTCACAGCTTCTGTGGGCAAAGAACACACTGACACAAAGGGCTATCGGTCCTGTGTCGCAAACTGTGGTGGAACTTTATACCGCCCACCTTGCCGATGGTGATGTGGCAGGCTTGGGCAATATCAACATGCCTTGCTCATGGACAGGTGTGCACAAGCAGGGTAAAACGCTTACCCTTAAATGCTTCACACAGCACAAGAATGACACGGTGTGTGTGCCTCTGCCTGCGGATACCAAACGGGTATGGCTGATGCTGGATGGAGATTATGACAAGGATCAAGCCATCTATAAATATTCTCTCAATGGTACTGATTTCCACTCCATTGGTAAGCAGATGATACTCAGTTACCAGTTGATTACCTTCCAAGGTTCCCGACCCTCGTTGTTTGTGTTCAATAGCCAAGGGAGAGAGGGTGGTTATGCCGAATTTGACAATTTTACAGTCATTGAGCCCAAGGCAAATAGACGCGGAAATATACCTTATGGGAAGATGATACGCATTGTGAATCTTGCCACTGGTATGCTGGCAGAAGCCACCGCACATGGAGTGCTCCATGATACGCCTGCCAAGAAAGACAATACACGTACTCACTTTAAACTCATCGACCGTGGGCAGGGCAAGGTGATAGTGCAGTGTGCGGATGGCAGATATATCATGGCTGCGGGCATCGGTATGCCAGGAGATGTGCGCATGACCAAAGATGTGGAGCGTGCCGAGGTTTTTATGTATCAAGATTATTTGGACCAACAGTTTATGCTGCTTTCCTTCAATAGGCATACCTACCTGTGTAAAAGTCCTACAACGGGAAGCCCCTATAGCATAGACTGCAAGGGGCCTGACCCCGCCCGTGTTAACGGTTCTGTGTTTAGGTGGGAAGTGATAGAACCGTAATCGTGCTGTGATTGCAACAGAAATGGAAAGTTTGTTGACACAAGAGGAAAAAGAACGGTACAGCAGACATCTGCGCCTACCACAGATAGGAGAGGAAGGGCAGATGTTGCTGCGGCGTTCGCATGTGTTGGTGGTGGGTGCTGGCGGACTGGGGTCGCCTGTGCTCCAGTATTTGGCTGCGGCTGGTGTGGGTACGTTGGGAATTGTGGATGGTGACATGGTGGATATTTCAAATCTGCAGAGACAAACCATCCATGCCACAGAAATGGTGGGACAACCGAAATCATTTTCTGCCAAGCAGTTTATCCGTCGTCTCAATCCCTTGATAGAGGTGCAGGAGTTCCCGTTTTTCCTTGCTGCAGGGAATGTGGCATCCGTCTTTGCAGATTATGACCTGGTGGTGGATTGTACCGACAATTTCGCGGCACGTTATCTTATCAATGACACGTGTGTGCAGATGGACAAACCTTTTGTGCATGGCAGTATCTCTCAATTTCAGGGGCACCTCTTCACACATCTCCCAGGCACAGCCTGCTATCGCTGTATTTTTCCCGAACAGCCGTTGCCAGATGATAAACCCGTGGCAGGACCCTTGGGAGTGCTCCCCGGAGTGATTGGCGTGTTGCAAGCCACTGAGGTGGTAAAATATATCACCCACGTGGGCAGGTTGCTTACCAATGAGCTACTCTTGTTCGATGCACTCGATATGTCTTTCAGCCATTTGCGTGTCATGCCGTCGGAAGCATGCGCTGCATGTAATTCTAAGAAGTGATGCGTGTGAAAAACTATCCTGTACAGTTTATATCATTGGGTCCAGGTGATGCTGAGCTGATTACTCTCAAAGGGCTACGTGCGTTGCAGCAGGCGCATTTTGTTTTCTGTCCAGCCACCACTCGCCGTGGCGGAGAGCAGGTGTCGCGTTCGGCGGAAATCTTGCGGCAACTTGATATACCAGCAGAAAAAATAAGGCTCTTCCTGTTGCCCATGGCGATGGATGGCAGTGCTGCTTCCACAGCGTATGATGCCCTTTTTGAGGAAGTGGTGATGTTGCATCATCAGGGATATAGCATAGGGGTGGCAGCAGAGGGCGATGTAGGGGTGTATTGCACGGTACACTATGTGCTGGAGCGCCTGCAGCAGCGTGGCATACAGGTGGAACAAGTGCCTGGTATTCCCTCGTTTATTGCCTCGGCTGCCCGTGCTCACCTTCATTTGGTAAGTCACGATGAACGGCTTATTGTGTTGCCGGGCAGGGCAGAGACAAAAGAACTGGAGATGCTTGTTGCCATGCACTATACGGTGGTGGTAATGAAGCTGTCTATCTGCGCAGAGGAAATAAGGCAGTTTGTTTTGATGCATCCCCAAATGGAGTATCACTATTTGGAAAACACGGGCTGCGAGCAAGAGTTTTATTCTGTGGATGTTGCTACCATTGCCCAGCGTGTCTATCCCTATTTCTCTTTGCTGATTATCAAGCATCCTTGACATATTGATGGCAAATGAATGATAATTGAACAAAAATCATTACCTTTGTAGAAAATAGAAATGTAAACTGTAATGAGAGAAAAGATAGATTGCTTCTTGGTGTATGACCAAGTAGGGAATATGCACGAAAGAGTGTTGCAACTACGTGACAGTAAAACCATACAACATATTTACCTGTTGGTGCCCGAAGCATTGCAACAGCATATAGAGGTGCCGCAGGGCTGCCAACTGCTGCCTGTGCAGGGCATTGCCTCTGCAGATACATTGCATAGAGTGTCTGCCAATGCCGATACAGAATATACACTGATTTGTCTGAAGTCGGGCGGGGTGTCCATGGGCCCTACAGCCTTGGAACGTATGCTGCGTGTGGCTTGCGATGCAGGTGCAGCCATGGTATATAGCGACCATTATACCATGCGACAAGGTCAGTGTCTGGCGCATCCTGTGATAGATTATCAAGAGGGTAGTGTGCGGGATGACTTTGACTTTGGAGCTGTTTGGCTGGTAGATACTTCCTTGCTCAAGAAGTATGCGGCTGAGGCAGAGGGCAAAGAGTGGAAATATGCTGCATGGTATGATTTGCGCCTGTTTCTAAGCAGGCATGGCAATCTTTTTCATGTCAACGAGTATCTCTATACAGAGGATGAGTACGATTTGCGTGCCAGCGGTGAAAAGCAGTTCGACTATGTTAATCCTGCCAACCGTGATGTACAGATAGAGATGGAACGTGTAGTCACAGCCCATTTGGATGCCATTGGTGCCAAAATAGACACTGCAGACTATGTTTGTCCAGATTTCAATGAACAACATTTCCCTGTGGAAGCCTCTGTGGTGATACCTGTGCGCAACAGGGCACGCACCATTGCCGATGCCATACACAGTGCTTTGGGGCAGCAAGCCTCTTTTCTGTTCAATGTCATTGTGGTGGATAACCATTCTACTGATGGTACCTCTGAAATCATAAGCAAGATAGAGGATGAACGGTTGATACACATCATCCCCAAGCGTCAGGATCTTGGCATTGGCGGATGCTGGAATCTGGCAGTGCAGGATGAGCGTTGCGGTCGCTTTGCTGTACAGTTAGACAGTGACGACCTGTACAGTTCGCCGCATACCTTATCCAAGATGGTAGGTACATTCTACAAGCAGCGTGCAGCCATGGTGGTGGGCAGTTATCGCATGTGCGATTTTCAACTCAACACTTTACCCCCTGGACTGATAGCCCACAAAGAGTGGACCGATGAGAATGGACCTAACAATGCCCTCCGTGTTAACGGATTGGGGGCACCCAGAGCTTTTTTTACACCTTTGCTCAGACAGATACAGTTGCCCAATACCAGTTATGGCGAAGATTACGCCATGGGCTTGATATTCTCGCGTCGTTATCGCATAGGGCGTATCTACGATGAACTCTATCTGTGCCGTCGCTGGGAGGGTAACAGTGATGCCAATCTTTCTATAGAAAAGCAGAATGCAAACAACCTGTACAAAGACCGCCTGCGCACACTCGAAATATCAGCACGCCGACGGATGGGTAAGGGGCAGAAAGATATTATGACCGACAGTTCGCTGCTGCGCTTCTTCAACCGGCAGTTGGAACGCTGGGAAGATGCCCGCTTGCGTTATCGCGATTTGCATCAGGTGGAAACGAAGGAACTGGTGGCAGACAACTTTGTGTTTATGGCACAGTACAATCCTGCACGCATAGTATCTACAGGGGCCGACATCAGTAAGGAAACTATTCGCAAGCGTCCCTGCTTCCTGTGTGAACAGAATCGCCCGCCACAGCAGAATAAGAAGGCTATCAACGAGAAATTTGATATATTGGTCAACCCTTATCCTATCCTTCCCACTCATTTCACCATAGTGGCCACAGAGCACAAGCAGCAACGCTTCAAGGATTGTTGGGGCACCATGTATGCCATGCTTACAGAGTATCCTGAACTCTTGGTATTTTACAATGGTCCTAAATGCGGCGCATCTGCACCTGACCATGCACATCTGCAGGCGGG
>SAMEA3663028__coassemble_830_pt1 | contig 10802 bp, 12 predicted proteins | sample SAMEA3663028__metabat2_low_PE_038 | metagenome-assembled genome bin SAMEA3663028 (sample SAMEA3663028) | pig gut metagenome | biome: pig gut; feature: pig-associated habitat; material: faeces | place: France | collected 2012 | reverse complement strand
AGGCTTTTCAGGGGAGGCTTTTCCAGGGAGGCTTTTCCAGGGAGGCTTTTCAGGGGAGGCTTTTCAGGGGAAGTTGCTCTGGGGGAAGTGCCCAAAAAACATTCGGCTTTAACTCCCTCTCTTAACTCCCTTCCTTAACTCCCTCTCTTAACTCCCTTCCTTAACTCCCTTTCTTAACTCCCTTTCTTAACTCCCTTTCTTAACTCCCTTTCTTAACTTCCTCCCTTAACTCCCTCCTTTAACTCCTTTAACTCCCTTAACTCCCTCTCCATTCATCCTTTCTCCAAAGATTCGTGCTGCTGCCACCACCTGATTCACACAGGGGCGCTGCTTATAATACTCCGCAGTGCGCTCGCTTGCCTCATAGCTCAGGGGGGTGTCTTTCTTCAGTTTCAGCAGTTCGGCGCAGGTGATGGTGCCAAACTGCTGTTTGAAGGCGTTGAGCAGTTGCTGCACCTTTTGGTAGTTGGCCGATTTTCCTTCACGGTCGTTGATGTCGGTAGAACCGCTTTGCAGTCCTTCCAGCATCACCATGCCGCAGGCAGCTCCGCAGGTAAGTCTCATCCTGCCGATGCCTCCTCCAAAACCGGCACTCATCTGCAGTGCCTGCTTCTCGGTCAGTCCGAAGAGGTCGGCATAGGCAGCCACCACAGCCTGTGCACAGTTGAATCCCTGCATAAACAGTTGCTCTGCCTTGGCGGTGCGCTGTTCTATCTCTTGTGTTGTCATGGTGTGTAGTGCTTTACGTGGGTTATCTGATGAAGTTGGTCTTTATCTTTGCTTCCTGTTCGGGCAGTGCTATGCCAGCCTTTTTGCCGGCTTCTATGCAGCGGAGCAGCCATGCCATGTTGCGCCCCAGTTGGCGCATGGTCTGCATACCCTCCAGGTCTTGCTTCACCTCCTCGGCGTTGTTGCCGTGCACCTCGTTCCAGTAGTTCGACGACACCACGGGCATATTGGCGATGGTGAAGTAGCGGTTCAGGTCTTCAAAACCACCCTGTGCTCCACCCCTGCGGCAACTCACAATGCCGGCAGCGGGCTTGTTGGCATACATGCCCATCTTGGAGCAGAAAGCCCTGTCCATGAATGGCTTGATGGCTCCCGAGGGACCAGCAAAGTGGATGGGGGTGCCAAATACGAAGCCGTCGGCCTGTTCTGCCTTTTCCAAAAAGGTGTTCACAGCATCATCGGCATACCAGCAGCGGTGCGTGGGCACGCATTTGCCACAGCCCACACAGCCCATCACAGGCTTGTTGCCACACCATATCTCTTCGGTCTCTATCCCTTGATTGTGCAGTTGCTCTGCCACTTCTTGCAGGGCAGTATGGGTACATCCGTGCGGATGCGGACTGCCGTTTACCAAAAGTACTTTCATTGCTTTGTGTTTCTTGATTGTTGATACTTGCCTGCCCCACCCCATGCCCGTTGCTGCAACACGCATGGGAAGGGCTTGTTGAAGGCAGTGCAAAATTACTAAATAAAACTGAATTCTGTTGTCTATTACTACTATTTTTAGTAATTTTGCGCCCTGCAGCAAAGGCTGCCAAAACACTGTATCAGATGGAACAAGCAACACCCTCCACAGCCTATCGCACCACCGATTTTGAAATCATGGCACCCGTGGGCAGCCGCGATTCACTCACAGCAGCCATCCAGGCAGGTGCCAACTCGGTGTATTTTGGCATCGGGCAACTCAACATGAGGGCACACTCTGCCAATGCCTTTACCATCGACGACCTCAGAGAGATAGCTGCCACCTGCAACGAGCACGGCATCAAGAGCTATCTCACCGTCAACACCATCATCTATGGCGAAGACATCAGCACCATGCACACCATCGTGGATGCAGCCAAGGAGGCGGGCATCTCGGCGGTGATAGCCAGCGACGTGGCGGTGATGACCTACTGCAACCGCATAGGACAGGAGGTGCACCTGAGCACCCAACTGAACATATCGAACATCGAGGCTCTGAAGTTCTACGCACAGTTTGCCGATGTGGTGGTGCTGGCACGCGAACTGAACATGCAGCAGGTGGCAGAGATATTCAGACAGATAGAAGAGCAGAATATCTGCGGACCATCGGGCAGGCGCATACGCATCGAGATGTTCTGCCACGGAGCCTTGTGCATGGCCATCAGCGGCAAGTGCTACATGAGTCTGCACAATGCCAACCGCAGTGCCAACCGTGGAGGATGCGTGCAGGTGTGCCGCCGCTCCTATACCGTGACCGACAACGAAACGGGCGAACAGCTTGCCATTGACAATAAGTATATCATGAGTCCGAAAGACCTGAAAACCATCCGCTTCATGGACAAGCTGATGAATGCGGGCGTGAGGGTGCTGAAGATAGAGGGCAGGGCACGCGGACCCGAGTACGTATATACGGTGGTGAAATGCTATAAGGAGGCTGTGCAGGCGGTGGTCAACGGCACCTTTACCGAGGAGAAGAAAGACCAGTGGGACGAGCAGCTTGCCCGAGTGTTCAACCGTGGCTTCTGGGACGGCTACTATTTAGGACAAACCCTGGGCGAATGGAACAAGCACTATGGCTCTAATGCCACCGAGCGCAAGGTGTATGTGGGCAGAGGCGTGAAGTACTTCTCCAAACTGGGTGTGGCAGAGTTTACCGTAGAAGCCACCGAACTGCATGTGGGCGACAAACTGCTCATCACAGGTCCCACCACGGGAGTGATGTATGTGGATGCCACCGAGATACGCCTGGAACTGGAACCCGTGAGCATGGCTCCCAAGGGCACACACGTGTCGTTTGCCGTGCCGGGCAAGATAAGACCAAGCGACAAACTGTTTAAACTGGAAAAAGCTGATGAATATGACAATCAATGAGATACAGGATGAGGTGATAGAGGAGTTCTCTTCCTTTACCGACTGGATGGACAAGTACCAGCTGCTCATCGACTTGGGCAACGAACTGGAACCTCTGGACGAGAAATACAAAACAGAGAGCAACCTTATCGACGGATGCCAGAGCAGGGTGTGGCTGCAAGCCGACCTTATCGACGGCAAGATGATGCTGCAGGCAGAGAGCGATGCGCTGATAGTCAAGGGCATTGTGGCACTGCTGATACGTGTACTTTCAGGGCACAGCCCCCAGGAGGTGCTCCATGCCGACCTCTACTTCATAGAACAGATAGGACTGAAGGAGCACCTCAGCCCCACACGCAGCAACGGACTGCTTGCCATGCTCAAGCAAATCAAGATGTATGCCCTGGTGTTCAGCTCCAAACAGGCATAACGGTTGTTCACTCAAATCACCCTTTTCACCTTCCATTCCATGAAGCACTGTCTGATACTTCTCCTTGTCTGCATGGCGGTGACTGTGGCCCATGCCCAGCTGCCCTCGGAAGAGACTGATGTGGTGCCTACCGTTAAGGTGGGCAAGGTGCTCGACCGTGGCGACAGTATTCTGTACATGGAGATGAACAATGTGTATGTGTATCCGCCGCTTACCTTTGACAACAAGAAGCAAGCCATGCGCTACACCCGACTGGTGCACAATGTGAAGAAGGTGCTGCCCCTGGCCAAAGAGGCAAGGATGCTGATGATGGAGACCTACGAATATCTGGAGACGCTGCCCAACAAGAAGGCGAAGGATGCGCATATCAAAAAGGTGGAGAAAGCCATCTTTCAAGACTATAAGCCACGCATGAAGCGACTGACCTATTCGCAGGGCAAACTGCTCATCAAACTCATCTACAGGGAGTGCGACTCTTCCACCTACGACCTTCTCAAGGCTTTTCTCGGTCCCATGCGTGCAGCTTTCTGGCAGGCTTTCTCTTCCATCTTCGGAGCTTCGCTGCGCAAGGAATACGACCCCGACGGCGACGACCGCCTCACCGAACGTGTGATACTGATGGTAGAGGCAGGTCAGATATAGCCCCCCTTGTTCTTACTCTTCTGAATAGAGCACCTGCACCATGGTCTGCCCCACAGCCAGGAGTGTGTGGCGGTCTATGTTTTCCATATTGTCGTTCACGGTGTGCCACGTGTTGCCGAAACTGCTCTGCTCACAGTCGGGATAGTGGGGAATGATGTCGATGGTGGGTATATGAGCCTTCTCGTTGATGGCCACATGGTCATCGGTCACCATGCCTCCACCTGCCGTGGGAAACATGCTGCCATAGCCCACCTGCGAGGCAGCCTTCCACACCTTTTCCACGATACTGCGTGCATAGTGCAGCGAAAAGCCCTCTTGATAGAAGCGTGCACCCATGCCGCCCACCATGTCGAGCAGCACTCCATAGCGTGCCGTATAGCCGTCAACATGGGGATGCTGTGCCCAGTGGTCAGAACCCAGTGCCCAGGTGTTGTTGCTGTCTATATTGGTTTCCCATTGGGGGGTGCCCCAGTCTTCGGCATCGAAGCATATAAAATCCACTCCCACCGCCACGCTGTCGCACTGGTGCAGCAGGCGTGCCAGTTCCAGCAGCACAGCCACACCACTGGCACCGTCGTTGGCAGCCATCACAGGCTTGCGCCAGTTGGCACTGTCGGGGTCGTTGTCTGCCCACGGGCGACTGTCCCAATGGGCGCAGAGCAGCACACGCTCCGTGCGTTCCGGTTTGTAGGATGCCACGATATTGGTGGCTTTGAGCGTGGTGCCGTCATATCCTTTCAGGTCGGCACGTTGCTGAACCACCTTCATGCCATAGCTTTCAAACTTCTGCACTATCCACTCTCTGCACTGCTCGTGAGCGGTGCTGTTCATGGTGCGTGGGCCAAAGGCGCACTGCTGTGCACAGAAGATGTAGGCGCTGTCGGCATTGAACGCCGGTCCCACCTGTGGCATCTCCTCTGCCGTGTGGCTCTTTTTGCTGCTGCCACAGGCAGCGAGCATCAGCAGGCCCAGTGCCACATATATTATATGTACGTGCGTAAGAAGGGTATTTTTCTTCATGTTTCTCATTGGTTGGCGGTGGCTTTGGAGTGCCACCTTTTTTTGTTGCTTGATTTCTTGTTCTATGCTTGCGCGGCATCCTGCACCTGCTGCATCACACGCATAAAGTTGCCGCCCCATATCTTCTGTATGTCAGCCACGCTGTATCTTCGGGCCAGCAGGTGGCGGGTCACGTTGAGCACCTCTGAGGCATCGGCAATACCGGGCACTCCGCCATCGCCGTCAAAATCGGTGCCTATGCCCACATGGTCTATGCCCATGATGCTGATGGCGTGCTCCAGATGCTGCAGGGCATGGAGCAGGGTGGCATTGCCCGCACTGCTCAGGAAACCGGGATAAAGGGTGATCTGTGCCACACCGCCCTTGGCTGCCAACGCGCGCATCTGGTCGTCGGTAAGGTTGCGTGGGTGGTTGCACAGACTGCGTGCACTGCTGTGGCTGCACACAATGGGAGTGGTGCTCAACTGCAGGGCATCGTAGAAACTCTTTTCCGAGGCATGGCTCAGATCTACCATCATGCCCAGGCGGTTCATCTCGGCAATCACCTGTGCGCCCAAGGGGCTCACCCCACCGTGGGTGCCACTGCCCTTGGCACTGTCGCAGAGGTCGTTGTCGCCGTTGTGACACAGGGTGACATACACCACGCCCCTGTTTTTGAAGTGTTGCAGCAGCTGTGGGTTGCCGTTCAGTGCCAGTCCGTTTTCTATGCCCAGCATAATGGCCTTCTTGTCTTGCTGTTTCAGCAGGCACAGCTGTTCCACGTTGCGTGCCAGTCCCACTGTGTCTTTGTTCTGCTCCACCATCTGCTCTATCTTGTCGAATATCAGGTTGGCATAGTCGGTGGGCGACTTTACGTCAAAGGGTGCCACCTCTTGAAACGTTTGGTGGGGCTTGGGCTGTGGCAGGTAGCACACCATGATGGTGGCATCCAGTGCGCCCTCGTCCATCTTGTGCAAATCCACCAGTATCCGCTCATCGCGTGTGGCAAAGTTGATATCCTTTGGGAAGAGCATGGGGGTGTCGCAGTGGGTGTCGAGTGTCAGTATGTTGCTGTGCACCCGCCTCGCTTCGTTGTAGGCTTCTGCCTGTTCCACTATCCACCTGAACAGCGGAGCACCGTCTTCGATGCACTCGGGATGCCATTGCACTCCCAGCAGCGGCTTCATCTCGGTGCTTTCCATGGCTTCGACGATGCCGTCGGGAGAGGTGGCGGTGACGCAGAACCTGCTGCCTGTATCGGCCACTGCCTGATGATGAAACGAGTTGACAGCCAGCGTGGTCCTGCCATACAGCTGGTGCAGCACACTGTGCTCTGCCAGCTGTATGGTGTGTGTGGGCACGTTTCTGCCGGCATCCTGACTGTGTTTTATCTTGCTTGTACCGTCGTTGATGTCTTGTTTCACTCTGCCTCCCAGTGCCATCGCCATGGTTTGTATGCCTCTGCATATACCCAGTATGGGCAGTTGGCGGTGATATGCCATGCGTGTTATCCAGAGTTCGGGCAGGTCTCGCTCGTCGTTGATGCCTCCCAGCGTCTTTTCAGGCTGCTCTCCGGCATAGAGGGGGTTATAGTCGGCACCTCCGCTCAGTATCAGCGCATCGATATGCCGCAACGTGTTGGCTATCACCTGCTGGTCTTTCACGGGCGGAATAAGTACAGGCGTGCCACCTGCGGCAACCACAGCCTTGTAGTAATAGTCCAGGATTTTGCAGGTTCCCTCGCTATAGTTGGCTGTAATGCCGATGATGGCACGCCTGTGGGCATGACGGTAGTGGCTGTAGATGCCACTTCTCAGTTGTTGTTGCCAGTCAAAGTGGTCCATATTGTTGACAGAATCCACCTTTTATTTATCCACCTGAACAGGTATTTCTCTCTTGATGCTCTGTTCCAGCGAGATGAGTGTTTCTGTGGCCACCACTCCCGGAATCTCTTGCAGGCATCCGTTGAGCAGGTGCATCAGTTGTTCATTGTCTCGTGCAAACAGCTTTATCAGCATGGTGTAGGGCCCTGTGGTAAAGTGGCACTCCACCACTTCGGGGATGTGCTGCAGGCGCTCCACCACATCTTTATACATACACCCGCGCTCCAGGGTAAGTCCCACGTAGGTGCAGGTGTGATAGCCCAGGCTCTTGGGGTTGACATCAAAGCCACTGCCCATAATCACATTGCCCTCGATGAGGTGCTGCACACGCTGATGGATGGCTGCTCTTGACACGCCACACTCTGCTGCCACATCCTTGAACGGGATGCGTGCGTTTTTGGAGAGAATACTCAGAATTTTTTTGTCCAGGTTGTCTATCTTGTCCATATTCTTCAAGGATAAGGTGCCCTCTCGACGAACGGCACCATTGTTATATTATTTGATGCTTTATTTTACACAAACGCTCCATATAAGGGCTGTAGGTGTCAAAAAGTAAGCAAATTTACATATTTTCCTCGTAATATGCAACAAAAACGGACAATTATTTTTCTATTCCAAGCAATTCTACGGTAAAGATGAGTGCGCTGTAGGGTTTGATGGTGCCCATATCGCGCTCACCGTAGGCCAGTTGGTAGGGGATATACAGCTCCCACTTGCTGCCCACGGGCATCAGACAGAGGGCCTCTGTCCAGCCTTTGATTACCTGATTGGCTGCAAAGGTGAGCGGTTTGTCGCCATGCTTCTTTGAAGCGTCGAACACGGTGCCATCCACTAACCTGCCCTCATAGTGCACCTGCACCCTGTCGGTGGCTTGGGGCTTTTCGCCTGTTCCCTTGGTCAGCACCTTGTATTGCAGTCCGCTGGGCAGTGTCACCACCCCTTCTTTCTTTGCATTCTCTGCCAGGAAGTCCTCGCCTGCCTTGCGGTTGGCGCCATAGAGCTTCTCCTCTTTCACCGCCTTGTTGGCAGCACGCTTGGCATTAAACAGGTCTTCTGCCTGCTTGTTGGTCATCACCGAGGTGTTTTTCTGCAACGAAGCCATGAAGCCCTCAATGGCAAGCTGCGGGTTGATGCTGTCGGGGGTGTCGGTGAAGTCGGCCTTCATCGAGGGCAGCATACGCTCTGTAAGCTGCTGTGCAATGCTTATACCTGCGGCATAGGCCTTGAAGTTCTTGTCGTTCTGGCTGCTCACAGCCTCTTTGAATCCACGCAGAAACATGTCCATGCCTGTGCTGTCCACGCCAAACTGCTGTTTCAGATAGGCATCCAGTCCGTTGGTCACCGCCATACCGGCGGCATAGCTCAGCGAGTCACTGCTGCTCACGATGGTCACCTTGGGAGCGGCGGCACCCTTTTTACTACCCTTTTTCTGTGCTGTTGCACCATTGAAAAGGGCACCCGCTGTGAGAGCGAGTGCCATTAAAATCATCTTTTTCATGCGATGTTATTTTGCGTTGGCCTGTACCAATTCAATCTTGAAGATAAGTACGGAGAAGGGTTTGATTTTTCCCATCTCACGCTCAGCATAACCAAGATGCTGGGGGATATACACCTCCCATACAGAACCCTCAGGCATGTGGGTAAGAGCCTCGGTAAAGCCCTTCACCGCCTGGTTGCAGCGCATGGGAACGGGGTCTTTACGACTGTAAGAGTTGTCGAACTCGCCATCCTTGTCCAAGGTGCGACCCACGTAGTGAATCTTCACCAGTGAGGTGTCGGCGGGAACAGGACCCTTGCCCTCTTTCAGCACTTTGTACTGCACACCGCTGGGCAGTGTCACCACACCCTCTTTCTTGGCGTTCTCTGCCAGGAACTTCTCTCCGGCAACACGGTTGGCACCGTATTTCTTCTCCATGCTCTTGGCCTTCAGAACCTTCATCTTCTCCTGTGCCAGGGTCATGGCCTCGTCTTGTGTAAAGGCGGTCTTCTCGCCCTTAGCACCTGCAATGAAACCTGCCATGAAGTTCTTCAGTGAGATGCTCTGTGTAGAGTCGTCGCCAAAGCACTCATAGTTGATGCCCTTCATCATCTGGTTAGAGATCTGCTGACCAATCTGATAACCTGTGAAGTAGGCTTGCTTCTTCTTGTCGTCACCTGCATTGGCACCAGCCTTCAGACCCTTGATAAACTCGTCCATCATGGTGGTGTCTATGCCCATGTTTCTCAGATAATCCTTCAAACCATTGGTCTGTGCCAGTCCGATGGAGTAGCTCAGCGTGTCGATATCGGTCTTCAGGCTGGCCTTGGGAGTGGAATTGCCGCATGAAATCATGCCGGCTGTAGCAGCTACGAGCGCCACTACTGCGATTAACTTCTTCATGTTTTTTCTTTATTTTGTTTTATGGTTATACTCTCTGTTGCACCAGATGCGGAGTGCGGGGGATATTACACCACCTTGATCAGCTCCACATCAAATATCAAAGCTGCATAGGGGGGGATGGCAGCACCTGCACCACTCTCACCGTAGCCCAGCATGTAGGGGATGAAGAGACGGTACTTGGCACCCTCTTTCATCAGTTGCAGGCCCTCGGTCCAACCGGCAATCACCTGCTGCAAACCAAAGGTGGCAGGCTCTCCGCGCTGCACGCTGCTGTCGAACACGGTACCGTCGATGAGGAAACCCTCGTAGTGACATGTCACACTGTCGGTGGCTTTGGGCTGCTTGCCCGTTCCCTCTTTCAGCACCTGATATTGCAGTCCGCTGGGCAGTGTCACCACACCCTCTTTCTTGGCATTCTCTGCCAGATATTTCTCTCCTGCTTCGCGTGCAGCCTTTCCCTTCACAGCGCGTTCTGCATTGATTTTCTCTTCTTGTTTCTTAAAGTAGTCTTGCACCAGCTTTTGTGCTTCGGTGTTGCTCACTTTCAGTTCATTGCCGGCAATCACATCCTTGATGGCGGTGGCAAAATCGTCTATGTTCAGTTCGCCTGCGCCCATCTGTCGCAATTGGTTGCCGATGCCCAATCCCAGGGCATAACTCACTTTGTCCATTACTCTTTTCTTGTTTTGAATTAAAAAATGCGTGCAAATTTACGCATTTTCTTTGTATTCACCCGTCATGTTATCTTAAAAATAACTATTTTTGTGGAACAAAGCCTACGAAAGAGATTTACAAATAGAGAACTATGAAGAAGATTGTGATTCTTACAGGTGCCGGAATGTCGGCAGAGAGTGGCATCAAGACCTTCAGAGATGCCGGTGGACTATGGGAGAACTACCCTGTGGAGCAGGTGGCATCGCACGAAGGATGGCTGGCAGACCCAGTGCTGGTGAATAACTTCTACAACGCACGGCGCAAGGAACTGCTCCATGCCGAACCCAACGAGGGACACCGACTGGTGGCGCAACTGGAACAGCACTACAATGTGACGGTGGTGACACAGAACGTGGACAATCTGCACGAGCGTGCCGGGTCAAGCCACGTGATTCATCTGCATGGCGAACTGATGAAGGTATGCTCCTCAAGAGATACCGAGAACCCCCACTTCTGGCGCACCCTCGATGCCCAGCACTACACCGTGGAGGCAGGCGAAAAGGCAGGCGACGGCTCACTGCTACGCCCCTATATCGTGTTCTTTGGCGAGGCGGTGCCCATGATAGAAGCAGCTGCCGAACAGGCTTCGCAAGCCGACATCTTCATCATCATCGGCACATCTCTCAACGTGTATCCCGCCGCAGGCCTCATACGCTATGTGCGCCCCGGCACCCCCATCTATCTCATCGACCCCAAACCAGTGAGCGCATCCCGACAAGACGAAATCACCTTTATACAAAAGGGAGCATCAGAGGGCATGAGGATTCTTACCTCCATGCTCAACAATTCCCAGTGATTTTCAGGCACAGACTGACACGGATGAACACGGTGCAGGCACAAAGACTGTGTAAGAATGTCCGACGTATGGATGATTTTAAAAATGTAATTATTTGTTAAATATAAAAGAAAATAGGGGTTGAAATGTTAAACT
>SAMEA3663028__coassemble_815_pt1 | contig 10961 bp, 7 predicted proteins | sample SAMEA3663028__metabat2_low_PE_038 | metagenome-assembled genome bin SAMEA3663028 (sample SAMEA3663028) | pig gut metagenome | biome: pig gut; feature: pig-associated habitat; material: faeces | place: France | collected 2012 | reverse complement strand
ACAGAAGTTGTTATCATCATAACGCTAATGACCGATTTGGGATAAAAGAAAGGAGTTAACTATGACATTTGACAAGTTTACAATCAAAGCACAAGAGATGATTCAAGAGGCGGTGAACATGGCGCAAAGTAGCGGACAACAAGCCATTGAACCCGTGCATCTCTTGCTGGCCCTGCTTACCAAGGGTAAGGAGGTGAGTGGATTTCTGCTACAGAAAACAGGCACCAACACTGCACAGGTGGAGACACTGTTGCGCCAAGAGGTGCAGCATCTGCCCAAAGTGCAGGGCGGACAACCGTATCTGAGCAACGAAACCAATGCAGTGCTGACCAAGGCAGAGGAAAAGGCAAAAGCCATGGGCGATGAGTACGTAAGTGTTGAAACCCTTATGCTGGCATTGCTCGCAGTTGGTTCCACAGCATCCAGAATATTGAAGGATGCAGGATGCACTGAACAGCAACTCACAGCTGCCATCCGAGAACTGAGACAAGGACAGCAGGTCAAGTCGCAGTCTGCCGATGATAACTACCGCAGTTTGGAAAAGTATGCCAAAAACATGGTGGAACTGGCACGAGAAGGCAAGCTGGACCCCGTGATTGGCAGAGACGATGAGATACGCCGTGTGCTGCAAATCCTTTCGCGACGCACCAAGAACAATCCTATATTGATAGGCGAGCCGGGAACAGGTAAGACAGCCATCGTGGAAGGATTGGCAGAAAGGATAGTGAGAGGCGATGTGCCCGAGAACTTGAAAAACAAGCAGCTATACTCCCTGGATATGGGAGCCTTGGTGGCAGGAGCCAAGTACAAGGGCGAGTTTGAGGAGCGACTCAAGTCGGTTATCAACGAAATTACCCGCAGTGAGGGGCGTATTATCCTCTTCATAGACGAGATACACACCCTGGTTGGTGCCGGAGGAGGTGAGGGAGCCATGGATGCTGCCAATATCCTGAAACCTGCGTTGGCACGTGGAGAGCTGAGAAGTATAGGTGCCACCACACTCAATGAATACCAGAAGTATTTTGAAAAAGACAAGGCTTTGGAGCGTAGATTCCAAACGGTGATGGTAGATGAACCCGATGAACTGAGTGCCATCAGCATCCTTCGTGGACTGAAAGAACGCTATGAGAATCACCATCGTGTGCGTATTCAGGATGATGCCTGTATTGCGGCTGTCACCTTGTCGGAACGGTATATCTCCGACAGGTTTCTGCCCGACAAGGCCATAGACCTGATGGACGAGGCTGCTGCCAAACTGCGTATGGAGCACGACTCTGTGCCCGAGGAACTGGATGAGATTTCGCGCCGTTTGAAGCAGTTGGAGATAGAGCGAGAGTCTATAAGGAGGGAGGTGGCTACCGAATCCCCCGCAGACACTAAACTCGACCAGCTTGACAAGGAGATTGCTGAATTGAACGAGCAGGAACATCAGGCAAGAGCCAAGTGGGAGAACGAACGCTCGTTGGTGAACAGAATACAAGAGAACAAACAGCAGATAGAAAACCTGAAATTAGAGGCAGAAAGGGCTGAGCGAGAGGGGAACTACGGCAAGGTGGCTGAGATACGCTATGGGAAAATAAAAGCCTTGGAAGCAGAGATAGGCACCATTCAAGATCAACTCAAAGCGGCACAAGGCAGCGAGGCGATGGTGAGAGAGGAGGTCACCGCCGATGATATAGCCGAGGTGGTGAGCCGATGGACTGGAATCCCCGTTACACGTATGTTGCAGAGCGAACGTGAGAAACTGCTGCATCTTGAAGAGGAACTGCATAAAAGGGTGATAGGACAGGATGAGGCTATCGCCGCCGTGAGTGATGCCGTGCGTCGCAGCAGGGCAGGACTGCAAGACCCGAAGCGCCCCATTGCCTCGTTCATCTTTCTGGGAACTACGGGCGTGGGAAAAACAGAACTGGCAAAGGCTTTGGCGGAATACCTGTTCAACGACGAAACCATGATGACTCGTATCGACATGAGCGAGTATCAAGAGAAGTTCAGCGTGAGCAGGCTCATCGGTGCCCCTCCTGGATACGTGGGCTATGATGAGGGTGGACAACTCACCGAGGCTGTACGCCGTAAGCCCTACTCTGTGGTGCTCTTTGACGAGATAGAGAAGGCGCATCCCGATGTGTTCAATATCTTGTTGCAGGTGCTCGACGATGGCAGGTTGACCGATAACAAGGGCAGGGTGGTCAATTTCAAGAACACCATCATCATTATGACCTCCAATCTTGGAAGCCAACTCATCAGAGAGCAAACCGAACAACATGGCGGAACACTCTCTTCTACAGAGATAGACCAACTTCGCAACCAGCTCTTTGTGATGCTCAAGCAAACCATCCGTCCGGAGTTTCTCAACCGTATCGACGAGACCATCATGTTCTTGCCGCTTACCAAACAGGAGATTGCCGATGTGGTGCGCCTGCAGATGAATGTTGTGAAGAAAATGCTGGTGTCCCAGGGATTCACTTTAGAGGTGACAGATGCTGCCATTGAGGTGATTGCCGATGCAGGCTTCGATCCCGAATTTGGTGCTCGTCCTGTGAAGCGTGCCATCCAGCGTGATGTGCTCAACGACTTGTCTAAAAAGTTGTTGGCACAAGAGGTGTCAGCCCAGCAACCCATCGTGATCGATGCGGTTAATCACGAGCTGGTGTTCAGAAACTAATGAGATGCAACGTCGTGGTCGGTCATTGCTGCAACGCAAGAGTCCGACCACACGTTTTCTTCTGTCTCTATCATGTCGATGATGGTATAGACGGGCAGAATGTCTCCTAAATACCATGCTCGTGGTATTCCTACTCGCATGATTGGGCTATTTTGTCACTTCATCTCTGCCATAGCCCTGTAATATTTGCGCTTTTTCTCTGTCAAAACGTCATACCTGTGTGCTGTTGGTATGGATTTTGCTTGTTTATGCAGTGAGAGCGGCAGTATGTTTCTCTGCTTTTGTGGAGGTGATGATGCCGGCAACAGTGGATTATTAACCCTTTAAAACAAATACGTATGATTACAACAAAATTGCAGGATGCAATCAATGCACAGATTACACGAGAGATTTGGTCAGCCAACTTGTATCTTTCCATGGCTTTCTATTTGGATAAGGAAGGCTTCTCAGGCTTTGCCACATGGATGAAGAAACAAAGTCAGGAAGAGATGGAGCACGCCTACACGATGGCTGATTACGTGATTAAGCGTGGCGGTACAGCTTCTTTTGGTCAGATTGACTCGGTGCCCACCACTTGGACCACTCCTCTGAGCGTGTTTGAGGCTGTGTATGAGCATGAGTGCAAGGTGTCTCGCTGGATTGATGAACTGGTGGATATTGCTGCTGCTGAGAACGATAAGGCTTCGCAGGATTTCCTTTGGGGCTTTGTACGTGAGCAGGTAGAGGAAGAAGCTACAGCTTCGAGCATCGTTGACAGAATCAAGAAGATGGGCGAATCTGCTATCTTTAATCTTGATCAGCTGTACGGAAGCAGAAAGTAAGATAAAGCAACCTTTTTAAATCAAAGGGGGCACAAATACAATACAGGTGGAAATATTTGGAATCCACCTGCAATGTATGAACAAGAAAAGGAAGAGGGCTCTGTTAGAGTTTCCTCTTCCTTTTATCATGACTTTCGCTCTTGATTTGATATAAGAGGTTGAAAACCTTACCTGTCAACAGTTGTAAAATAGCAGTATTCCATTCATTTTGCTTTCACAATGACACCGCTCCTTGAAGGTGGGTTTTGTTATTAGAACGACACCTTTATGCTTTGGTCTTTTCCCTTTACAATATAGGTGCCTCGCTGCAAGGGAACAAGGTTGCCAAACTGTTCCATGTTCATCACTTTCTTACCCGACAGCGTATAGATGGTCACAGGCTGTCCCATCAGAGATTTCTTTTCCTCTGTGTTGGCAATGCCCTTGATGCTGGTGGGGTCGCCTCCGCAGAAGTCAAAGGTGGCCTTCTTGCCGTCAAACTTGATGTTGGTGATGGGCTTGTTCATAAACTTGTTGCCCTGCGTGGTTTCGTGATACACGATGGCTCGTGGATACGAAGTGTTGGTCAGCGAGTCGTTTTGCTTGAAGGGGTAAGGATTGTTGGCAGATACCGACTTGCTGTTGTCAGCAGAGAAGAGGGTGAAGAGAGGTTTGGTATAGTCGTTGTTCACCTTGTTGAGGTTCCAAATGTTCTTGTCATAGTCGATGTGGTAAACCAGCAGTCCGGAGCCTGCGGTGGCATTGTCCCAACCGTCTTCGGCTCTCACTTCCAGCAGGTAGCACTCGTCTGTAGATCCGTCTTCACGGTCGCTCACTATTTTGTAGGCATCTCGGGTGGCATCCAGCGTTCCCATCTCTATGCTGCATGGACCGTTCAGTTCAGGCACTTTTCCCCAGCCGCACAACTCGCGCTCATAGGCGGTGTAGTTGGGTGGATTCCAGCCCATGTTGTTATATCCTCCGCTGTCCATCACGTTCCATGAACCCAGAAGTTGTCCGTCAGTACCATTGGTGCTGTATAGGTCGGGCAGTCCCAAACAGTGGGAGAACTCGTGACAGAAGGTGCCCAGTCCGCTTAGGATGGGGGGTGTGAGGTCGGTATCTTTATTGAGCAGTTCCGAACTTGTGGCATAGGTCCACACGGTTACTCCGTCCAGTTTCAAACCCTTTAGGTAATCGGGATAGCCGCCAAGTACCCATTCGTGTGGCCATATCAGCTCCTGACTGTTGCCAATACGAGCTGCAGTAGTACCAGCATAGAGCACGAAGACCTGTTCCACATAGCCGTCTCCATCCCAGTCGTAGTCGGCAAAGTTCACCTCTTCATCGGCCAGTTTGCATGCCTCTACCACCATTTCGCCCACATTGTAGTCGTCCCATTTGTTCTCTTCTCCCTCGCAGCTAGAGCCGTAGTAATGTTGCGTCTTTGGCATCTTATATGGTCCTACAAGGTCAAAGGAAAGGTCCAGTTGTCCGTTGCTTTGGTCGCGGAAGTAATCTGCCACGCATCCGTTGGCATTGTGTTCTGAATATCCCTCCTTGTTCAGTATGTCGTTCCATAGCTGGTGAGCGTCTTCAGAAGAGTAGTCTGTGTCAGAGAAAGATACCATGATAACCAGTCCTTTGCGTTTTATCGTTTCTTCTGGCACCTCATTGGCTCTCTTCTGTTGTGTCAGTCGTTGTGTGTTGGCCAGTCGCTGTGCACGATACTGGCTCATGCTTTGTCGTTTCCAGTTCATGGCTTCGTGCAGTTGCTCTGTTTTGCACATCACACTGCGCTCTTGGATGCTGCGCTGTGGTGCCTCGTGTGCCAATATGCCGGTAGAAACCACGTTGAAGCCCGATGCTGCCGCATAGCAGAAGTCGCCGTTCTTGGCTCGTACCAAGGGCACCATGTCTTCTGTCACATAGTAGTGCATGGTCTCGTCACCGCAGAGCATCACTTTGATGGTGGTGCCATCAGATTGTGTAAATGTCTGCCATATTTTCAGTGCTGGCATGGCGTGTGTCACAGCAGTCATGATGATGGCGGTGAGAATCAGTAATGTTTTCTTCATCTTTGGGTGGATTGTAAATAATTCAAATTATATGATCTTGTTCTTGTCTCAAGAGCAGGGGAGTTAAGGGGGCACCCCCTGTAACTCCTCTTGTTCGAATCAACTCTGATGCGGTATTCCGCATGCTGTTATCAGTGGAAGAACTTGGAGAAGAAGTCGTTCCCCTTGTCATCCACAAGGATAAAGGCGGGGAAGTTTTCTACTTCAATCTTCCATACTGCTTCCATTCCCAGCTCGGGATATTCCACACATTCAATGCTCTTGATGCTGTTCATCGAAAGTACGGCAGCCGGTCCGCCGATGCTTCCCAGATAGAAGCCGCCATGCTTCTTGCAGGCGTCGGTCACAGCCTGTGTGCGGTTGCCCTTGGCAATCATAATCATCGAACCGCCGTTGTCTTGGAACTCATCCACATAGGGGTCCATTCTGTTGGCTGTGGTGGGGCCCATCGAACCACAAGGCATGCCTGCCGGGGTTTTTGCGGGTCCGGCATAGAGCACGGGATGGTTCTTGAAGTAGTCGGGCAGTCCCTCTCCGGCATCCAAACGAGCCTTGAGCTTTGCGTGTGCGATGTCGCGTGCCACGATGATGGTACCGTTGAGGCTCAGACGGGTGGAAACAGGATATTGTGACAACTGCTGGCATATCTCCTTCATCGGACGGTTCAAATCCACCTTCACAGCGTCTCCCTCACCAGCTTGGCGCAGTGCTTCGGGGATGAGTTGTCCGGGGTTGTCGTCCAGTTTCTCTATCCATATACCGTCTTTGTTTATTTTTGCCTTGATATTCCTGTCTGCAGAGCAGCTTACTCCCAGTCCGATGGGGCAAGAGGCACCGTGGCGTGGCAGGCGCACCACACGGATGTCGTGGGCAAAATACTTGCCGCCAAACTGTGCTCCCAGACCTATCTTGCAAGCCTCTTCCATGAGTTGTTTCTCCAGTTCGATGTCTCTGAAGGCCCTTCCTGTTTCGTCGCCAGTGGTGGGCAGACTGTCATAGTAGTGTGTAGAGGCGAGTTTCACGGTGAGCAGGTTCTTCTCTGCCGAGGTGCCGCCGATCACAAAGGCGATGTGGTAAGGCGGACAGGCTGCTGTGCCCAGTGTCTTCATCTTTTCCACGAGGAAGGGTACCAGGGTGCCGGGGTTTTGGATGCGTGCCTTGGTTTCCTGGTAGAAGTAGGTCTTGTTGGCAGAGCCTCCACCTTTCACCACACAAAGGAACTTGTATTCCTCGCCCTCTGTTGCCTCAATGTCTATCTGTGCAGGCAGGTTGCAGCGGGTGTTCACCTCGTCATACATGTTCAGTGGAGCATTCTGGGAGTAGCGCAGATTCTCCTCTGTATAGGTCTTATACACTCCTTTCGAAAGTGCCTCCTCGTCGCAGTAGCCAGTCCACACGTGCTGTCCTTTCTCTCCATGGATGATGGCCGTTCCCGTGTCCTGGCAGAAGGGCAGTTTTCCCTTACATGCCACCTCTGCATTGCGCAGAAAGGTGAGTGCCACGTACTTGTCGTTGTCGCTGGCTTCTGGGTCGCTGAGTATCTTAGCTACCTGCTCGTTGTGGGCACGGCGCAGCAGGAAGTTCACATCGCGAAATGCTTGGTTGGCCAGCATGGTCAGTGCTTCGGGAGCCACCTTGAGGATGGTCTTGCCCTCAAACTCTCCTGTACTCACGCCCTCTTTGCTCAAGAGGTAGTACTCTGTGTCGTCTTTGCCCAATTGAAACATTGGTGCATACTTGAATTCTGGTGTTGTTGCCATAGTTGATATTTTTAGTGTTGTTATTGTTTTCTTGTTGTTGATATTTTGTCTTGCGCTATATGTAGATGCTTGCTCCTGTCTTCTGCCTACATGCCTTCTTGCTCTCCTGATGGTGCTGCGTCGTGGGGGGCTGTTGGCGATGGGGGAGTGATGCGGCTGTTGGCATATTGGTCAAGTTCGCTCAGGAAGTGTTGCAGCAGTTCTTGGTTCATGTCGCCTAATTGGTGCTCTTTTTCGGCATCCCTTTTCACGGCGCACAACCATTCTTGTTGTGCCAGTCGGTAGTCTGCGGCTATTTGTTGCAAGTCTGTTGGTGTAAGACTATCTACTCCCAGATGGTTGAGCACCATGCAGTAGGCACTGTTCCATTTATAGCTGTCATAGTTGTGGTGTATCTCCATGAATTGCTGTTCCAGATCGTCGGTGTTGGTGATTGCACCTTGGCGAATATCGTCTGTCAGTTGCTCCACTTCTGTCATGGGCAGCAACAGTCCTCCCATGTCCGTCCATGCCCCTGTGCCCATGCTGCTCTGTGGCAGTTGGTCGTGGTGCTTTTTCACGGCATCTCCCACATAAAGCCTGATGGCGAGGTCATAATATCTCAGTCCGTTGAGCAGTGCGCTGCGTTTGATGACGCAGTTGCCGTAGGTATAGGCAGCGGCACCTGCTCCCTGTTCTTGTTGCAGTGCCTGCAGTTCCCGTTTGCCGTGCACCAGTGCCTGTATCACCATGGGGTTGAGCCAGTCGAAGTTGACGATGCTTTTCCTCTCTGTGCGTGGGCGTTTGTCGCGTTTGCTCCATTTGTTTATGTCTCGCCATGTGCCCACTGTCAGCAGATTTCTTCCTGGCACGATATAGGTGGTGTCGCCGTTGCCTATCACATACGAGAAGGGTAGTGTTGCAGTGCAGGGGTGGTTTGCTATCTTGCCGATGCACACAGAGAAAGCTCCTATGGTGGCAGGTAACAGCAGGTGTGCGCCGCTGGCTGTCTTGCATCCCCTTTCCAATGTGCCGTAGTGCACAGGACCTATCTTATAGGCATGATTGCTGAAGTTGGTGGCAGAGCCTGCATTGTAGAACGAGAGGGTGACACCTATGAGCAGTGTGGCTTTGTGGTGGCTCACGGTGAATGGGCCGCAGAAGGCGGCACATGCTTCGCCGTTGTCCAGGTGGGCATTGGCAAAGAACACGCTGTTTTCTGCTGAAAATCCCTTGCCGATATGGCAAGCCTCGCCCACATAGCAGTTGTCTATCCTTGCTCCATCGGTCACCACCGAGCCTGCGGCAATGATGCTGTTTTTGCAGATGGTGCCATGCCCCATATAGCTGCCTGCCTCTGTGATGCCTGTGAGCGTACAGTCGCAGAGCAGGGAGGCTCCGCACACCTCGCAGTCATCGCCAATCAAGGTGTTTACTACCTCTTGCGTGTGGATAATCTTGGCTCCGTAGCCCACCTGTCCACGTGTGGGTATGCAGGCTTGTGCCTGCTTCTTTGCCAGTTGGTGCAGCTGTTTACATAGGGAGGCATCTGTTTGCTCTGCATAAACCATCAGCGCCGCCATCTGCGATGACAGTCCGCTATACATCACCACGTTGCCGTTGCCAGCCTCGTTGCCCACTGCAATCAGGTTGCCCTGTGCAAAGGTGGCACCTGCGGTGGTTTCCATGCTGCCCACGTTGGCGATATAACAGCCATCGGCGATGTCGTAATTGCTGATATATCCGCCGATGTTCTCTATCAGACAGTTGTCGCCTACGCTCACATTGCACAGGGTGGCATGGCGTATGCCGCTGTGTGCAGCCAGTCCGTCGGTCAGTTCTATACTTTTCTCAAACAGTCCCAGGGTCACCTCGCCGTAGAAGTTCACATCTTGCACGTATGTGGCGTCAAAGTCTTCCGCCACAACAATGTTTCCCCAGTCCTCGGCGTGACAGCGGTTCATTTCCAACTGATTGATTTCTTCCAGTGTCAGACTTCTCATGGCGCTCTTGTGATAGGTGTTACTCAAACATGTAGTCGGTATCTTGGTACAGGAAGTCGTTGTAGGGATATTTCTGCACGTGCAGCTCTCTTACCCTTCTGTACATGATTTCCCTCAACTCATCTATGTTCGTTTTGTCTTTGGCAGAGATAAAGATGCAGTCTTCGCCCAGTTTTGCCATCCATGTGCGTTTCAGTTCCAGCAGCGGCACGTTTTCTTTGGTCATGGGCGTCAGGTCATCCTCTTCTTTCTCCACCCATGAGTAGGCGTCAATCTTGTTGAATACCACCATCGATGGCTTATTGGCGCAGCCCAAGTCGCAGAGTGTCTGCTCCACCACTTTCAGTTGTTCTTCGAAATCGGGATGTGATATATCCACCACGTGTAGCAGCATATCGGCCTCGCGCACCTCGTCGAGTGTTGATTTGAAGGAATCCACCAGGTCGGTGGGCAGTTTGCGTATAAATCCCACGGTGTCGGCAAGCAGAAAGGGTAGGTTGTCTATCACCATCTTGCGCACGGTGGTGTCGAGGGTGGCAAAGAGTTTGTTTTCTGCAAACACCTCGCTCTTCGACAGCAGGTTCATCAGCGTGGATTTTCCCACGTTGGTGTATCCCACCAAAGCCACGCGTATCAGTCGGCCTCTGTTCTTCCTCTGTGTGTTCTTCTGCTTGTCTATTTCCTGAAGGCGTTGTTTCAACAGGGTGATGCGTTGCAGAATGATACGGCGGTCCATCTCCAGCTGTGTCTCGCCCGGTCCGCGCAGTCCCACGCTTCCCTTTCCTCCTCCGCTTCCGCTTCCTCCGCCTTGTCGTTCCAAGTGGGTCCACAGTCGTTGCAGTCGGGGCAGCATGTAGCGATATTGTGCCAGCTCTACCTGTGTCTTGGCTTCTGCTGTCTGTGCACGCATGGCAAAGATGTCGAGTATCAAACTGGTGCGGTCCAGTATCTTCACGCCCAGTTCTTTCTCTATGTTGCGTATCTGTTTGGCGGTCAGTTCATCGTCAAAGATAACCATTCCTATCTCTCGCTCCGCATCCTCCTCTTCTTTGATAAACTGCTTGATTTCTTCCAATTTGCCGGTGCCCACGTATGTCACCGAGTTAGGACCTGCCACTCTCTGCGTAAAGCGCTTCACGGTCACGGCACCAGCAGTGTCTGCCAGGAACTCCAGCTCGTCAAGATATTCATTGGTCTTGTCTTCGTCTTGTTCCTTGGTTATCAGTGCCACCAGCACGGCGGTCTCTGTCTTTGCGTCGGAAATGACAAATTCTTTCATTCAGTATGTTGGTATGTTAGTGTAAATTCTGTATGCTTGGCAGGGTGAGTTCAGAACGTGGAACGAATCTGGTGGCTCCCCTCTCAGTTGTATGTCAGGGAGGCATATCCCGGGAAAAGTCACCACGGCATCTACCCCCTATTGAATATGCAAAAATAGCCCTTTTTTCTGATATCCGCAAAAAAAGCCGACAAAAGGTGATGATTATCAGAACAATTCTTCGTCATAAATCGTTCTTCATTGTGATGATGACAGCAACCTGCGTTCTCTGATGAGTTGTTTTTGCGTTTTGAGAGTTGGGGAGTGATGTGATTTTTTCCCTCTTTCTTTCTCCGTCTTGTACTTTTTTTGTAAGTTTGCACTCGGATAACGTACTGTTAGACAACCGCAAGTGATG
>SAMEA3663028__coassemble_801_pt1 | contig 11135 bp, 11 predicted proteins | sample SAMEA3663028__metabat2_low_PE_038 | metagenome-assembled genome bin SAMEA3663028 (sample SAMEA3663028) | pig gut metagenome | biome: pig gut; feature: pig-associated habitat; material: faeces | place: France | collected 2012 | reverse complement strand
GAAATGTTTTTGCCGATGTTTTTGCCGGGTGCCGCCTATCTTTGCAGAAGAATGTGCTGTACAGTGGAAAACAAAAAGAGCCGACTGTCTCCCGACAATCGGCTCTTTAAAACAAACTACTTAAAAACTAATCTACTAAAACAAATCAAAAAAATACTGGTTTTGAACGAGTATCCGCTGATAACTCATTGTTTTATTTGCATATACGGCACCTCTTTATGGATGCCCAATATATCTATAAGTTAGAAAATGGGTTAAATCTCTCGTGTTGCAAAATTAGGCAATTTGGATACGCCGACAAAGAATTTAGTTCTGAAAAGTGTTAAAAAGATGACAGAAAGCAACAGCGGCACCACTTTTTTTTGTGATGCCGCTGTATATTGTTAAGTTCAGTTTGCAAAATGAATTACATCATGCCGCCCATTCCTGGAGCACCTCCCATAGGCATGGCAGGCTTCTCTTCGGGCTTGTCCACAATGAGACATTCTGTGGTGAGGAACAGACCTGCGATAGAGGCTGCGTTCTCCAGTGCCACGCGTGCCACCTTGGCAGGGTCGATGACACCAGCCTTGCGCATATCCTCAAAGGTGTCTGTGCGTGCGTTGTAACCAAAGTCGCCTTCGCCCTCACGTACCTTCTGTACCACTACGGCACCCTCGCCACCTGCATTGGTAACAATCTGGCGGAGTGGCTCTTCAATGGCGCGTACCACGATATTGATACCTGTCTGCTCGTCGGCGTTGCATCCCTTCACGTCTTTCAGTGCAGAGAGTGCGCGTATGTAGGTTGTTCCACCTCCTGCCACAACACCTTCTTCGATGGCAGCACGTGTGGCGCACAGAGCGTCGTCCACGCGGTCTTTCTTCTCTTTCATTTCCACCTCGCTGTTGGCACCTACGTAGAGCACTGCCACACCGCCCGACATCTTGGCCAAGCGCTCCTGCAGCTTCTCCTTGTCGTATGAGCTGGTGGTGTTGGCAATCTCGTTCTTGATTTGTGCCACACGGTCAGCAATCTGCTGCTTCTCGCCTGCACCGTTCACGATGGTGGTGTTGTCCTTGGTCACGGTCACCTTGTCGCAAGTGCCGAGCATATCCAGAGTGGCCTGCTCCAGTTTCAGTCCCTTCTCCTCGCTGATAACGATACCACCGGTAAGCACGGCAATGTCTTCGAGCATGGCCTTGCGGCGGTCACCGAAGCCAGGAGCCTTGACAGCGCAGATCTTCAGTCCGCCTCTCAAACGGTTGACTACCAAGGTGGTAAGAGCCTCAGAATCTACATCCTCAGCGATAACCAGCAAGGGGCGTCCGCTCTCGGCAGCAGGCTGCAGAATGGGCAGGAAGTCTTTGATATTGCTGATTTTCTTGTCGTAAAGCAGGATGTAGGGGTTGTCCATCACGCACTCCATCTTGTCGGCATCTGTCATAAAGTAGCCGCTCAGATAGCCACGGTCGAACTGCATACCCTCTACCACGTTGATATAGGTGTCGCGGCTCTTGCTCTCCTCGATGGTGATAACACCGTCCTTGCTCACCTTGCGCATTGCATCAGCGATGAGTTTTCCTATTTCGGGGTCGTTATTAGCAGAAACGGTAGCCACCTGCTCTATCTTGTCGTAGTTGTCATCTACTTTCTCAGCCACGTTCTTGATATAATCCACCACAGCGTCAACAGCCTTGTCGATACCGCGCTTCAGGTCCATGGGGTTGGCGCCTGCGGTCACGTTCTTCAATCCAACGTTCACGATGCTCTGTGCCAGAATGGTAGCGGTGGTTGTTCCATCGCCAGCGTCATCTCCGGTCTTGCTTGCCACGCTCTTTACCAGCTGTGCGCCGGTGTTCTCAAAGTGGTCTTCCAGTTCTATTTCCTTTGCCACGGTTACGCCGTCTTTGGTAATCTGTGGAGCACCAAACTTCTTCTCGATAATCACGTTTCTACCCTTGGGACCCAGTGTCACTTTCACTGCGTCTGCCAACTGATCCACTCCCTTCTTCAGAAGGTCGCGGGCATCCATGTTGAATTTTATCTCTTTAGCCATAGTTCTTAATTTTTAATTTCGCTTTCGCTCAATGGTTCATTATCTTATTTCTCAATCACTGCGAGCACGTCGCTCTGGCGCATCATCAGGTATTTGGTGCCTTCGTATTCCAGTTCTGTACCCGAATATTTGCCGTAGAGCACCTCGTCGCCGGCTTTCAGTATCATTTCTTCATCTTTGGTGCCTTTGCCTACTGCCACGATGGTGCCGTGCAGTGGTTTTTCTTTTGCGGTGTCAGGAATAATAATGCCACCAACTTTCTCTTCTGCAGGTGCGGGCAATACCAGCACTCTGTCTGCCAATGGTTTGATATTCATAATGTTTTATTGTTTAATTGTGATGTCTGTAATGTTTTTTGTCGCCTGTTGTGGCTACTTTTCACCTTTCTCTTTGCCAAAACCGTGCCAAAGGTTTGTTTGCTTGTCGGGCAGTGACACACTACTGACAGTTTGTCAGATATTGGCATAATTCTCCCTGTTGTGAGCGTTGCTGATGACTGTGGAAGGCGTGATATGGGTGTGCCTGCTGAAATCTTTTCATTTTCTCATTGCTTAATTGCAGCTTTTTGTGTAAATTTGCAGAAAAGATACTCATTAGATATGGCAGAAACAATGTATAGCGACAGTGTTGTCATTATCCCAACGTACAACGAGAAGGAGAATATTGAGAAGATTATTCGTGCTGTGTTGGCACTGGATAAGGATTTTCATGTGCTGGTTATAGATGATGGCTCGCCCGATGGCACTGCTGATATCGTGAAGCGATTGATGGTCAGTGACTATCCCCATCAGCTGTTTATCCTTGAACGTCAAGGCAAATTAGGATTGGGCACTGCGTATATCGCAGGCTTTAAATGGGCACTGAGCCACGGCTATGAATACATCTTTGAAATGGATGCCGACTTCAGTCACGATCCCAACGACCTGCCACGCCTCTATGCTGCCTGCCATGATGAGGGCTATGATGTTGCCATCGGCTCGCGCTATATCAGTGGTGTCAATGTGGTGAACTGGCCTATTGGCAGGGTGCTGATGAGCTATTTCGCCTCTAAGTATGTGCGTATGGTCACAGGCTTCAAGGTGCACGATACCACGGCGGGCTTCAAGTGCTACAAGCGTAGGGTGCTGAATACCATTGACCTTGACCAAGTGCGTTTCAAGGGCTATGCCTTTCAGATAGAGATGAAGTTCACGGCCTATAAGATAGGCTTCCGCATCAAGGAGGTTCCCGTGATATTTGTGAACCGACGCGAGGGAGTGAGCAAGATGAACGGCAGCATCTTTGGTGAGGCGTTCTTTGGCGTGATGAGGCTACGCTGGGACGGCTGGTTCCGCAAGTATCCAGCCATCCGTGATTAGAGTGCTGCTGCTCTTTGTTTTTTAGGTAGGTTCTATCAATTACAATTCTTTTTTTGAATTACCTTTATGGAGGGCGTTTCAGCCCTCCGTCTGTTCTTTCTTGTATTTTTCGTCCAAGCTGCTCTGCACGGAGTCGTAGCTCTGACGCATGATAGCCTGCACATTTTCTGCCCCCTGTCCTATGGGATAGATAGGCTGATGGATGGTGAGGCGCAGCGGATGCCAGTGAGCAAAATGCCAGTCGCGGGTGCGTGGCATCACCTCGAAGCAACCATTGATGGTCAGAGGCACAATGGGCAGTTGTAGCTCGTCTGCCAGTATAAAGGCTCCCTTCTTAAATTTGCCCATACTGCCTGTAAAGGAGCGTGCCCCCTCGGGAAACACCACCATGCTCATGCCGCTGCGCAGTGTTTGGCGTGCCTGCAGATAGGTTGCCTTCACCTTGCTCTGACTTCCCTTGTCCACAAAAATCTGGTGTGAGGCCTTCACTGCCATTCCCACGAAGGGAATCTTCTTGATGCCGCTCTTCATCATCCATTTGAAGTTGCGGCACAGAAAACCGTAAATCAGGAAGATGTCGAATGCTCCTTGATGATTTGCCACAAAGATGTACGATTGCCCTTTTTCCAGATGTTCTCTGCCTTCCACTTTCACGGGCAGCAGGAAGATACGGGTGATGATCCATGCCCACCATTTGCCTGGATAGTAGCCAAAGAAGTGGCCGCTGCCCAACAGGCATCCTATGGCTACGGTGATGCCGGTGATGATGGTGGCTACAATGGTGACGGGAAGTGCCACGCACAACTGATAGAGATAATACAGGTATTTCATTTTTTTGTAATGCTTATATGATGATTGTTGAGGTTTGTTGATGCTTATTTCTTTTTGAGTGTAATCACCGTTATCTCTCCAGGCACTCCAAACCTGAAGGGGATGAAGCCTCCCAAACCCGTGCTTACGTGGATGGCGCGTGTGCCTTCGTGGTACATGCCTCCCCATTCCTTATATATAAGAGAGGCGGGCGACCATCCGAAGAGGGCAAACTGGGTGGCGTGGGTATGACCGCTCAGGGTGAGCTGGGCAGCACTTTGGGGCAGAATGGTGCGGCGCCACGAACTGGGGTCGTGCTGTAGCATCACTACAAACTGCTGGGGCTGTGTGCCCTGTAGTGTTTTCCTGATGTTGCCGTAGCTTGGAAAAGGTTTTCCAGTGCCATCGTTTTCCATGCCCGCCACGATGATGCTGTCGGCATGGCGGTGCACAGTGATATGTTCGTTCATCAGCAGTGTCCATCCCATGCTGCGTTGCAGTTGCTGCGTTTCGTGCAGGTTGTCCCTTCTTTGGCTGCTGTCGGCGGTGATGTAGTGCGGATAGTCGTGGTTGCCCATCACCGATATCACCCCGTCTTTGGCGTGCAATCTGCTTAGGGTGGAGAGATGTGGATGTATTTCTGAGGGCATCCTGTTCTGCAGGTCACCGGTAAACACGATAAGGTCGGCACACTGTGCGTTGATGCTGTCCACGGCTTGTGCCAGCAGATGGGCTTGGCGACCGGAGTAGGTGCCCACGTGGGCATCAGAGAAATGTACGATGCGATAGCCGTCAAAGGCATCGGGCAGTTGGTCAGAACAGTAGGTTTGCTGCTTCACGGTTATTTGACTGAACCCCTTGGTTGTGCCGTAAATCAGGATAAACCAGCTCACAAGCACGGCCATCACTCCTGCAATATTCCCATAGTTTCGGGTGGTGTGGCATAGGCGTTGCAGCATCCATCCTGTCAGCGAGCACAGCACATAGAGTGTGGCGGGTATCACCATCAGTCCCACCATAAACAGGTAGATGTTGATGATGGTGATATTGTCGGGTGCAAAGTTCCTGGAGGTGCCCAGCAGCAGGGTTGCCACAGCCATGATGATGGCAGGTGACCACCATAGCATGTGGTGCCACCGCTTCTTCAGCAGGTGTTTCAAGCAATGCCTGTCTATGTAGAGCCATGTCAGCAGAATGGCAAGCAGCAGGGGTATCACTATCTTTGTAATCATGGTTGGTTACTCGTCTGTTGTTGTTTGTTCATTGTGCCAGCAGTGGTTGCAAAAATTTCTTTGCCTCTTCCATCCCTAATCCTCGGCGCAGGGCGTAGTCTGCCATCTGCTCTTCGGTAATCTTTCCGATGCTGAAGTAGCGTGCCTTGGGATGTGCAATCATCAGACCTGTTACACTGGCATGTGGCATCATGGCACCGTTCTCGGTAATACTGATGCCTATCTCCTTCAGTCCCAGCAGTTGGTCGATGATGAAGTTGACGCCTGTATCGGGCATGGATGGATAGCCCACGGCGGGTCGTATGCCTTGAAACTTCTCTTGATGCAGTTCGCTGATGCTCAGATTCTCGTGGGGAGCATAGCCCCATAGGCTGGTTCTCACCATCTGGTGCAGCCGTTCTGCCGCAGCTTCTGCCAGCCGGTCGGCAAGCAGTTGCATCATCATCTGCAGGTAGTCGTCGTGACGGTAGTTGTTCACCATGGCGGCATCTGTAGTGGTGGCAAACACTCCCACAGTGTCGGGGATGCCTTGCGTGGCAGGTCTCACAAAGTCGGCAAGGCACAGGCATGGCATTCCCTCCTCGTGATGCTGTTGGCGCAGCAGGGGCAGTGTGGTGCCATGCACCATCAGGTTGTCGCCATCGCTGTTGGCATCGGCAATCAGCAGCAGGGCATGTGCATGGTATCTGCTGCCCTCTTGTTGTAGCAGTGTCGTGGCCTCTTGTTGCAGTCGTTGCTGTTCGGCAGGCTCTTTCACCTGCCAGGCATGGAAAAAGTAGGTCCAGTTGATGTAGGGCACCAGTGTGGCAATCTCAAAGGTAAACTTTCTCTTCAGATACATGTGTGGCATTGCTTGTGGGTTATCGGCAGAACTCTACGGGCTGTCCCACATAGCTGTTGTCTGTCTTGCCTTGGTGATACACGGGGTGCCCGTTGCACAGCGTGGTTTGTATCTTCCAATGGAAGGTGTGTCCCTGCATGGGGCTCCATCCGCATTTGCTTTCTATCATGCTTGGCGTCACTGTCCACGGACAGTCTTTTTTCACAATCACAAGGTCTGCCTTATACCCTCGGCGGATAAAGCCGCGCTGTCTTACTCCGAAAAGGGTGGCAGGTTGGTGGCACATCAGTTGCACCAGTTGTGTGATGCTGAGCACACCTTGGTCGGTGAGTTCCAGCATGGCAGGCAGGCTGAACTGTATCATGGGCATGCCCGATGCTGCTTGGGCGCATCCCCCTTGTTTTTGTGCCAGCAGATGGGGTGCATGGTCGGTGCCTATCACGTTGATGTCGCCGTTGGTAAGTCCTTGTCGCAGAGCTTCCCTGTCGGCAGCGGTCTTGATGGCGGGGTTCACCTTGATCAGAGCCCCCAACTGTTGGTAGTCGGCATCGCAAAACCACAGATGTCCCACGGTGGCTTCTGTGGTCACGTTGGGCAGGTGCTTCTCCCTGATGTATTGCAGTTCCTTGGCGGTGGTGATATGCGCAATGTGCAGGTGTGCTCCTGTGCGTTGTGCCAGTTGCACTGCCTGCATGGTGCTTTTCAGGCAAGCCTCCTCGCTGCGTATCAGTGGGTGCTGTGCTATGTCTATCTGGTTGCCGTAGAGTGCCTTGGCTTCTGCCATGTTTCTGTTGATGATGGCAGTATCTTCGCAGTGTGCCATGATGGGCATGGTGGTGTTCGAGAAGATGTGCATCAGTTGCTCGTTGTTATCCACCAGCATGTTTCCTGTAGAGGAACCCATAAAGAGTTTGATGCCGGGCACGGTGCGGGGGTCTATTTGCTCAAACAGGTGGGCATTGCTGTTGGTGGCACCGAAGAAGAAGGCATGGTTGATGTGGCATTTGCTGGCTGCAATGGCCTGTTTTTCGTGCAGTGCCTCTATCGTGGTGGTTTGCGGCATGGTGTTGGGCATGTCAAAGCAGGTGGTCACTCCTCCTGCTGCCGCTGCCCTGCTCTCGCTCTCCATGTCGGCCTTGTCGGTAAGTCCCGGCTCTCTGAAATGCACATGGTCATCGATGATGCCGGGGAGTACATAGCAACCCGAAGCATCGATGATCTTTGCATCGGCTGCTTCGGGCTGCTGTTGTTGGGCGGGTATAATGTCTGCTATAAGGTTGTCTTCAATCATCAGGGAGGCTTGTTGCTGCTTTCCCTCATTAACGATGACTGCATTTTTAATGATTGTTCTCATCTAATCCTTGTAGTTTGGCTTCGTTTTCCGTGGCGGTCTTGTAGTAGTCCTTCACGTAGGGGTCATTCTTGAATTTGTCGGTGGCCTTGCTCATAATATCCTCTATCTGTGGAGTGAGCACGGGATATTGGAAGGCGCTGGTAATCATCATAAACACTCCCGGTCCAAGCACGTTGTCGAAGTTGTTGACGATAAAGTCGGTCACCAGGCGGTCTTCCTCTTTGATAATCTGCTCTGCCTCTGCCGACAGTCGTGCCTGGATGGTATCTTCGTCAATGCCGTCGAGCATCATCTGGCTTTGTCTGTGGTTCAGCTCGTTCATCCTGTTGTCCAGTTGTCTGTGCTTGTCCAGAAAGGCATAGAGTTTTTCGTTCAGCGGGGTGCCGCTTACCACTTGTTTGGCCTGGTCTATCTTGATGTTGATGACGCCGCTCTCCAGCACCACGGGCAGCACGCTCTGTTCGTCCATAAACAGGTTGGCCATGCGCACCGTGTCCAGTGTTCCCGTGAAGGAGAACTGGCCGTGCAGCACGTCACACGAGTCTATGCTTGTCAGTTCATTGTCTTTGATGGCCTTCAGATAAAGTTTGTTGCCGTCCAGTCGGGATAGGGAAGAGATGCCCTGTACATTGAATGTCTCTGCGCAAGAGCAGCACAACGCCAATACTGCACACAATATGGTGATGAGTTTATTCATACGTGTTTTATTTTTCATCTATAAACGTTGGCAAAAGTACGAGGTTCCCATGAGGTGAGGAAAAAAATTCAATGAATTTAAAACAATAGCGAGTATTTTATAGATTTTTTTGTATCTGCTGCTCACTTTTGTTCCTTTTTCAGTTCACTGCCTATCCTGTGGGCAGAGTAGAGTTGCAGAATGGCACCGATGAGCACCAGCATCACCCAGTTGTTGTGCACATAGCGGATGAAGAGCAGATAGTCGATGGGAAAGACCCTTACGTGATCGAGAAACAGGAAGAGGGCTGCGATGAGAAAGAGTGCATCGCTCAGTAGTTGCATCCTTCGCAAACGCCTGATGACAAAGTTGTTGCCTTCATACTTCTGTTTGAACTGCATCAAGGTGAATGACAATACTCCTACGGCAAACAGATAGGGTGCCCATGGGGCAAAGAAAAGATTGGCGGCACTGCCCACAACCATGAGCAGTGCGCCTATGATGAATATGATGTTCTCAGTTTTGTTCAGTGTTCTCATTACTGCTTTTTTCTGATGATTGGGGGCCTTCGTTCAGCACAAAGATGTCTTCATCGTCGGCCTTCATAAAGTAGCGCTCGCGGGCAATGCGCTCCACGGCCTTTACGTCTGTCTTTAACTGTTTCAACTGGCGCAGATTGCTCTCGTTCAGTTTCTTATATACACTGATTTCCTCCTCCAGTTCCTCTATCTTCTGTTTTTTGAGCATGTGGTTCCAAACGCTGTTTTCATCGAAGATGCCCACGATGAGGATGCCAATCACTGTGACCAGCGAATACTTCACGATGGTGTGCTTGCGCAGGTAGGCCATCAGTGCCTTGAATTTTTCCATGACGATGCGCTATTGAGTGTTGTTGAACAAGTGAGGATGTGTGTGTGTCAGGGGGTTAGAAACTGTCGCCGTTGATGATGAGGCGCTTGGTGGTGCAGTTGTCTATCAAGTTCTTGTCGAAGGCGTTCTTTACGTCGTTCACCTCACAGTTTTCAAAGGTAAAGTCAGTGAGATGATACTTGTCAGACTTGCCCACATCAAAGAAATTCTTGCTCTTTATCTTTGCATTGCGTATGGTGATGTTGTTGCAGGTAGATAGGGGCATGTCGTCTCTCTTCTCAGGTTTGAAGAACTGTGTCCAGGGGCGCACCACCAGGAAGCTGTTGCAGTCGCCGCTCACATCCTCTATGGTCACATACTCATAGTGCTGTGGAGTGTCGGGACGTATCTTCAGCCACAGCACTCTGTTGGCTTGCGAGAAGGTGCAGTGGCGCAGCACCACGTTGCGGTCGTGCAGTGATTCGCTGCCCAGTGTGAGGCATCCGTGCACTTTCCCGTAGGTGCAGTGCTGTATGATGATGTTGTTGTTGGCACCGTTGTTGGGGTCTTGGTCTGCCCATGTGCCCTTGCCGCCCTTGAGCACCACGGCGTCATCGTTCACGCTCATGTAGCAGCCGTGTATTAGTACGTTGTTGCACACGTCAATGTCGATGGCATCGCTACTTGGTGCCTTTACACCACTGGTAGGTGCAAAGATGTGGCAACCCAGATAGCGCACGTACTCGCATTTATAGAGGTGGTTGGTCCAGAAGGGGCTGTTCATCAGCTTCACGTCTTGCACTGTCACGTTTTTGCTGTTGGATATATACACCAGTCTGGGGCGCATTGCCTCCAGGTTGGTACACTGACGGTTATACTGTCTGCGAATCCAGAACTCTTCCCAGTAGTTGTATCCGTTGCCGTTGATGGTGCCCTTGCCGGCGATGGTAAAGCCATCAGTGTCATCGGCATTGACCAGGGCGGCAAAATACTTCAGTGTTTGTCCTTCCATGCGTGTCTCCACCAGTTTGAAGTCGCGGATGCGGTCGCTTCCCTTGAGCACACCTCCCTCTTCAACCAGCAGGTTCACGCCCTGTTTAAAGAATAGCGAGCCCGACAGGAATACCCCTTTGGGCACCACTACCACGCCGCCTCCCTCTTGCGATGCTTTGTTGATGACGGCTTGGATGCGTTCTGTCTGCACCACGGTAGAGTCGGTGCTCACACCGTATTCTGTAATCACATATCTCTTGCCCAGCATCTCTTGGCTCACCTTGGTGGTGTCGCTAAACCATGCTGGAATGGGTGTTCCATCGGGAAACAATTCTGTTTTTACTTTCTTCTTTCCTACTGCTGGCAGTGTGGCAATGAGCAGAGCCAGGGCAATCAGTTTTGTTCTCATATATCTTTAAGGTTTGTTTGTTATTCTGTTGTCAGGTGCAGCAGGTTCAGTACAATGATGGTGCTGCCTACTCCATGCAAAGGTAGCATTATTCTTTTTAATTCGCAAATAAATGCCTCTGCCTAACCATTTTTATTCATTTTATCACATTTTTTAAGGTGCTAATTTGTTAAAACCTCCCTAAACAATACAACAATTCGTAAAGTTGTTTTTAATTGTCCCTGTTGTCGTCAAGAATTATTACACGACAACTTTGACAACACAGACAACAATGACAACATAAACAAAAAAGTTGTCCTCAGCTGTCCCTGTTGTTGTCAAAAAAAACAATCGATGAAGGGCTTTAATTCAAAATAAAAATTATGTTAAACTAATAGGGTTTTCAAGCCTTAAATGTTAAACTGCATATTTATGCAATTCTGTTCTGAGCCACTTTTTTCTCGCTGTGGACTATAATGAAGCCCACACCGAGATCGTGTGTTAGAACGAAAATCTCGAAATACACACTGATTACCAAGTAGTTACAAGCCTAAAAATAGCGAATTATTGAGCAGTATAGTATCAAAGTGACATGA
>SAMEA3663028__coassemble_778_pt1 | contig 11349 bp, 11 predicted proteins | sample SAMEA3663028__metabat2_low_PE_038 | metagenome-assembled genome bin SAMEA3663028 (sample SAMEA3663028) | pig gut metagenome | biome: pig gut; feature: pig-associated habitat; material: faeces | place: France | collected 2012 | reverse complement strand
CCTGAAGGGTGTTCGACAGGTTGTCTAACTGCTGTTGCTGCTGGGCTGTGGGCTGCTTGCCACGCAGGGAGGCACGCAACTCACGGTAGCGCTGCAGCGAGGTAATCGCCACCTTGCCCGTGGCTATCTTCTCCTCCATAGAAGGCTCGGTGCTGCCGTCGGGCCGCTGATAGCCCCCTGCAAGCAGGTCTTTCACACCTGGCACATAGCCATGGATGTCGCGGGTGGCAAGAAACGACAGGGCATAGGGGGCAGCAATGCGCAGCGGGGGCTCCTGCTCTGTCATGTAGTCGGGCTGGGCAAAGGGATTGACCAAGGCTATCGCAGTAAGAGCCTGGTCGGTTCCGCCCTCGTAAAGAGCCTCCATGGCAGCCAACTTCATGGGCTGGGTTTGTGCCACCTTATAGGCAGAGAGGTCGCCACTGTGCAGAGCCAAGAGCGAGCCAACCAAACCCACAATGGCACCTATCTTGATGCTTGCCACAGAGAGCTTTTGCTCACGCTTGCAAAAGAGATAGTAGCAGCCCACCGCCACGGTGAACAGCGCACCGATAATCCATGCAGAAGTGACGGTGTGGATGAACTTGTTCACGGCAAAGGGCGACAACGCCACCTCGAGGAAAGAGGTCATCTCATTGCGCATGGTATCAGGATTGAAGGTGCATCCCACCGGGCACTGCATCCAGGCATTGGCCACCAAAATCCACCAGGCAGAGAGGGTGGCACCCAGTCCCGTGAGCCATGTAGAGGCAAGATGAAAACCTGCCGACACCTTTTTCCAACCGAAAAACATCACAGCCACAAAGGTGGATTCCATGAAGAAGGCGATGATGCCCTCTACCGCTAACGGAGCACCGAAGATATCGCCCACAAACCAGGAGTAATTGCTCCAGTTGGTGCCAAACTCAAACTCCAGGATAATGCCCGTGGCCACACCCATGGCAAAGTTGATGCCAAACAAACGCTGCCAAAAGCGGGCAGCATCACGCCAAAACTCCTTGCGTGTGCGGTAATAGCACGTCTCCATAATACCCATGATCACTGCCAGTCCCAGCGTGAGCGGAACAAAGAGCCAGTGATAAATGGCAGTGAGCGCAAACTGCGCACGCGCCCAATCAATGGCTGCGGCATCAATGTTCAATAAGAAATGTTGCATATTCGTTGGTTTTTAGTGTTGTTACAGACTCTATTTCCTGCTGCTTCAAGGCATCACTCAGCGCTGCAGCACCTGCGTTGCCACAAAGTCGGCCTCCTCTCCTTCAGCAGCATGCGTGCCCACATAGTCGGGAAAGAAAAACAATTTCAAGACAAAAAAGATGATGAAGAGCTTGACAAGGATAATCAGCCACAGCGTACGCCCCAACACCATGTGGCGGAAGCCATCGGCGTAGAGGTCGTATATCCGGTACAGCAAACTATGTTTCTTGCTCATCTCTTCGATTCAAGGTTAGCACTGGGCAGGACCTGCCTGCACCCTACATATCGCAAAAATAGGATATTTCACACAATCACACAAATAATTTGTTAAAAATCGAACCACAAGAATGTAAAAAAACATGCAATTTGTTCGATTTATCCCTAATAAACGTTTATTTCACGGGGTATTAGAGAGATGTGCGTCTAAATTATTTTGTCAGTTGGACAGATTTACTTAATTTTGCCAAAAGTTAAGTAATGCGTGGTTCATCGCCACACCTTATCTGTTAAACCATTGCAATATGAACAAGAAAATCATCATTCCGTTACTGGCAGTCATCATCATTTTAGTGGGTGGCGTGGCCTATCTCTTCACCAGTCTGAACCAGCAGAAGCAAGCGAACAAGGAGATGCAGGAACTGGCCGACCTGGACAAGAAAGAGATGCAAAACGAATATGAGCAGTTTGCCAAGCAGTATAGCGAGATGAAGACACAGATAAACAACGACTCCATCGTGGCACAGCTTACGCAAGAACAGATGCGCACACAGCAACTGCTGGAAGAACTGAAAAGAGTGAAAAGCTCGGATGCGCGCGAGATAGCACGACTGAAGAAGGAACTTGCCACCGTAAGAGCCGTGCTGAGAAGCTATGTGCTGCAGATTGACTCGCTGAACAGACTGAACCAAGACCTTACCGAAGAGAACACACGCATCAAGGGACAGTTTGCGCAAGCCACCCAACAGATACAGGGACTGAACAGCGAAAAGGCTTCGCTGTCGGAGAAAGTGGCCATCGCCGCCCAACTTGATGCCACCAATATCAACATGCTGCTGAAGAACAAACGACAGAAAACAGCCAAGAAAATCAAGGACTGCAAAACCATTGAGGTGTCCTTCAGCATTGCACGCAACGTAACAGCAGCCAACGGTGTGCGCACCTTCTTTGTGAGAATAACCAAACCCACGGGAGAAGTGCTCAACGGTGGCGGCACCTTTGAATACGAAAACAAGCAACTGACCTACTCCATGAAGCGCTCTATGGAATACACGGGCGAGGAACTGCAGGTTATCACCTACTGGAACGTGAACGAATTTCTGAGCGCAGGCACCTACAACGTGAGCATCTTTGCCGACGGACATGCCATAGGTTCACGCACCTTCACCTTTAAATAGCATCGCATTACAGCAGTCTGAACTTATTCATCCAACCTATGAAGAGATTCCAATTACTGCACCCCTCTTTTGCATGGAGCACACGGTTGCTGATGCTGTGGGCACTGCTGGCAGGCAGCACAGGGTTACAGGCACAGCGCATACTTACGCTCGACAGCTGCCTGCACATGGCCCTGAGCAACAACAAACAATTGGGTGCCGCCAAGATAAAGCAGGAGATGAGCAAGAACCTGCGCAAATCGGCACGCACCAAATACCTGCCCCATGTGAACATGGTGGGTGGCTATCTGTTTTCGAGTAAAGAGGTGTCTATCCTCAGCGACCAGCAGAAACAGCACTTCAGCAACCTGGGCAGCAACATGCAGCACTACATGAACAGCATGGGAGGCAGCATAGGCGGGCTCGAGGCAATACTCAACGCCGAGGGGGCTGGCATTGTGGATGGCTTCCACACCAACACCCGCCATATCTTTGCCGGTAGCGTCATGGCCACCATGCCCCTGTACATGGGAGGTAGTATCACTGCGATGAACAAAATGGCCGACCTTGGTGAAGAAATGGCAGCCAACAGTACCGAGGCAGTGAGACAAAACACACTCTATGATACCGAACAGGCCTACTGGATGGTGGTGTCGCTACGCAACAAACAACGACTGGCAGAAAGCTATCTTGCCCTGATAAAGAAACTCAACGGCGATGTGCAGAAGATGATTGCCGAAGGAGTGGCCACACGCTCGGAAGGACTGAGTGTGGAGGTGAAGCAAAACGAGGCAGAGATGACACTGCTACAGGTGAACGACGGACTGACACTGGCAAAGATGATGCTGTGCCAACTGTGTGGCATACCCGTCAACGAGAACATTGAGCTGGAAGATGAGAAAAGCGACAAGACCACAAACACCACCTTGACGCTGACCACCGACCTGAACAGCACGACAGAAAACACCTGGCACACCATGCGCCCTGAACTGAGAATGTTGCAAAACACCATAGACATGGGGCACCAAACCACAAGAATGGCAAAGGCAGGCTACCTGCCCAAGGTGATGCTGACAAGCTCGTACTCTATGACCAACCCCAACGTATATAACGGTTTTCAGCGTGAGCTTGCAGGGATATGGAACATCGGTGTACTGGTGTGCGTGCCCGTATTCAACTGGGGCGATGTGACCTACAAGGTGAGAGCATCGAAAAATGCCACCGCCATGGCACAGATGGAACTGGACGAAGCACGCGAGAAGGTGGATCTGCAGGTGAGCCAAAGCACCTTCAAAGTGAGCGAGGCAGAGAAAAAACTGGCACTGGCAAAGACAAGTTGCAAGCGGGCTGAAGAAAACCTGCGCTGTGCCAACATCGGATTCAGAGAGGGAGTGATGCAAAGCACCACGGTGATGGAGGCTCAGACAGCATGGCTGCAAGCCCACTCCCAAAAGATAGACGCAGAGATAGAGCTGATACTGAGCCGCACCAACCTGAAAAAAGCGAAAGGAATACTACAATAAAACTGCCGGTGGAGTTGCATCATCCACCCTACAACAATTAAACAAGGAACAACAATGTCTGAAAAAACGCAACATAACAACATTCTCCTGGCAGTGCTTTGCTTTACTGCCGTGGTAGGTATCGTGGCTCTGATAGGCTTTCTGACCATTGGAAACGAGGAGGAAGTGATTCAGGGACAGGTGGAAGTGACAGAGTACAGGGTGTCGAGCAAGGTGCCTGGAAGAATACTGGAGCTCTGTGTGAAAGAGGGCGACTACGTGAAGAAGGGCGACACCCTTGCCATCATCGACGCTCCAGAGGTGAGGGCCAAGATGCAACAGGCACAGAGTGCAGAGGATGCCGCCACCGCCATGGACCTGATGGCACGCAACGGAGCACGCAGAGAACAGATTGCCACCGCCTTCCAGATGCTGCAACAGGCCAAGGCCGGAGCCGAGATAGCCGAAAAATCGTACAAGCGTGTGCAGCGACTGTATGACGAGGGGGTGATGAGCGAACAGAAAAGAGACGAAGCCTTTGCACAATACAAAGCTATGGAGGCACAGGTAAAGGCGGCACAAAGCCAATACACCATGGCTGTGAACGGAGCCAGACAAGAGGAGAAAATGGCGGCACAGGCACAGGTGAACAGGGCCAAAGGTGCCGTGCAGGAAGTGAACTCATACATCTACGAAACCATACAAACGGCACAGAAAGAGGGAGAGGTGAGCGAGATATTCCCCAAACTGGGAGAACTGGTGGGCACAGGCTCGCCCATTATGAACATCTCGGTACTCGACGAGATGTGGGGCACCTTCAATATCCGGGAAGACCAGCTCAACGGCATCAAGACGGGAGATGTGCTGAAGGTATATCTGCCTGCCTTCAACAAGGAGATAGAGATGGCGGTATATGCCATCAAGGATCAAGGCAGCTATGCCGTGTGGAAAGCCACCAAAGCAAACGGACAGTACGACCTGAAAACCTTTGAGGTGAAAGCACGACCCACCCAGAAAATTGAAGGCTTGCGCCCGGGAATGTCGCTGGTACTGAAGAGATGAGTACGCTGATAGCACTGATACAACGCGAGGTTCGCCGACTGCTCAAGAACCCTATGTATGGCTTTTGCATGATAGGGTTTCCGCTGATAGTGATGGTATTCTTCACCACACTGATGGGCGACGGACAACCCACCAACATGCCTGTGGGAGTGGTGGATGCAGACAATACTGCAACCACACGCAAACTCACACGCATGCTTGATGCCTTCCAATCGTCAAAGGTGGTGGCTCACTATAACAGCGTGGAACAAGCACGCAAGGCCATGCAGCAAAACGAGATTTATGCCTTTCTCTATTTTCCGAAAGGTACCACCGAGCAATTACTTGCCTCGCGCCAACCCCAAGTTTCGTTCTATTACAACATGACCTGTCTTACAGCAGGCTCATTGCTCTTTCGTGATCTCAAAACCATCTCTACACTCGGTGCTGCCGCCGTGGGCAAGAGCGTGCTCACTGCCAAGGGTGCCACCGACAAACAGGCACAGGCGCTGCTGCAACCCATTGTGATAGACCTGCATCCGCTGTCAAACCCATGGACCAACTATAACATCTATCTCTCCACCATGCTGATACCAGGCGTGCTGATGCTGTTCATCTTTCTCATCACCCCTTACTCCATCGGCACCGAACTGAAATTTGGCGACAGCAAGTCGTGGCTGCACATGGCAGGCGGCAACATGGCGCTGGCACTGGCAGGGAAGATACTGCCACAGACGCTGGTGTTTCTCTGTGTGATGTATGCCTACATGGCGTATGTGTTCGGCATCCTGCACTTTCCCTGTCCGGGAGGCATCCTGCATATCCTGCTTCTGGGTGCCTTGGCTGTAGTGGCAGCACAGGGGTTTGGTATCTTCATGTTTTCCATCATGCCCTCCATGCGCATGAGCATGAGCGTGTGCTCGCTGTGGGGCGTGCTCAGCTTCTCTATGGTGGGCTCTGCCTTTCCCGTTTCAGCAATGGACAGTCCACTACAGGCATTGTCGTGGCTATTTCCGCTGCGCCACTACTTTATGCTCTACCAAGCCACCGTGTTCAACGACTATTCGCTGATGAGCGTGTGGTATCACCTGACAGCATTGCTTGCCTTTGCCCTGCTTCCAATGCTCACCCTGCGCCTGCTGAAACGCTCTATGCTGGAATACAAATACCTGCCTTAGCACACTGGAACACAGCATGAGAACAACGGTATAGACACGACAAAGAAACAGTGAGAGGACACAGAAAAAGAAACATATAAACACATCCGAGAGCAATATGAACACCCTTGTGCAACGCATCCAACACATCTGTAATATATGGAAAGAGGAGATGAAAGCCATCCCCAAAGACCAGGGTGTGCTCATCTTCTTTGTGCTGGTGCCCCTGCTCTATCCCCTGCTCTACTCCTGGATATACAACAATGAGGTGGTGAGAGAGGTGCCCGTGGTTGTGGTGGACCACTGTCGCAGCCACACCTCGAGGGAGTTCATACGCCAGTGCGATGCCTCTGCCGATGTGAGCGTGGTGAGCCATGCCACCGATATGGAACAGGCCAGACTGCTGATGGACCAGCAGAAAGTGAAAGGCATCTACTATATTCCAAGCGACTTTGAGAAAAGACTGCACAGGCACCAACAAGCCACCATACACGTGTATTGCGATATGGGACTGATGCTGTATTACAAGGCTGTGTTCCAAACTGCAACGGTGACGGCACAACAGATAAACAGCAGGCTGACCGTGGCAATGGCAGGCAACACCACCCAACGGGAAGACGAGCTGACCGCCGCTCCGCTGAAGGTGGAAGAGGTGAGCATGTTCAATCCCACAGGAGGCTATGGCAACTTTATTCTGCCGGGAGTTCTGATACTGATATTGCAGCAAACGATGGTACTGGGTATTGGACTGGCTGCAGGAACAGCACGCGAGAGCAACAGTTACGGTCATCTTATTCCCTACAGGCGCAAGGGCTATGGCATAAGCACCCTGCTGGCAGGCAAGGCGCTGTGCTACTATATGATTTATTTGGTGCTGGCTGCCTATCTACTGCTGTTAGTGCCCCGCTTTTTCCATTTTGTAAACCTTGCCGGCGGACTGGAACTGTGCGCCATTCTGCTGCCCTACATTCCCGCCTGCATCTTCTTTGGCATCACGGTGTCGTGCCTCATCCGCTATCGAGAGAACGTGTTGCTGCTGGTGGTGTTCATGTCGGTGCCCCTGCTCTTTGTTTCAGGAGTGTCGTGGCCACAGAGCAATATTCCCTGGTTCTGGCAGTCTGTTTCGGCACTGTTTCCATCCACCTTTGCCATCCGCGCCTTTGTGAGGGCAAACACCATGGGAGCCACAGTGGGCGACATACGCACGGAATGTATCGCCCTGTGGATTCAGTTGGCAGCCTACATCCTACTGGCAGCTGGTGTGTATCGTTTTCAGATGGTTACAGCCCATAAAAATATATTGCGCCGAATGCAGAGCATACGACGCAAACGTGAAGTGAGAAGGCGTATCAAAAGAAATCATTCGTCTATATCGTCTTCATCGGCAACAGGAATACCGGCAATAGACAACTGACGGTTGATGGCAGAATTGAACGAGATGATGGTTTCGCTGCGAGACAACCCAAGGGGTTGCAGCTTGTCGTGGATAATGTTGAGCAGGTGATGGTTGTTCACCGCATAGATTTTGATGAACAAGTCAAAATCGCCCGTGGTGTAGTGACATTCCACCACTTCCGGGATATTCTTGAGTTCCTCTACCACGGTATCAAACTTCTCAGGATTCTTCAAGTTCAATCCGATATAGGCGCATGTTTCATAACCAATCTTCTCGGGGTCGATGACAAACTGCGAGCCTTTGAGGATACCGTAATTAGACAATTTTTGTATTCTCTGATGGATAGCCGCACCACTCACATTGCACGCTCTTGCCACCTCAAGGAATGGAATACGAGCATCGTCTGCAATCAGCTTCAGAATCTGTTTATCTAACTTGTCAAGTCTTTGAGATGCCATATCTATGGTTTATTTATGGTAAGTTGTTTTGCAAAGTTATCAAAAAAAAAGGATAGTTGCAACAAATCATAAGGAAAAGAGCAACAAACGGTTACAATTTCCATGTAAATGCCATGCAACTGACCACAAAAGTAGTGAATGTTTCTGCCTACTTACGTTTCAGGTCGGCTGAATACTGTATTTTCAAGGCACCTGCCTTGCGCAATTGCTCCTTCACCGCATTGATGGTTTCCATCTTGGTATGCAGGTCGGCCTTGATGCACACCACCATCTGCTGTCGGTCTTCACTGCTCATGGCCTTGCGCTCATCTGCCACCGCCTCGGCTATATGGTTTAAGCGCACCATGCGATCGTTCACCTGATAAGCAGTGGCTGTGGTGCCATCGGGCTGCTCCGCCGTTCCCACATACAGATAAACCACTGAGGGCTTGCTGCGCAACTTGTCTAACTTCTCGGCATCGGGGGCATCATAGTCCACCCGCTCGGGCACCTCGTGCAGGTGGGTCACAATCATAAAAAAGAAGAGAACGGTGAACACCAAGTCGGGCATGGAAGCAGTATTCAAACCAGGCATCATGCGACGCTGACGACGAAACAGGCTCATGGAGTTTCTCCTTTCTCGGTTTCCTGCACCGTTTCTATAATCCGCTGCGGATAGTTTTTCACCACCCATTTCTTCTCTTCGGCAGAACATTTCTTCAACGGCTTGCCAAAGCGACGCAGAGCCGCCTTGTTGCGCACCTGCTGATAGACAAGGGAAAGACTATGCTGCAACTGAAAATAAGAGTCGTAGTCGGCATCGGGATGCACCTGTATGCTGACAAGTATGTGCGGATTGGCCATCAACTGCTTTTCAAAGAAACCCGACAACTGCTGTACTGATGACACCTTTCCATCGCACCAGAGGACATTTTTGGCGTCGATGCTCAAATCCAGTCCGTCACGTTTCTCCACCTTCACCTCCTTTGCATCCTCGTCTTCGGGTTCTGCCAGTCGTTTCATCAGTCCTGTCTCACTGTCGAGCGAGGTGGTTACCAAGAAGAACACCAACAACATGAACGATATATCGGCAGTGGCAGTGGTGTTGAGTGCCGGTGTGCGACGCCGATGAAAGTTAAACTTCCTCATGTTTGCCCAAGGATTTGCTCTTGAATAATCTTCTGTTCAGTCCGCTCACAGCCAACACCATGAGCACCACCGCCACCGCCACAAGCGTGAGGGCTGTGTTGATAAACATGTCAGTGAGTTTGAGCCACTCTGCATGCTGATAGTCCTTGCCGTTGACCTGCAACACATCGGAAGAGCCCAGCGCATAGGTAATGAGGAGCAACAAGGCGAAAAAGGCTGCCGTGCCCCATACAATAGTTCTGGCAGGCACACCGTTGCGTGCCGATTCCACCTCGCCACGCACCTTGAAGGCATGCACCATGCTCACTGTCACTGCCACCAACACGGCAGCCAGCAGTGCATACAGCAGCACCAAAAACACATCTACTGCAACCTCTGTCATTGTTTGTTCTGCTTGTACTGGGTTATCTCATCCAACAAAGAGATGGCAGACTCTTCCATCTGCGAGGTGAGATGTTCTATCTTGGAGAGAATAAAATTATAGAACACCTGCAACACCAAGGCGGCAATGATACCAAAAACGGTGGTGATGAGTGCCACCTTCATACCCGATGCCACAATGGAAGCATTGATGTCGCCAGCCAATCGGATGTCATCGAAAGCCATTACCATACCCACCACTGTGCCTAAGAAACCCAACGAGGGAGCCACCGTGATGAACAGAGATATCCAAGTGCACCCCTTGTCGAGATTGGCTGCCTGTACCGAACCGTAGGAGGCAATGCTACGCTCTATGCTGTCGATAGACTCGTGGATGCGAAGCAAGCCCTGATAGCAGATGGATGCCACGGGACCACGCGTGTCTCGGCACAGCTGACGTGCCTCGCTCACCTTGTCTTCCGACAACAGCCTGCCCACATCTTCCAACAGTTTTTTCACGTTCACTTCTGCCATGGTGAGGTAGATAATGCGCTCAATACAGAAGGCCAGGCCCAAGACAAGCACCAGAGCCACCAGTGACATGAACCACACATTGCCTTCGATAAACTTGGTTTTCAGGGTGTTGTGCAATCCCAACTGCGACAGCATATCATCAACTTCTCCAGTTCCCACCTCCTTGGCTACCTCTTCCAAACTCATTTGGGTAATATCTTCTTGGGGGGAAGCGGCTGCCGAGTCAACAGTGGCAACAGCCTCTTGCTTCACACTTGCGACAGTGTCTTTTTTCAGTGTCTGCTCGGCCGACACATCCATCACAAGCCATGCCAGCAAGAACATCAACCACGCGAATCTCTTTATCATTGTCTCTTCATTTTTACGGCTGGCAAAGGTAGCAAATAAAATGCAACTTTGCAAATGAGTTGCATTTTATTTGTATTACTTTTGCACTCGTTATCACACAATTACACGTTTTTAAATACACTGGGAGTGCTACTGCGGCTCCCTATCTCACACACATGGAAGAAATCATCAATTTAATCAACGAGATGTCGCCCTACATCCTTTTGGGCTTTCTGCTGGCAGGCCTGATGCACGCCTTCATTTCTCCAGCACTGTATCATCGCTATCTTGGAGGCAACAGTTTCCGCTCCGTGATATATGCCACCTTGCTGGGCATTCCACTACCACTCTGTTCGTGTGGTGTTATTCCCACCGCCATGTCGCTGCACAAAGAGGGTGCCTCCAAGGGTGCCACCATCTCTTTTCTTATTGCCACACCTCAGACAGGAGTAGATTCCATCATCGCCACCTACTCGCTCATGGGACTACCCTTTGCCCTGCTGCGCCCCATAGCAGCCCTGATAACAGCCCTCTTCGGAGGAACAGTCACCAACCTGTGGAGCCAAGAAAAGCAGAAGTCAACAGCAGTGCACACCTGTTGCCACTGTCACGAACACAACGAGGACAACTGTGCGGACGATGACCACTGCCAATGCAACAACAACATGAAGGGCGATGAGCACTGCGGATGTGGCTGTGGTTGCCATGAAGAGCATGTGCCTGCTACCCTTTGGCAAAAGTTGGGAAAGGCATTACACTACGCTTTTGTTGAGATGATGGGCGATATTGGCAAATGGCTGTTGGTGGGACTGTTGGTGGCAGGACTGATTACCGTATTTGTTCCCGCGTCATTTTTCAGCATGTTTACCGACAAGC
>SAMEA3663028__coassemble_776_pt1 | contig 11356 bp, 8 predicted proteins | sample SAMEA3663028__metabat2_low_PE_038 | metagenome-assembled genome bin SAMEA3663028 (sample SAMEA3663028) | pig gut metagenome | biome: pig gut; feature: pig-associated habitat; material: faeces | place: France | collected 2012 | reverse complement strand
AGGACGACTCAAACAGGCAACTTACTTTATGGTAAAATTTCTCCGGACAGCAATGTATTTAATTTATTTTTTTATTTTTGCAACGTATTTCAATCAAATAGCACAAAACATTCAAAAAAATAAAACGCACGTATTTTGACAACTTCACCAAGCAGGCGCTCCAAGAACTGCACCGCTACAGAGCTGTCATATTCAGTCCGACCGCCATTGGCAGGAAAGATACAGACTTTTTTACTTACAACCATGTTGAAACACATATCCGTATTCTTCTTGTTGTATGCGTTGGCAATCACTGCCAAGGCACAGTTGTTCAACAGCTATTTCACCCGTCAAACCCTGCGGCTTGACTATATCTTTGCCGGCGACAGAAATTCGCAACACATCTTTATAGACGAGATGACACTGACAGATGGCTGGCATGGAAGAACCCACCATCTGGATTCTCTCCCACTGGAGGGCAACGGGCAAATTACCGTAACCGACTCACTGACAGGCAAGGTGATTTATCGCCAGTCGTTCTCCACGCTGTTTCAAGAGTGGCTCAGCACAGAAGAATCCCGGCACACACGCAAATCGTTTGAAAACGTGTTTCTCATTCCCATGCCTCGGCGCAGTGTGCGCATCAACGTGCAACTGTTTGACTTCCGCCGCAACACCACAGCATCCATGACACATGGTGTGAACCCCAAGGACATACTGATACGGCGCCATCTGCCAGAGCACACGCTACCCTATCACACCCTGCATCGGGCTGCCGATACCACCCGCTGCATCAACATTGCCTTTGTGGCAGAAGGCTACACTGCAGAAGAGCTGGAACTGTATAAAGAAGATGCCGCCAAGGCTACCGCTGCCCTGTTTGAACACGAACCATTCAAGTCGATGCAGTCGCTGTTCCATGTCATCGCCGTACTGTCGCCCTCGGCACAGAGTGGCACCAGCATACCCTCTAAAGGCAAGTGGACAAACACGGTGTTAGGCTCGCACTTCGATACCTTTTACAGCAAACGCTATCTCACCACCTCACGACTGAAACAACTGCACAACCTGCTTGCAGGCACACCCTATGAGCACATCATCGTACTGGTAAACACCAACGAATATGGCGGAGGAGGAATCTACAACTCATACAACCTGAGCTATACCCACGGACCGCATTTCCTGCCTGTGGTGGTACATGAGTTTGGACACAGCTTTGGAGGCCTGGCCGACGAATACGACTACACCAATGACGACCCCATGTATTTCTCTGACACAGAGCCATGGGAACAGAATATCACAACGCTGAAGGATTTCAGCAACAAATGGCAGAACCTGATTGACGAGAAGAAAGCATCACTGGTGGAGGGTGGCGGCTACCAAAGCAAAGGCGTGTGGCGAGGCTGCAACAACTGCCGTATGCGCACCAACGAGGTGAAAGAGTTCTGCCCCGTGTGCCAACAGGCTTTGCAGCGTCTCATCCGATTCTACACGGAGTAATGATACCATGCCTCTCCTATCCTTTATAAAAACTCTGTGAAAGATGCGCTGATATCTTTGAAAAGATGTAACTTTGCATCACTCCCGTAACACATTACCATCAGGGGGAGACTGATAACATGGAGAAGAGTTTACAACAGTTGCTCCACGAAGTAGAGCAGGTGGCGCTGAAAGCAGGTGCTTTCCTACGCCAAGAGCAAGAGGGCTTTTCTATTGACCGAGTGGAAGAAAAGCACGCTCACGACTACGTGTCGGATGTAGATAAGAACACGGAACAGATTGTAGTGGCTGACCTGAAACGCATACTGCCCGAAGCAGGTTTTGTAACAGAAGAGGGGGTGGCATCGTTTCAGGGCGAAGAGCGTTATTGGGTGGTTGACCCGCTGGATGGCACCACCAACTTTATCCACGGACATGCCCCCTTTGCCGTGAGCATCGCCCTTTGCAGAAATCTGGAGATTGAACTGGGTGTGGTATATGATGCCCGTGCCAATGAGCTGTTTTCTGCCTATGCAGGCGGTGGAGCCACCCTCAACGGCAAACCTATCCATGTAAGTGCCAATCCCATTCAGCGAGCATTGCTGGGCATAGAACTGCCCTACGCAGCCGATTGCTATTCACCCTTTGGCATGGCACTGCTCAAACAACTGTATGGCTACGCTGGCGGCATCCGCATGAACGGTTCGGCGGCTGTGGCACTATGCCACGTGGCAGCAGGACGACTGGACGGCTGGCTGGAGAAATACATCGGAAGATATGACTATATGGCGGGCGCCATCATTGTGGAAGAGGCAGGAGGAAAAGTGACCAACTTTGCTGGCGATGTGGCCTATACCACTGGCGACAACATTGTGGCAACCAACGGAATCATACAACAGGAACTGCTGGAACAAATCAAGAAAACGGGAGTGGAACTGCCCAACGTAAAGAAGAAATAAGGCAGAAGGACAAAGGAGGATGGTATATAGTCAGCAAGACTGGATATTATGCCCTGTTCTTGCCAAGTTTTTTCCGTACAAGCGACTTGATGTCAATGCGTTTGTCTAACTGCCTGTAGCAATAGAGGGTGGTGCAGAGAGAAAGGGAAATCATCAAAGCATACGACAGCCACTCGTTTTGCAACAGCGAACAGAGGAAACACGCCACAACAGCAGCAGAGAGAATGGAGAAGAGCACCCAGGACTTGCGAAGAAAGGCAAAACCATAACGTCTGTGAGAACAGTACATGCTCACCACCAAATCTATCAGTCCGGAGCAAAGGATGGCATAGCCCAATCCATCAAGTGCCCACAGGTGATAGGCAACCATATAGAACAGCATCATCTTGACGTTGCAGAACACGCCCTCCAACCAGAAGTAATAGTTTTTGTCGCCCTTTGCCACCGCAATATAGTCGATAGAGAAGCACACCGACCTGAAGATGACTGCCAGCGACATATAGCGCATCAGCATCTGCGCCTGCATAAACTCTGTGGTGAGCAACAGGGTGATGAGGATGGGTATCACCGTTATCAGCCACACCGCCACAGGGGCAATAATCAGCAGCACCACCTCTATTTGTTGGTTCACCAACCTGCACACAGCCACATTTCCCTCAGAAACGGCAGCGGCCAACTTAGGATAATAGTCGGTGGCCATGGCTGTAAACACCAGCATACAGCACTGCATCACTATGAGATTGGCAGCATGGTAAAAGCCCACATCCTGCAACGACCCCGTGGTACTGATAAACGAGGCAATGCCGTAATTGGCTATGGTGCCAAAAAGCCCCGCAAGCATCATCACTATGCCCAACAGGATGATCTCCTTGCCACGCACCAGCGTTTGTTTCAGCGACACACGCGGCAAAGGCAGGGAGTGCAGTTCTGTTTTAGATACAAACCACTTGAGAGAGATGAAGGAGATGAGCGATGTGAGTATCATTCCCGGCACAATGCCCTGAATACCCATGACATAATACAGAGGCACACACACCAACAGCGATGTGAGCCCCAAGATGAGCGAAGAATAGGCAAGCATTTTGAACTTGCGTATGCCCTGTAGCAAGGCATATTCGCCACTTGAAAGCACATTGAGAAACACCACAGGGGCAAGACATAGGAAGAACATCCCATACTTGCTGTCGCCTACAGAGAAGCGGGTGATGAGAGGAGAGAACACCACCATCAGCAAGGCTCCTGCGATGGCAGAAATCAAAAGAAGTGTGCGCAACACCTTGGTAATCTGCGCCAGCACTGCCCTATCCTCTTCCAAATTGGCTTGCGACACCTCCTTGACCACCGACATGTGGACACCCAGTGTCACAATCTGCTGAATACATCCCACTGCATTGGTGAGCAAGGAGGACAATCCGATACCCACGCTGCCCAGCAATACAGCCACCAGTTTACCCTTGACCACATTGATAAGAGTAAGAACAAACTGCGTGCCGCCAAAGACAGCAGTACTATGCAGGATATTTCTATAAGATTGAACTCTCTTCTTGTTCATAATTATCACACAGCTCTCCGCAGAGAGAATGGGTGGTTATATGTTGAGCTTCTCTGGAAACTTACCGCCAAGTCGTGCTGCTGCATAGGGGAAACCACTGCTCAGCAGTCCGCCTCCCTCCAACACAAACACCTTTTCGGCTTGGGCTATGGCATAAAAGTCAACAAACGTTTTTTCATAATATTGATAATCGTGTGCCGTGTCATTGTCGATATGGCTCACATGACCTGGGATAACAAACATCCCCTCTATCTGCTGCGCACGCTGCAGAAAGGTGATACTGTCTGAGCATACCAGAACGCGATGATGAGGATAAGTCTGGCGCAGACGCACCAACTGTTTTTCACAATCGCTCAACAGTCTTTCGCGCTGAGCTTCGGGCAGGGGCACACTGAAATTCTCTTCATTGAAGTCGCCTATCAGGTTCAAGAACCTGGCAGAGACACTGACATACGCACCGCCTATCTGCGCCACCACCTCATCGATATGTCGCTGCAAGGCAGGCGATGGTTTGAACAGTTCGGCAAAGGCAGAGGCAAAATCGCTGTCGTAGCAGCACGCCGCATTGGTATATACATGGAGTTGCCTGCCACACTCTTTCACTCGCTGGTTGATGAGTGTTTGCTGATAACAGCGCTCCCAGTCATTGTCCATCACCGTGTCTATCAGCAACACCTCTGTATTTTTGGTGCTGTAGGATATCTTTTCTTCGGCGATGCTCCAGTCGTAGCGTGCCGGCTGCAAGTAATGCTGCAAATCGAAAGGATATGTGAAACAGAGTTTGAAGTTCTTCTTATACTTCTTGCACGCCATATATACACTCACGGCTCCCCTCAAGCGGTCTATCAGTCCGCCATGCGCCACAAATCCCTGACACATCACGATGGTTTCCAGTCGTGTCACCTTATAGTCATCAGCAGGAGAATAGCGCACCATCACCTGTTTCTCCAGTCGTTTCTCTTCCCTGCGATGCAGCACAAACCACTGATAGGGCTGGTTGAACAACCGTTGGCACACCTTTTCGAGCATCCACAGCGGGGCATACTTGGCACTGAACAACAGCAGCATCATCCGATGGCTGGGCAACAGGAAGAACTTGCGCCTCTGCTTTGCCGACAGGCATTTGGGGTTGATATGGGCATAGATGCTTGCCAACTGCTGCAAGATATAGGGTTCGGCTTCATGCAGACTGGCATAGTGCGTCATAAACTCTGCCAATCCGCTGCGCCAGTCATAGAGCATCTGTCGATGCACAGCAGCATACTCCTTGCTCTTCTTGCCGAAGTGTTGCTCTATCAGCTGACACAGATGGGCATCAGCATCCAGTCTTTCAAAACTTCTCGGTGTCACTCCCGCCGTAATCTGCCTGCTGTGCTGCACATAATAGTAGTGTGCAGAGGCAAAAGCCACACGGGGAGCGGCTATAAGCAGGCGGCGCTCGTCAACCTCGTCTTCGTTGACCCCCACCTGTACATTCTCTGCTTCTGCAACCACTTGCTGCCACAGACTTTTGCGGTAAAGACCGCCGTTGCATCCTATCTTCCAGAAAGGCATAGTGGCAATCACGAGGTCTCTACCCACATAGATGCTATTGGTATCGAAATCAGGTTCGGGTAGCGTGCGTATCTGCTTGCCCACCTTATCCACAAACTGCATTGCCGGATACACCACATCGGCATCTGCTTCCAAATGCCTTGCCCACATCAGTTGCAGATAGTCATCGGCAATCATGTCGTCGGCATCTACACACACCACAAAGTCTGCATCTGCCATCTCCACCGCCTTGCATCGTGGAGTACGTGCGCTTCCGCTGTTTTTGGGCATCTGTGCCATCACCACACGCGGGTCTTGCCAGGTCCATTGTGCCACCAAGGAGGCGGTATCGTCGGTAGAAGCATCATCAACAATCACCCACTGCCATGCTGCATAGGTTTGACTGCACATGCACTGATACAGTTTTGCCAGATATGCAGCCGCATTGTATGCGGGGGTCACTACGGTGATTTGTGGCTTGTTCACGATACTTCTTACTTATTGGTCATTATATTGAGCACCATATTGTCGGTGGCTTGCATGGCATCTGCCCCGATAGATGTGAGATTGTGAATGCTCTTATCTACATCATCATCAATGATGCCCTCTGCACTTGTCACGCACTTGCCTTCCATAGACAGCAAAGCCGAGAGCACAGCAGTAGATACTCCGGAAGAGATTTTCAGGGCGCAACTGGGCTTGGCTCCGTCGCATATCATGCCTGTGAGGTTGGCTATCATGTTCTTCACCGCCCTGCACACGCGCTCAAAGTCGCCTCCCATCAGGTAGGTAATGCCGCAGCTACTGCCAATAGAAGCCACCACGCATCCACAGAGGGCAGACAGTTTGCCCAGACTCTGCTTGATGTAGATGGCTGTGAGATGGCTCAGCGCCAATGCTCTTATCAGTTCCTCTTCGGTATTCTCGTTTTCCATGGCATATACAGCCACAGGATTGGTGGCACAGATACCTTGATTGCCGCTGCCCGAATTGCTCATCACGGGGATAAGGGCACCGCCCATACGAGCGTCGCACGCCGATGCCGTTTTGGCGATGATATGCGAGAAGATAGACTTGCCGAAGATGCCTTGCCCTAATGGCCGGTCGATGGTTTTTCCAAGGTTATGACCGTAATTGCCCTTGATAGCCTCCTCTGCTGCCCTCATGTTGTATTCCATCGTTTTCTTCACAAAGAGCAGTTCGTCGAGGGGTGCCTCTACGGCAAAGTCATACACCATCCTCATGTCCAACTGTATGTCATCATCCACCTCTGCGGCCCTGTGCTGCAGGTCGTTGCTATAGATCACCTGCCCGTCTTTCTCCACCCTGATGATGTTGGTATGGCTATGGGCTATCACCACTGTTGCGGTATGGCCACTGGCGATACAGGCTACCTCAACATACAGTTTTTCAGAGATGTCTTTTTTCAGGTTGATGTCGATGGTATGTTCCTTCAGGTAATCCTTGCCTTGCTTCAAACTCTGTGGGGTCAGGTCTTTGAGCACCTCAAGTCCGTATGCCGACTTACCAATCAGTGCCCCCAAAGCGATGGCAATGGGAAGTCCTATCATACCAGTGCCGGGGATTCCTACCCCCATGGCATTTTTCAGCATATTGCCACTGAGTGCCACCTTGATTTCCTTGGGAGTGCATCCCAAGGTTTCTGCGGCCTTGGCAGTGCACAGCGCCACTGCCATGGGTTCTGTACATCCAATGGCAGGCAGCACCTCCTTTTTCATCAGTGCAATGATACGCTCACGTGTCACTTGCTCCATATCACCAACGTCTTATTTTTTGTAATTCTCTATACCCGTTTGCAGGAATTTCACAAACTCTGGAATATCCTCGTCATACGAGCGACTGGTGTTCAGCGGTTGTCCTTCATTATCGAGCAGTACATAAAAGGGCTGTGTATTGGCTCCCACCTTGATGCGTTGCAGGTAACTCCACTTGTCGCCCACGGTGCGCAGGGTGCGTTGCTGCCCATTTTCTGTCACTGTTATCGGTTGTGGCAGCGGTGTCTTGTCGTCCACATAGAGCGAGATGAGCACGTAGTCGTTGTTGAGGATATCAGCCACCTGACTGTCTGTCCACACGGCTGCCTCCATCTTGCGACAGTTCACGCATCCGAAGCCTGTAAAATCTACCATCACGGGCTTGCCCTGTCGGGCGGCAGCTGCCATACCCTCGTCATAGTCGGTATATTGTGGTTCCACGGCAGCGTGCTGCAGGTTAAAGTCTTGTGTGTTCATAGGTGGTGCAAAGGCACTGATGGCCTTCAGGGGTGCACCCCAAAGTCCGGGCACCATATAAACGGTAAATGCCAGAGAAATCATGCCAAGGAAGAACTGAGGCACATTGGTTCGGTTGCCCTCATCATCGTGGGGAAATTTGAGCCAGCCCAACAGGTAGATGCCCAGCAATCCGAAGATGACGATCCACAACGACAGGAACACCTCACGGTCAAGGATGTGCCAGCCATAAGCAAGGTCTGCCACAGAGAGGAACTTCAGGGCAAAGGCGAGTTCGATGAATCCCAGCACCACCTTCACCACATTCATCCATCCACCCGACTTGGGTGCAGCCTTGAGCAGACTGGGAAACATGGCAAAGAGTGTGAAAGGTATGGCCAAGGCAATGGCAAAGCCCAACATGCCCACGGTAGGTGCCAGGATGCTGCCCTGCGTACTCACCGCCACCAGCAGGAAACCAATGATAGGACCAGTGCACGAGAACGACACCAAGGTAAGCGTGAATGCCATGAGGAAAATGCTGAGCATACCACTCGTATTCTCTGACTTTTGATCAATCTTATTGCTCCATGAAGAAGGCAGGGTAAGCTCGAATGCGCCAAAGAACGAGGCGGCAAAGACCACCAGCAATACACAGAAGAAGATGTTGAACACGGCATTGGTAGAGAGGGCATTGAGCGCACTTGCTCCGAAGAGCATGGTCACCACCAGTCCCAGTAACACATAAATCACCACGATAGAGATGCCATAAATCACAGCCTCGCGCACCGCCTTTTTCTTGTCTTTATTACGCTTCAAGAAGAAGCTCACGGTCATGGGGATAATAGGCCACACACAGGGAGTGAGCAATGCCAAGAAACCTCCAGCCAGTCCGGCAAGGAAGATATAGAACAACGAGTCTTCTGTATTCTTTTCTTCAAAGGCTTCCATCTCCTTCACCACAGGCTGCCAGTATTTTTGCAGGTTGCCTTCTGCTGCCTGTTGCACTGTGCTGTCGGCATCGGCTTTCACACTGTCGGTCAGGATTGTTTCTGTAACAGCGGTTTCCTCCTTGTTCTCTGCTGGTGTGGCGGCCTCTGCCTTGCCTGCCTTCTCATCCACGGCAGGTGCTGTGCCCGATGTCACCAGGGGAGCTTGCGATGGTGGCAGACACATCTCATCGTTGCAAGCGCCATATTCCAAATAACAATCTATGCTGTATTGTTTCTTTGTGAATTTCACCTTCTGCACAAAGGCACCCTTCTTCTCAAAGAAGCGCAGTTTGATGCCAAACATATTGTCGAACTGCGATACTTCGTTACCTCTCGGCATCAGTTTGCCCACTGTTTTCACGCCATCGGCCTTGTTCAGATGGAAGGATGCCGAGATGGGACCATCTTCTCCCAGTTCTGTGGAATACAGGTGCCATCCGTTGTCGATGGTGGCAGAAAAGATGATCTCTGCTTCATCGCCCTGCGTTGGCTTGAGTTGTGCTTTGAAGTGTATCGGCTCCACCATTTGTGCCGATATCAATGAAGACAACCCCAGGAACAGGGTCATCAGGAAAATCATTTTTTTCATAAAGCTGCTTATTTTGCCTGCAAAGTTACAATAAAGAAATGAAAGAGCGTGCCAAAAACACATAATATTGTCAACGCAGCACCAGTTGCACCGGACAGTGGTCGCTACCCATCACACTGGTATGAATGGAGGCACTTTCTATCTGCTCTGCCAACCTTTGCGACACCAAGAAATAGTCAATGCGCCACCCTATGTTCTTCTCTCTTGCCCTAAAGCGGTACGACCACCACGAGTACTCCACCTTATCGGGATGTAAAAATCTGAAGGAATCAACAAAGCCATGGTCGAGCAATGTTTGGAAGCATCCGCGCTCCTCATCTGTAAACCCAGGGTTCTTTCTATTGGCCTTCGGATTCTTCAAATCTATCTCTTGATGTGCCACATTCATATCTCCACACATCACCACGGGCTTCTTCTTGTCCAGCTCCACTATATAGTTCATAAAATCTCGCTCCCATGCCATGCGGTAGTCCAGCCGTTTCAGTCCTTCCTGGGCATTGGGGGTATAGACAGTCACCATATAAAGGTCGTCCATCTCCAGCGTGATGACCCTGCCCTCATGGTCGTGCTCGTCAATACCTATTCCATAGGTCACCTGCAGGGGTTGCTGCTTGGTATAGATGGCTGTTCCCGAATATCCTTTTTTGTCAGCATAATTCCAAAACGACTGATAGCCAGGAAACTGCAAATCCAACTGACCCGCCTGCATCTTGGTCTCTTGCAGACAGAAGAAGTCGGCATCCATCTCTTGGAATATCTCACTGAATCCCTTCCCCTGACATGCTCGCAGTCCGTTCACATTCCACGATATAAATTTTCTCTGCATTGTATTTTCTTGTTGTGATTATTATCTTGTGCGATGAAGCGCTTGTACGATGAAACGCTTGTACGATAGGCTCCTTGTCACGATTACACGCTTGCCTGCAACTGTTTCCAGCGGTTTCTGTCTCCCACGCATGAGTATTGAGCGCTTGTCTGTTTTGTCAATTCTTTTACAAAGTTACACATTTTTATCGTTCCAGTGCTTTTTCTCGCATATTTTATATACTTTTGCAGGGATAAAATGAAAAGAAACAGATTTTGATTACCATGAAAAAAATTGCAGCACTCTTACTCCTTATAGTGACCACCCTGCCCTGCATGGCGCAGTACGGACGAGTTACAGGCACTGGTTTTGCCAACGAGCACAACCTATACTACGGCATCCGTTTAGGATGGTCTTTGGCCGCCATCAGCTCAAATGTTGAAACGGTAGAGGCAGGAACATTGAAGAGTGGTCTCCACTTGGGTGGTGTTATTGGTTTTCAGCTCTCTTCTGAGCATCCCGTGTATTTAGAATCAGGACTGAGTTACATAGAGAAAGGTGGCAAGGGCGACTACAAGGGTGAAAAGCACACCTATTCGCTCAAATATCTGCTGTTGCCTATAGTGGTGAAATATCGCTATGAACTGGACGATGCTTTCTCTGTGCAACCATTCGTGGGTGGATATTTTGCCACTGGTGTAGGTGGAAAGATACGCAACTACGCTGAGTTAGAGTCTGTATCTGCTTTTTCTGGCGACACTTTCCGTCGCTTTGATGGTGGTTTGCGTTTGGGTTGTGGCTTCGAGTACCAGATTATGTATGCCGAAGCCTGCTTTGATTTCGGATTAGCAAATATCTCACGCAACGACTTCGCTTCTTCCCACACGCGCTGCCTGTATTTCAATATCGGCGTTAATTTCTAAGCAAGTCACCGCACCATGCGATAGCAGGGTAATGGAGGCAGGGCCCGGATAATCCGGAAGCCCCGGATAGCCCGGAATTTCCGGATTATCCGGGGCTTCCTGTTCATCTGGGTCATCCGGTTCATCCGGGCCTTCCGGTTCATCCGGTTCGTCCGGGGCTTCCGGGTCTTCCGGTTCATCCGGGTCTTCCGGTTCATCCGGGCCATCCGGGTCATCCGGGTCTTCCGGTTCATCCGGGTCTTCCGGGTCATCCGGGCCATCCGGGTCATCCGGGTCATCCGGGCCATCCGGTTCATCCGGGCCTTCCGGTTCAT
>SAMEA3663028__coassemble_774_pt1 | contig 11376 bp, 8 predicted proteins | sample SAMEA3663028__metabat2_low_PE_038 | metagenome-assembled genome bin SAMEA3663028 (sample SAMEA3663028) | pig gut metagenome | biome: pig gut; feature: pig-associated habitat; material: faeces | place: France | collected 2012 | reverse complement strand
TTAAACAAATCCTTGATTCCATCCATGTCAAAGGCAAGGGTGAAGCGCAGGGTCTGGTCGAGCGGATTGGTCTGTGCGGTAGAGATGACATAGCCCACATCCAAGGAAAATACGTTCATGCGGAAGCCTCCACCCACGGTGAAATACTTACGGTTGCCCTTGTTGGCACTCTCGTGGTGATAACCGGCACGCAGGGAGAACTGGTCGTGATACACATACTCTGCACCCACGCTCCACTGTATCTCTTGCAGCTCCTCCTTGAAGCCTCCGGGGGCATCGCCAAAGCTCTTGAAGATGCCCGAGATGGAGCTTACATCGCTGTACTCCTCGATGACACGTGTGCGGTAGTCGCCCGCTGACTCATCCTCACGCTGTGGGGGAATGGTGGGCACCAGCAGTTTGTTGGCATCTGCAGCAATGGTGAAGCGGTTATACTCATCCACGGGCACCATGAGCGATGCACCGATACGCAGGTTGGCAGGAAGGAACTGACTGCGGTCGTCGCCGTAGTAGGATATCTTGCTACCCACGTTGCTGATGTTCATACCCAAGCCCAACTGGCACTCTCGTGCGCCCAGCATGATGTAATTGTTGTAGTACATGGCAATGTCGGCAGCAAAGGCAGAGGCAGGCTTGGAATCTTCGCTGTAGTCGTAGCGCAGGTCAGAGTATATCCACCTGATGGCTGCGGCGATAGAGAATGTTTCGCTCAGCATCAGCGAGTAGGCTGCATCAATAGACATCTCATAGGGCTTCACCGTCATGGCATTCTCTTCCATAGAGGTCATCACCTCGCCGAGCGAGAAATAGCGCAGCGAACCCGACACGGCACTGTAGTCGCCTATGCGATAATAGCCCGCCACGTATGCCAGGTCGATATCGCTCACCAACTGCCTCAACCATGGTGTGTAGTTGAGTGCTATACCGCTACGACTGATGCAGAAGGGATATTTGGCAGGGTTCCAGTACTGCGAGTTGACATCGGGGTCGGTGGCAGCACCCACATCACCCATACCCGCAGCACGGGCATCGGGGGCAATGGTCTGTGAAATCACGGCATGCTCCACCGGATTGTATTCCTGCGACTTGGTCTGCGCCTGCAATGCTGCGGCATGCAGAGCAACCATCATGGCAAGTAAAATGCGCTTGAATATGCTCATCTGATTGTTTTTTCTTCTAAAATAAACGAAATATTACCTTGCTAATAACGCTGCATCAGCCTGTTTATTGCATGGCAGAATCACAATTAACGTTTCTCCTGCCCCTATTTACCGCTGATCACAATCAGCTTTTTGGCTTTCGAGGCGTAGGAACTGCCATCGGATGCCACCCTGACACGATACAGATAAACGCCTGTGCCCAACGACCGTCCGCCGTCAATGCTCAGGTTCCACGGTATTTCCACCATCGACTGCTCGGGCACCACGGTATGCTCTGAGGTCCACAGGCAGCGCCCCGACATGTCGAAGAGGTCGATAACCACCTCTATCTGCGAACCCATGCGGTTGTGCACCACCCGGAAAGAGGTGCTGGTGGTGGCGGGATTCTGGGTGCAGTCCACATCCACCAGCTGGGGCTGCTGCCCTCTTACCACCGTGAAGTTGAGTGTGGCCACCGAAAGGTTGTTGACCACATCCCATGCCTTGAACTGCAACTGATGACTGCCTGCCGACAAGGTGGGAATACTGAAGCCCACGGTGCCCTGCTTATAACTGCCAAAACTGTAGTTAAAGTAGTCGTTGAGCGTGTAGGTCTGCAAGGGGTCTCCGTCGATAACGAGCTGCAGGTCGTGACCAATGCCCGAGCCCGAGGCATTGATACCGTCTTCGTCAGACAGTTCTGCCACGAAGTAGGGGGTGGTGTTCACCTCCTCGCCATTGACAAACGAGGGAGAGTTGAGATAGCAATAGATGGCAGGTCCCACACCGTCCACACTCATCTCGCCAGTACCCTTGAAATGGATGTCGTTGCTATAGCCGTTGGCGGTCAGTTTCTTGTCGCTGGAAACGGCATAGAGGTTGATGCGCCCATTGGCATCGCCATAGCGTATATCCTTGGGCACGGCAAAGGAGAAGGCGAACTTGCCCTGACTCACGGTGTTGGTGCCGCGATATACGGTGTTGGTAAAGTCGGTATAGGTGTAGGCCTTAGAGGTTCCCTCCTGACTGGTGTCGTTCATCTTGCACACCACCGTCTCGGCTGCATCCATCACGCTGGCAGTCATCGTGCCGCTGAACTGTTCGTCAACAGCGCCGTTGGTCTCCACATGTCCGCTCACGTTGACCACGCTGCCCGCCTTCATCTCCAACTTCTCGCCCGGCGTCACTGCCATGCCGTTGATCTCGTCTATCACCATCTTGCCCGTGGGATAGGCAAGTTTCAGAACGGGGTCGCCCAGAAAACTGTATTGCAGCTTATTGACGGAGAGCTCCCTGCCAGAATCCACCAGCTTGTTTTTGGCAATGCGCAATGCCTCTGCCATGCTCACCCTATTGCTGCTGTTGTTGAGCACCTCGGTGATGAACGAGGTGTTGATAATCTCGTTCTGACTGGAATATACTGTGCGTGTGGTTCCCAGAAAGGCGATGGCGCCACCCGAGGAGTAGAGCACGGCGCTCTCGCCGATGTTGCTTATCTGCCCGTCGAAGGGCATAACGTCGCACGAGGCGGTGATCCACAGGGGCAGTCGGGTGCTGGGGATGGAAGAGAAGTCAGAGAGTTTGAGCACCATCTCGTGCGAGATGCTGTAGGCGGCACCATGACCGCAGTAGTCCATGACCAGCGCACCGTTTTTCATGTACGACTGTAGTAGGGAGGTGATTTCCGGATAGGTGTTTCCAGCCGCCGAGGTAACACGGTTGAACGAGTCCCACATCACGCGTTTCACCTCGTAGCCGGGATAGTTGCGCTCCACACTCTTGGCGGCATTGTCGGCGGCTTCCATGTGGATATTGCCATTACCGTCGTCGCCCATAAACACCAGGGTGTTTTGCCAGGCACCTGCCGATGTATTGTCCAGATAGGCCTCCAGTTTGTCTATCATCACCCTGGCTTCTGCCTCTGTACGCACGGGGTAGCGCCCCACTGCCACATCGGGCTTGCCACGGTATTTGTATTCGGTGTCTTTGCCGCTCTGTATCTGTTCGCCATCATCGAGCAGACAGTAGAAGTCGTCGCTCACATAGCAATACACCTTGCTGTATGAGTTCTCGCTCTCGTAGCACAGCAGCAGGTCGTCGGCAGAGACGCCCTCCCACCCTGTCAGATGCAGACGGTTGTCCCAGGCGCCATCGCCCATGAGCAACAGGTAGCTTGGACAGTCGTCGGCTGTCTCGGCACGGTCGTAGAGCATCTTCATGTATCTTCTGTAGGCAGTGGCATCGGGGGTGCCGCTCGAAAACTCGTTGTACAGTTCATCGGCAGGAACGATGCGCACGGTGATGCCATGACGCTCCTCGTGCAACTTTTTAAGACGCTCTGCCTGCGCCCTCAGCTTCTGTGAGGTGGGGATGATGATAACCATGTCAACAGAGGTGTGGGCATGGAGGTCTTGGTTGGTGATGTTGTGCACATACTCTGCCTGCTGACAGGCGGCACCAAGGTTGGGTGCCTCTGCCGGTGTGCTGCACTCGATGGCGATATAGTCAAGTCGCACGGTGCTGTTGCTCTTGTTGGTCAGGGCAATGGTGTTGGAGGCTTGCAATGCCGACACCTGATACACGCCCGATGCAGCGGATGCCACCGCCTCTGAGGCAAGTCCAGAGATGTTCACATTGCCCAGCGAAGCACCATTGCACTGCACCGCCACGGTAGCCGCTCCGTTGGCTGTGAGCACCACACGCAGCTTGCCCGCCACATCGGCACGGGGCACATCAAGGGTGTAGGAGGTTGTCTCTCCGCTGCCTATCTCCTTGCTCTCGTAGAGGTTTCGCCCTCCATGATACCACGAATAGTCGTCTATCTCGTGCAGGGCATAGCGTGCCTCACTGCCGGGATAGAAGGATGCAAGGAAGTCGGCCTCGCTCAGCAGTTGCACGCTCTCCTCGCTCTCGGTGATGAAATAATAGCCATAGTCGCTATAGGGATTGCGCACTCGCTCGGCATTGCTCTTCCAGCTCACTGGTCCCTGGGCATAGAACAGGTGTCTGCCCCCCACCACGCAGCGGGGCACCTGCTTCAGATCGTCGGTATTGGTGAGATAGGTGCCGTCGAGCGATTCGGGCTGCAAGGCTCCTCCATAGCCGTAGATCTTCACCTTGTTGATGTCGGCAAAACCTGCCTTTGCCACCACATCGGCGGTGAGTTCGCACACCCCCGTGGCACCCACCCTGATTTTTGCCCACCTGCCCTGCGCCAACACAGAATGGGAGGCATAGCGGCTGGCTGCAAGGGGCGCAAGGGCGGCTGAAGATGCCTTGCCCTGGGCAGCCACAGTGCGGGGCGTGGCGCGCAGACTTATCTTATAGCTCACCAGTTTGCGGTACTTCCCCTCACGAAACGCCAAGGGCACCAAGGTGGCTTCCATGATGGCCTGCTTGCGATCGATGCTCACCCAACTGTCTATCAGAGGCAGGGGTGGCAGGGTGTCGGCAGTGATGCGGTGATAACGCTCCACATCGCCCTGTGCCATGTCAATAAATTCGGGATACTCTATCACAGGGGTATAGACAGTGTCGGCATCGCATGATGGCAGCAACCAGCGGTGTGTTACCACGGGCAACACGGAATCTATCCTCACCTGCTCTGCGGTGAGGTTGACAAACTGCTGTGCCACGGCTGTCAGCGCAAGGCAGCACAGCCATGCCATCACTATGATGGTTTTCTTCATTCTACTTGCAATTAAACTCCAGCACTTTCTGCTGCATCAGATACCCCTCCAGGTGGTCGTCGATATGCACAGGTCCCACGCCTACGGGGGTACCTGTATAGAGCAGGTCGCCGGTCTTCAGGGTAAAGTACCTGCTGATATAGGCTATCAGCCGGTCAATGGAATAGAGCATGTCTGCCGTGCATCCCTGTTGCACCGTAGTGCCATTGATGTCGAGATGAAAGGGCAGGTTCTGCACATCGCCCAGCAGGCTCTTGTCCACCCAGTCGCCTATCACTGCCGACCCGTCAAATCCCTTGCACAGTTCCCAAGGCTTTCCCTCGCTGCGCAAGCGTTGCTGCCAGTCTCTGGCGGTGAAGTCAATGCCCACAGTAACGGCATCATAATAGCGGTGGGCAAACTTCTCGGGGATGCTCTTCCCCAATCTGCAGATGCGCACCACTATCTCTGTTTCGTAATCCACCCTGTTGCTCCAGTCGGGGATAAAGAAGGGCTTGTGGTCTTTGAGCAATGCCGAATCAGCTTTGGTGAAAATCACAGGCTCCTCTGGTATATATAACGCTCCGTCCAACTCTTTATTGTGCTGGATGTAGTTCATTCCAACGGCAAATATCTTCATGGTTGTTTTTTGGTTAGGTCATTATTCCTTGTATTCCAGGATGTCGCCGGGCTGGCATCCCAGTTCGTGGCAGATGGCCTCGAGGGTAGAAAAGCGTATGGCGCGGGCCTTGCCTGTCTTCAGTATCGACAAGTTGGCCTGCGTCAGTCCCACTCGCTCGGCCAGTTCGCCCAGCGTCATCTTCCTCTTTGCCATCTCCACATCGAGATTCACGATAATCTTTCCCATAGACAAAAGGCTTTTAGTGATTGTCTCAGATGGTAAGATCTTGTTCTTCCTGCAGGCGCAGTCCCTGTGCAAAGGCCTCTGCCATGAGCAGCAGAAACAGACTGAAGATAAGATAGCCCGTCTCTACATGTTCCGAGAAGTTCACATAATAATGCTCGGGGGCAAAGGTCTGATAGGCAGAATAGCACTGCAACAGGGCAAGCACGGTGGCACTGCCGCCGCATATCAGCATGCCCCAGCCCGAGCGCCGCAGGTACTTCACGGTGTGCCACGAGAACACCTCATGGCGATAGAGGCAGCGCACAAATTTTATCATGCCCAGCAATGCCATGATGCCACCCACTAAGGTGAGAAACGACAGACTGAGGATGATGGCGGGATGGTCGGCCCAGGTGGCACCTGTGGATGCCACTACCACCTGCAGGGGCCATGCCTCTACGGGCTTGCCGGTGTGCAGGTCGGTCATCTGCACTGCCGACTCTTCTGTGAGATACATGGGTATCAGCGACACTGCCGATGCCGATCCGTTCATTTCCTCGCCATGTGCCTCACAGTCTTGTGCCGTGGAATAGCTCATGCCAAACGATTGTCCCATGAGATACAGTGTGAGTGCCATGTGGATGATTGCCACTGCCGTGATGGTTACGCAGATGGCGGTAATTCTCTTGTTCATATTTTTACCTCGTTTTATATATTTACGTTTTTCTTGTCTCTTTTGCAGCAGAGGGCACACCCTCAGTGCTCCATCTCCTTCACATGCCAGCCAACAGGTTTTTGAAGTCGCTGTGCATCATCATATAGCTGTCGATGAGATGCTCCCTGCCGTCTTTGCCGTCTAACTGATACATCCTTACGCCGAGCAGTGTGTCGGCAAAGCCCATGTATTCGGTGCGCTTCTCGGGTGCATTGAAGCAATGTGTGTCGGCGTTCCAGCGGGCATAGTCCACCAGCACCTGCATCTCGCTGTAGGCAAAGGTGAGTTTCTTCACGGGCACCCACTCCAGTTCATCAGCATCCCAGCGGTAGGTGATTTTTTCTTTCAGGCGCTCCTGCCCGTCATACTGGTAGGTGCTCATGCTCTGCTTTTCCAGCGTGCTTTCGCCCTCTTCGCAGTGGTAGGCATAGAGCGTGGTGAGCTTGCCCTCCTCCACATCTGCGTTATATACGTAGTCACCTCCGTTTGCCACCTGCGTGGCTTGGGTAAACATGCTCATCATCATTCCGGCTGTAATGTTCATCAGTATCATCGCTTTGAATTTTTAAAGGGTTATTTTATTGAATTTCGCTTCTTTTTTATTGAATTTCTTTCGATATTTATTGTTTTTCGATATGCAAAAGTAGAACGAACTTCTTAAACCTCCAAATAATTTTCAATAAAAATTTATCGAATATCAATAATTTAACTTCCTTTTACAATTCCTTGGATGATGCTCCAGTATTTCCTTTCTTATGGTTCGGGTGTCTATGTGCATGTAGATTTCGGTGGTACCTATGCTCTCGTGCCCCAGCATGGCCTGTATGGCACGCAGGTCGGCACCGCCCTCGAGCAGTGAGGTGGCAAAGGAGTGGCGCAGGGTGTGGGGCGAGATGGTTTTTCGGATGCCTGCCTGCACAGCCTGCTGTTTTATCATAATAAGAATCATGGTGCGTGTGAGATGGGCGCCACGGCGGTTGAGAAACACATAGTCTTCCTCGCCTGCCTTGATATTCATCTCGCTGCGGCACTGAAACCAGGCATCCAGTTCGCTCAGTGCTCTGGCAGAGATGGGCACCAGGCGCTCTTTGGCCCCCTTGCCTATCACACGCACATACTGCTCCTCCACATAGAGTTGCGATAGTTTCATGTTCACCAGTTCACTCACACGCAGTCCGCAGGAGAAGAGCACTTCGATGATGGCTCTGTTGCGCGGTCCCTCCCACTTGCTCAGGTCAATGGAGTCTTCCAGCATGTCTATCTCGGTGGTTGAGAGCACCTCGGGCAGGTGGTCGCCCAGTTTGGGCGACTCGAGCAGTTCCGTGGGGTCGTCATCACGATAGCCGTTGAGCTGCACAAACCTGAAGAAGCTGCGCACGCCGCTGAGGATGCGGCACTGCGAGCGCGGACCAACGCCTATCTCGTGGAGCATGGCAGAGAAATCTTGCAGGTGGTGTAGCTCCACCTGCGTCACATCCAGTTGGGCACCCTGCATATAGTGCAGCAGCTTCTGCACATCCAGCATATATGCCTCGAGCGTGTTCACAGAGAAGTTGCGCTCCAGTCGCAGGTAGCGCCGGTATTCCTTGATGATATTCTGCCCCAATAACTTGTCGGTTTGCATTTTTTTCCTAACTTTGCACGGGTTATGCGGCTCACTCTCTGCCGCCTATCTCATACAAAAGTACGAAAAATTCAGAACATATCCCCTTTTTACCACCATGAAAATACAAATCATCAATGGTCCCAACCTCAATCTGCTGGGCAAGCGCGAACCAGGAATCTATGGCAACAGTTCGTTTGAAGACTACCTGCAACAGCTGCGGAAACGCTATCCCAACGTGCAGATAGACTACTACCAGAGCAATGTGGAGGGAGAACTCATCAACAGAATCCAGGAGGTGGGCTTCTGCTACGATGGCGTGGTGCTCAACGCCGGTGCCTATACACACACCTCGGTGGCACTGCAAGACTGCATACGTGCCGTCAAGTCGCCGGTGATAGAGGTGCACATCTCCAACGTACACAAGCGTGAGGAGTTCCGCCACCATTCGTTCATATCGTGCGCCTGCCTCGGAGTGATCTGCGGATTCGGCATGGACAGCTACCGACTGGCCATTGAGGCACTGCTGCAACACACCACCCAGGCATGATGAACGGGAGCATGGGGAGCATGGAAGAATATATTCTGCAACACATTGATGCAGAAGACGAATACCTGTACCGGCTATATCGTGCCACCAACATCTACCTGCTGCACGGGCGCATGGCAAGCGGTCATCTGCAAGGTCAGGTGCTGAAGATGCTGGTGAGCATGTTGCAACCCAAGAATGTGCTCGAGGTGGGTACCTTCAGCGGCTACAGTGCCATCAGCATGGCGATGGGACTGCCTGCAGACGGAAAAATATACACCTTTGAAATCAACGATGAGCAAGAGGAGTTTACACGCCCATGGATAGAGCAGTCGCCCGTGGCAGAGAAGATAGTGTTTGCCATTGGAGATGCCGCCACCGAGGCTCCCAAACTGGGCATTGAGTTCGACCTGGTGTTCATCGACGGTGACAAGCGCACCTACCTGGAAACCTACGAGGCACTGCTGCCATTGGTGAGAAGGGGAGGCTTTATCCTGGCAGACAACACCCTGTGGGACGGTCATGTGACCGACGATGCCTATCTGAATGATGCGCAGACCAAGGGCATCCGCCGCTTCAACGACTTCATTGCACAAGACGAGCGCATTGAGAAGGTGATACTGCCGCTACGCGACGGACTGACACTGATGAGGAAAGCCTGAGCCCGGCACGGCCGTTCCTCACCCTTATTCCCTGCTTCGGGCACCCTCGGCATAGTCTTTGGGCACTATGCCCACCAGCTTCTTGAAGCACCGGCTGAAGTATTTGGGGTCGGAGAAGCCACAGCGGTAGGCCACGTCAGACACGTGTGCGCCAGGCTGTGACAGCAGCATCTTGGCATGGCGGATGCGGGTGTTCAGCACATAGTTGTTGGGAGAACTGTTGAAAAGGTTTTTCATGCGGACAAAGAGCACGGTGCGGCTCACATTCATTGCCAAGGCAAGGTCGGGCACAGAGAGTTCGGGATTGCCGATGTTCTGCTCGATATAAGCCTTCAGTTTCACGGCAAACTTCTGGTCTTCTTCGCTCAGCGGCCTGTCGGCTTCGCGCACTTCCTTCACCGTTTCGCTGATGGGCAGCAGTTCCTTGATGCGTGCTCCGAGCACTTCTATCTGCTCCTTGCTGGTCAGTTTCACGTCTTTCAGTTCCCTCCTTAATATATATATGTATCGCGCGGTGCCGCCGGCCGCCATCAGCAGCAGGGTGAGCAGCAGTCCATAGAGCATCCATGCAAGGGGTGTTTCGTTGAAATGGGCCTGGCGGTGCAGGGTGATGGTCTCTTCGTTGTCGGTCCACACACCATCGCCGTTGGTCGATCTGATGTGCAGCGTGTAGGTGCCCGGGGCCAGATTCACGTAGTTCAGTTCGTTGTGCCGCGTGTAGTGCCACTCGCTGTCCTTGCCCTCCATCTTGTAGGCATACACTATGGCTTCGTTCTTGTTGTAGTCCAGTGCCGCAAAGTGGATGCTGAAGTTCTTCTCATCGGGTGTCAGTTCCACCCGCTTGTCGCAGTCGAACACGATGCGGGGCTTGAAACTGCTCTTCTGCAAGTCGGCAGGGCGCAGGGTAAGGGTGCCGATGGAGGTGCCGAGCACCATGCTGCCGTCGGGCAAGAGGGCGGGGGTGGCCTCGGTCATCAGTTCGTTGGGCTCTAACAGTCGCCAGTGGTTGGTGGCCACGCCCGTGGAGGTGTTGAGCAGACTCAGCGAACCGGCAGAGACAATCCACACGTTGCCTCGGCTGTCTTCCGCCAACGTCTGGTTCATGTCAGACGAGATGCCCTTGCTCTCAGAGAAGTGTCTGAAGCGGATAGTGTCGCAGAGTAGCGGTCCCGGCTCTATCATCTCGGTGCCGCCGCCCGAGGTGGCGATGAAGATCTTGTGGCCTTTGGTCTTCAGAATCTCCATCACGAAATTGCTGTTCAGCGTAGTGGGACTGTCGGGCCGGCGCTTGTTGACGTAGAAGCGCATCTTTTCGTAAGGCTCGTTGAGCGAGAAGGAGTAGAGTCCGTCGTTGGTTCCCAACAGTGCAGTGCCGTCGGACAGGAGCAGCAGGCAGCGGCTTTTCATGCCCGCCCTGGGATAGGTGGTCAGCAGATTGCCGGGATGGATGAACTTCAGCGTGCCGTCGGGACGTGGTTCTGCGATGTTCAGCCCTCCGCCAAAGGTGGCTATGACCATCCGATGATGCCCGTCTTCGGCGATGGCATACACGCTGCCGTTGTTGAGACTGTAGGCATCATGGCTGTCGGGAGCAAAGTGGCGCACCCTGTAAACCCCTGCCTCGGGTGTCAGACGGAACAGACCGCCGGGCTTCACCCCTATCCACATCTGCCCCTTGCTGTCTTCAAAGAAGCAATAGGCGGCATATCCAAAGCGCACCCTGCTGCGCTGCACACTTCCATCGGGGGCCAACCACAGGGTGACACCGTCGCTGCCGGTGAGGTGTATGTAGCCGTTCTTGTCGGCCACCCACAGTCGTTCCTGCCTGTCGGTATAGAGTGCGCTTATCACCTCCTCGGCCTCCTCTCCGTATTTTCTTGTACGCACGGGTTCGGGCACGGCAGACACCCTTTCCAAACCGCGGTGCGTATATACCCAAATGCCCTGTTGGCGATCTACAAGCAGAATGGTGAGTTCCTTGTTTTCAAATCCTTTCACGCCCCTTATCAGTCTGTCCACCTCTGCAGGGGCACGGTAGGCCCTTACGTTCACCTGCTTTCCGCGGTAGGGTTCGAAGCGCTGTGTCTTTCTGTTGAACAGGTAGAACTTATCGTTAGACCAGCAAATGATGTTGTGATTGTTGTCTTCCTTGATGAAACTGATGCGGTTGGTCTCCAACGGACAGTTGTCTCCGGGCTGCGCCTTGAAGGTGC
>SAMEA3663028__coassemble_758_pt1 | contig 11579 bp, 7 predicted proteins | sample SAMEA3663028__metabat2_low_PE_038 | metagenome-assembled genome bin SAMEA3663028 (sample SAMEA3663028) | pig gut metagenome | biome: pig gut; feature: pig-associated habitat; material: faeces | place: France | collected 2012 | reverse complement strand
TATTGTTTTCTAAGAAAAGTCCCCCGATGCTCCCGCACAGGGGGATTTGAGTGATCTTAAATGTATTGTGGAACTGGCCTATCTATCAGAAGACCAGCAGCAATATCCTTTCTATAATTATCTACGGCCGCCCTAATTTTGTCAATAGTAGCCTTCGTCGGCGATTTAAGGCCGCAAGCATACTGCCTGAGCAGTGAGGCGTTCATGCCGGCATATTCGGCAAAAGCAGACACATTGATAAGATAGTAGTTGAAGAACGCCCCGATATCGAAGATGAATTCAAATTCAAGTTCTGGAGCCGCCTTGTCTTCAGTTTGGCAGAATTGTTTTTCCTCCTCATAGCATTCGTAAAAGTTGCTGATGGCCTTGCGGGCAGTCTTTCCGTCGCCATGAAGGCCAGTGAGACCATCGTGTGCACCCACCATAAAGCAAGCGAACATATCCTTGCCAGTCTCTACGATTACTTGTATTTTCTTTGCCATACTCATATTCCATTAAAAAGTGATCGTCAAAGTATCTCGAATGTTACGGAAGAGGAACACGGGCCTAAAGCCCGAGTTCCTGATAGATAGTCTTCAAAGTGCCTATTGGCACTTCTTCCGTTCCATGCCTTCCAACCCAAGTGGATTTGCCGTTTCCGGGATTCATCCACTTATCGTGTCCGGCACCATGATGAAGTAGGAAGCATCCTGCTTTCCTTAACTTCCTGTACAACTCGTTGTACTTCATGTCTCAATACATTTTAGATCACTTTGTCATTTCTGACGATGCAAAGGTAACAAAAAAGTTATTAACCGTCAAATCTTTCAGTAACTTTTTTGCAACCGTCTTAAACTTTTATCACTTATGAGCATAAATAGAGGCTGAAAAGTCTATCTTTCAGCCTTGATGTACTTATTATATGTTATTCTGGCGTGCGGCTTCTTTTGTTGTTGCTGTTTCTATTTCCGTCAGAACTGTTCCAGTATTCTGATTCTTTCTTTGGTGTCGGGGTGTGTGCTGAAGAGTGAGGAGGCAAAGTTCATCATTCCTTGCGAGAATGCCTGAGGATGGATGATGTACAGTTGTGCGATGTCTTCGCGCTCCACGTATCCCAATCCCGGGTCGCCGGATATCTTGCGCAGGGCAGATGCCAAGGCCAGGGGATTGCCACAGAGTTCTGCTCCGCCGGCATCTGCCATAAACTCTCTTTTGCGTGAGATGGCAAAGCGGGTGAGCATGGTGAAGAAATATGCCACGGCGCTGCACACCAGTCCCACCAGCAGTATTACTATCATAGACACCCCGTTGCCCTTGTTGTCTTCATCGCTTCGCCGTGAACCGCCTCCAAACCACATGGCGTGATACATCATCTGGATCACCATATTCATAATGGTGGAGATGATGCCCACAAAGATGATGCTGGTAATCAGCAGTCGTGTGTCGTGATTGCGTATGTGGGTGAGTTCATGGGCTATTACCCCTGCCAGTTCGTCGTCGTTGAGCAGGTTGAGCAGTCCTGTGGTCACCGTCACTGTGTAGGTTGCTTTGTTGATGCCGCTGGCAAAGGCGTTGAGTTGTGGGTCATCGATAACGTTGATTTTGGGCATGTCCATTCCGCAGGTCATGCACAGGTTTTCCACGATGTTATACACCCTTGGGTTCTCCTTTCGGCTGAGTGAGCGTGCTCCTGTGGCGGCTTTGATCATGGTGGTGTTGCCGAAATAGGCAATGACAAACCACAGAGCCACTCCTCCCAGCACCCATGGCAAGCAAGAAAGGAAGTAGTAGTTCACTGTGTCAGCATCCAGTTGGTTCACCGTATATCCCGTATTGGGGTCAACATAGCCGTTGCTCAGATAGTTTACCAGGGCAAGAAACACCCAGATAGTGCCCAGAATAATCAGCGGAAACATCAGTAGCAGCAGTGCGCTCATGCGGTTGTTTCTGCTGATTTGGGCTTGCATGCCTACATATTTCATACTTTTTTAGAAGTTTATCTCAGGAGCCTTTTCCAGTGTAGCCCTGTCGTTTTGAGGGATTTCAAACATGGGTTCCTTCTTAAAGCCGAACATTCCTGCCAGGATATTCGAGGGGAAGGTCTGCACGGCGTTGTTCAGTTCACGTGTGGTGGAGTTGAAGAAACGTCGTGAAGCCGCCAGTTTGTTCTCGATATCCGATATCTCTCCTTGCAGTTGCAGGAAGTTTTGGTTGGCCTTCAGGTCGGGATAACTCTCCAGCGACACCTTCAGTCCTGCCAGAGCACTGCTCAGTGTATTCTCTGCCTGAATTTTGTCGTTGATGGTGGCAGCCCCCATAGCGGCAGCTCTTGCGTCGGTCACTCTTTGTAGTGTCTCCTTCTCGTGGGTGGCATATCCCTTCACTGTTGCCACCAACTGCGGTATCAGGTCGTGGCGTTGTTTCAGCTGCACGTCGATATTGGCAAAAGCATTCTCGCGGTTATTGCGCAGTTTTACCAGGTTGTTGTAGATAGATACGGCGATGGCAGCAATCACTACCAGCGCCAAAAGTACGATAATTCCTGTTGACATAATTCTTCGATGTTGTTTGTTGTAAATAATACTGTGTCATTGTTTTGAGGGGCATGGATGTATGTCCTCCCTCAATACATCTACAAAGGTAATGCCAAACAATGTAAAAATGTCATCCTTTAACATGTTTTACCGAATGAAACGGTAAAAGAGAACATTTTTAATGCCCGTATGTAGGTGCTTTCAAGAAAAATATGTTACTTTGCAAACGATTAGGGCGCGTTCTCTACAATCCCGTCACACCATGAAGTTATCACACATCATTGCATGAATAAAGCTTTCCTCATCATAGGCATCGTACTGTTCAGTCCTGTGCTTCTGTTCCTGTTTCTCACTTTTCTGCTCTATCTGCCCCCCGTGCAGAACGCCGTGGTGCAGTATGTGACTGACAAAGTGTCAGAGCCTACGGGGATGCAGGTCAGTGTGGGGCGTGTGTTGCTTTCGTTTCCCCTCGACCTCTGTGTAGAGGGCTTTCGTATGCAGATGCCCAGCGATTCCGCCACAGTGCAGAAGCGGCGTGCTGTGCCCCCCACCGATACCATTGCAGAGGTAGAGCGTATGCAGGTCAGTGTGCGCCTGTTGCCCTTGTTGCGTAGCAGGGTGGTGGTAGATGAGTTGCTGGTAAATAAGCTGAAACTCAACACCGCGGGTATGATAGAGAGTGCCGTGGTGCGTGGTACGGTGGACCGTGTGCAGGTCAAGGTGCCGCTGGTTGACTTATCCACCGACTCTGTCAGAGTGACCATGGCAGCAATTGACGGTGCCCGTCTGCGGGTAACGTTGGCAGACAGTGTGCCCCCTGACACCACCACCTCTGAGGTTACCTGGCGTGTGGCCATCGACAGTGCTGCCGTGACCCGCAGCGAGGTGCATCTCAGTATGCTGAGCGACTCCATGCAGGTGGGCGTCACCACTGGTCATTTAGGAGCCAGCGGCATCTATTTGGGTTTGGCAGAAGCCGACTACCGTGTGCGCCGAGTGGTGTGGCATGGGGGCGGTGCCACCTACGACAACCCCTTTGTGACAGCCGTTGATGGGCTTGACGCCAATCATCTGAAGCTCTCAGGCATCTGTCTTGGCATTGATTCTATCCGCTATTGCAACCCCGTTATGTCGGCCCGCCTGCGTTATGGCAGGATGAAGGAGAAGAGCGGTCTGCAGATAGCGCAGTGCACAGCCCCTGTAGATATGGACTCGCTGCACCTCACCGTACCCTCGTTGACCCTCCGCACTCCGTTCTCGCATATCGAGGGAGCCGTGCAGATGGACCTGAACGTGCTCGACTCCCTTCATCCCGGCAGGATGGATGTGCGTGTGCTTGCCTCGTTGGGCAGAGAGGATATCCTGCCTTTCTGTCAAGCCCTGCCCGCAGCCTTCCACCGTGCCTATCCCTACCAGCCGCTGATGCTCCAGGCAGAGGCGGCAGGCAATATGAAGCATCTGCTCATCCGTCAGGCACAGGCAGAGTTGCCCACCGCCTTCCGTGCCAAGCTGAGTGGCGATGTGTTCTCGCTCGATGATCTCGCTCGCCTCAGAGCTCATCTTTCCTTTGATGCCGCCACGCAGCACCTGCCGTTTGTCACCGCCCTGTTGCCTGCCGATATGGCGCGCACCTATCACATTCCCTATGGACTTACCCTGCGTGGCACTGCCGATGCCGATGGCCCGCAATACAGCACCCGATGCACTCTGACCGAGGGCAAGGGCAGGGTGCAGTTGTATGCCAATGCCAATATCCGCAGCCTGACCTATCAGGCACAGGCTGACATCCAGCAGCTCAATGTGCATCACTTCATGCCCCGTGATTCCATCTACACCGTCTCTGCCCATGCCACGCTGTATGGCAGGGGCACCGATATGCTGTCGCCACGCACCCAGTTGCAGGTCAATGCCGGCGTAGATGAGCTGGGCTATGGCTCCTGGAATCTCGACAAGATGGCACTCGCCGTGGCACTCGACAAGGGTGTGGGCACTCTGCATCTCAATAGCGACAACCAGTTGCTGCAGGGCGCTGTAGATGCTCAGGCACTGATCAGCAAAACCCAGTTGGCTGCCACCGTTGGTGCAGACATTACGCATGTAGATATGTATGCCCTGGGTGCCAGCGAAAAACCACTGACAGCCGCCTTGTGCGCCCATGCCGACATGATGAGCAACCTGAAATACGACCATCGTGTGCAAGCCACCGTCAACGACCTCACCATCCGCACAGACGAGAAAATATATCGACCCACCTCGCTGGAGTTGGATGTGCTCACCACCACCGACACCACCTGTGTCACGGTGAACAGCGGCGACTTCCTCTTTGACCTCGATGCCTCGGGCAATTACGATGAGCTGGCGGCACAGGGGCAGACCCTGCTCAATGCCGTGCAGAACCATATTGCCCACCGCATCATCGACGAACCGCAGTTGCGTGCCCTGCTGCCCACCGTGCGCCTGAATCTGTATAGCGGCGAGGAGAATCCGCTTGCCAACTTCCTGCGGCTCAACGAGGTGCATTTCAAGTCGCTGCAATTCTGTCTCAACACCTCCCCGCAGCGAGGCTTCAATGGCAATGGCTATGTTCACTCCATGGTGGTTGACAGTATGCGCATCGACACCATCTCGTTCTTGATGCAACAGCGAGAAAATCAGGTCAACTTCAGTGGCAGGGTGTGCAACAACAGGCGCAATCCCCAGTTTGTCTTTGCCTCTCTCTTCGATGGCTATCTGCTGGAGCGTGGCGCCCGCCTCAATGCCCGCTACTATGATGCCAGCGGAGAGTTGGGCGCACAGTTGGGTGTCAAGGCAGAGATGGCAGACAGCGGACTGAACGTGCACCTGCTTCCCTATCGTCCCGTGCTGGGCTATAAGGAGTTCCAACTCAATGAAGACAACTACCTGTTCCTTGGCAACAACAAGAAGCTGCACGCCAAGATAGACCTCATTGCCGATGATGGCACGGGTGTGAAAATCTATTCCGAAGACAACGACAGCACCCTGCTGCAAGACCTTACCGTGAGCTTGAACCAGTTCGACCTTGACAAGATTACCTCGGTCATCCCCTATGCACCACGAATTGGCGGACTGCTCAACGGCGACTTCCACGTGGTGCAGGACGAACAGGAACGCATCTCTGTGATGAGCGACCTCAACGTGGCACAGATGAGCTATGAACACTGCGCCATGGGAGATATAGGCAGCGAACTGGTGTATATGCAGCGTGGCGACAGTGCCCACTATGTGGAAGCCACCCTCAACCGCAACGGCTTGGATGTGGGGCGCCTCTTGGGTTCATACAAGGCAGAGGGCGATGGCTATCTGGACGCCGTGTTCAGCATGAACCGTCTGCCGCTGTCCATGGTCAATGGCTTCTTCCCCGACCAGATAGCCGGACTGGAGGGCTATGGCGAGGGCGACCTGAAGATTGTGGGGCCGCTGAGCAAGCCCGTTATCAACGGCGAGGTGTATCTCGACTCGTCTTACTTGGTGAGCGTGCCCTACGGTATGCGCCTGCGCTTCGACAACGACCCCGTGCGCATTGTGGGCAGCCGACTGCTGTTCGAGAACTTCTCGGTATATGCCTACAATGACTCACCCCTCATTGTGCAGGGCGAGGTGAACTTTGCCAATCTGGAGCGCATCTTGGTGAACATGAAGATGAAGGCCAGCAACTTCCAGATAGTCAACGCCAAGGAGCAGATGAACAGCATAGCCTATGGCAAGGCGTTTGTCAATTTCTACGGCAGTATAGCGGGCGAACTGGACAACATGCGGATGGACGGACAACTGGATGTGCTCGGCAAGACCGATGTGGCATATATCCTGCGCGATTCTCCTATCACCACCGACAACCAGCTCGATGAACTGGTGAAGTTCCGCGACTTCTCCGACACCACGCAAATCAGTGTGGATAAGCCTGCCATCGGCGGATTTGTGATGAACATGCGCCTCAATGTATCCACCGGTGCCCACATCATGGCCTACCTCAATGCCGACCACTCCAACTATATCGACCTCACTGGCGGCGGTATGTTGCAGATGAACTACAGCAATGTGGAGAGCATCCGTCTGAACGGGCGCTACACCCTGAGCAATGGCCAGATGAAGTATGCCCTGCCTGTAATACCTCTCAAAACATTCTCCATTCAGGATGGCAGCTATGTGGAGTTCACAGGCGACCCCTTCAACCCCCGTCTCAACATCACGGCACAGGAAGAAACCAAAGCCACCGTGTCGGGAACCAATGGGGTGGGGCGCAGCGTGAAGTTTATCAGTGGCATCGTCATCACCAAGACCCTCAACGACATGGGGCTGGAGTTTACCCTTGATGCACCCGAAGACCTGATGCTGCACAACGAACTGCAAACCATGAGTGCCGAGCAGCGTGGCAAACTGGCAGTCACCATGCTCACCACGGGCATGTACCTGGCAGACGGAAACACCGAGACCTTCTCTATGAACAACGCCCTCAGCTCGTTCCTCAACAGCGAAATCAATCAGATTACGGGCAATGCCCTGCGCTCCGTTGACCTCTCGGTGGGCATGAGCAACACCACCGATGCCACAGGAACCACTCACACTGACTATTCGTTCAAGTTTGCCAAGCGATTCTGGAACAACCGTCTGAAGATTACGGTGGGTGGAAAAACCTCTACGGGCGACGAGGTGCAGAGCCAAAACAAGTCGTTCTTCGACAACGTGATGTTTGAATACCGCCTTGACGACACCGCCAACAAATACCTCTCGCTGTTCTATAACAACAGCACCTACGACTGGCTCGATGGCTACACCCAGGAGTATGGTGCCGGATTTATCTGGAAAAAAACGTTGCAGAACTTCAACGACCTGTTTAAGAAAGACAAATGATGAAGCACTATCACGCCAGCCCACTCCTCCCCCTGATGCTGTGTGCCGCACTGCTGCTCACCGCCTGCTCCACCACCCGCACTGTGCCCGAGGGCGACCAGCTGTTTATCGGACTCAAGGAGGTGACCTACGATAACTATAAGAAAAACGACAACTTCATCACCACTCAGGAGGAGGTGGAGGCTGCCCTTGCCACCGCCCCCAATGGCGCCCTCTTTGGCAGTTCCTACTATCGCACCCCCTTCCCCTATGGCCTGTGGATCTGGAACGCCTTCTCTGATAGTCATGGTGTCTTTGGCAAATGGATGGTCAGGAGTTTTGGCAAGGAACCTGTGCTGATGAGCAGGGTCAATCCGGCCCTGCGTACCTCTGTGGCGCAAACGGTGCTGCGCAATCATGGCTATCTGCATGGCAAGGTGGACTATGAGGAGGTGGCGTGCCGCAATCCCAAGAAGGCAAAGCTGTCATACCACGTACACATGGGACGCCTCTACGAAGTAGATACCCTCTCTTACGAGAACTTCCCACCTGCAGCCATGCGCCTCATCGACTCCACCCGCTCCGAGGCGGTGGTAAGGCGTGGCACTCCGCTCAGCGTGCCCCATCTCGACAGCGAGCGCAGCAGGGTGGCTTCCCTCTTCCGCAACAACGGCTATTATTACTATCAGGCGGGCAATGCCTCCTATCTGGCAGACACCTTGCAGGAACAGGGCAAGGCACAACTGCGCCTGCAACTGGCCGATGGTATTTCGCCCCGTGCGCTCCATCCCTGGTACATCGGCAACATCAGCATACGGATGCAGCGCACCTTCAGCGAAGAAACCCCCATGCAGCGCAAGTTCCGCTTCTTCTCCCTGCAATATGGCGGCAAGAAGCCCCCGCTGCGTCCCAGTGTCATTCTGCGCGACATGAAGCTGAGGCACGGCGACCGCTACAGCTACGATGATTACAACGAAACGCTGAACAGTCTGGGTTCCAAGGGACTTTTCAGCTCCATCGATTTCGCCTTCACCCCGCGCGACACCACCGATGCTTGCGACACCCTCGACCTTGCACTCCACTGCATCCTCGACCGTCCCTACGACTTCTATGCCGAGGTGAACATGCGCAACCGCACCATCGGCAGGTTGGGCCCCGAAGCCAAGCTGGGTGTCACACGCCGCAATGCCTTCCGGGCTGGAGAGAAGATTGATGTGAACCTGCACGGCTCGTACGCCTGGGAGGTGAACCGCAACTCCTCGGGCAACAACAACTACGAGTACGGTGCCGATGTGTCTGTAGAGTTTCCACGTATCGTGGCTCCCTTCTACAAGCAGCGCCGTCGGCCGCGCAGCACGGCAGGCACGGTGCAGCGCCGCCGTTTCTTCTCTACTGGTACCACGCTGTTCAAGGCAAGCACCAATGTGATACAGCGCCCCAGTTATTACAAGATGCACGTAGTGTCGGGCGAAGTGACCTATAGATGGCAGTCGTCTGCCACCTGCCTGCACGAGTTCTCTCCCCTCACGGTGAAGTATCAGTATATGAACTCGCGCACCGAAGCCCTCGACTCGCTGATGGCAGACAACCTGTATCTTGTGGCAAGCATGGAAGATTATTTCCTGCCTCAGATGCGCTATTCGTTTACCTACACCAGTCCTAAAAATCTGTTGCATCCCGTGAAGTTCAGCCTCACCCTCACCGAGAGCGGCAATGTCACTTCACTGGGCTTCATGGCCTGTGGCAAAAAGTGGGAAGAGAAAAACAAGAAGCTGTTCAAAACGCCCTATGCGCAGTTCGTAAAACTGGAGACCGACTGGGTGAAGACCTGGACCCTGGATTCACGCAGCAAGCTGTTGTCGCACGTCAATGCCGGTGTGCTGCTCTCTTACGGCAACAGCGACTATGCCCCCTTTGCCGAGCAGTTCTATGTGGGCGGTGCCAACGACCTGCGTGCCTTCCCCCTGCGTGGGGTGGGTCCTGGCAGGTTTGTGCTGAACTCCAGCAACCGCCAGATGTCCTACGTGTTCCAGAACGGTAACATCAAGTTGGGGCTCAACCTTGAATACCGCCGTTGCCTGTTTGGCAGTCTCTACACCGCCCTGTTTCTCGATGCTGGCAATGTGTGGAACTACCACATCAATCAGGATAGCTTTGCAGAGGCGATGAAGCCGGGCAATTTCAGCTTCAGCAGCTTCTATCGCCAGTTGGCAGTTGGCACGGGCATCGGTTTCCGTTACGACCTCGAATTCTTGGTGCTGCGCTTGGATTGGGGTATCGGTCTTCACGTGCCTTACGACACAGGTAAGAGCGGGTTCTACAACATCAACAGCTTCAAGGACAATCAAACCCTGCACTTCGCCATAGGCTATCCATTCTGACGGAGTGGGGAGTGGCTGCTCCCCCAAAAAACTTCTCCGCTCATTTTTTTTCATAATCCTTAGCAGAATAAATGCGCTTGTTTCACAATAAATCATTACTTTTGCACCACACAAGTCAACAGAAGATTTTCTAACCTACATAAATCAAAAGAGATATGAAACCAACTTTGTTACTCCTTGCCGCCGGAATGGGTAGCCGTTATGGCGGTCTGAAACAATTGGACGGTCTGGGCCCCAACGGCGAGACCATCATGGACTATTCCATCTACGACGCTATCAAGGCAGGTTTTGGCAAGATAGTGTTCGTTATCCGTAAAGACTTTGAGCAGGACTTCCGTGAAAAGATTCTGTCCAAATATGAGGGGCACATCCCCGCCGAGCTTTGTTTCCAGAGCCTCGACGCACTGCCTCAGGGCTTCAGCGTGCCGCAAGACAGGGTAAAGCCTTGGGGCACCAACCATGCCGTGCTCATGGCAAAGGATGTGATCAAGGAGCCTTTCTGCGTCATCAACTGCGACGATTTCTACAATCGTGATGCCTTCATGGTGATAGGTCAGTTCCTCTCTTCTCTGCCCCAGGGTGCCACCAATACCTATGCCATGGTGGGCTTCCGTGTGGGCAACACCCTTTCAGAAAACGGCACCGTGGCACGTGGCATCTGTTCCACCAACGAGGCGGGCCATCTCACCACCGTGGTGGAGCGCACAGAGATTATGCGTGTGGATGGACCTGTGTGCTATAAAGACGAGCAGGGGGCTTGGGTGCCTGTAGATGACAATACCCCCGTGTCTATGAATATGTGGGGCTTCACACCCGACTACTTTGAGCACAGCGAGGCATACTTCAAGGAGTTCTTGGCAGACCCGAAGAACATGGAGAACCTGAAGGCAGAGTTCTTCATCCCCTTGATGGTCAACAAGCTCATCAACGAGGGCACCTCTACCGTGAAGGTGCTCGACACCACCAGCAAGTGGTTTGGTGTTACCTATGCTGCCGACCGTGAAGATACGGTGAAGCGCATCCAGAAGTTGATAGACGAAGGCGTTTATCCCGCCAAACTGTTCTAAACGATCATTCACATCGGAACCGCAGGGGCATCTCTTTCTTCATCTGTCCTCCTGCGGTTCCTTTCCTCTTTTCTCTGATGACCATAGATATCCTATCACCACAAGAGCAGGCACAGCTACAGGCATTGATAAATCAGTCAATGCGCATTGTGGTGTGCGCCCACGTAAATCCCGATGGCGATGCCGTCGGCTCCACCCTGGGCTGGGCAAACTATCTGCGTTCCTTGCAGAAAGATGTAACGGTGGTGGTGCCCAATCAGTTTCCCGATTTCCTGCGCTGTATGCCCGGAATAGAGACCATTGCGCGCCACGACAAGAATCCCGAAAAGGTGGAAGAACTGCTGAAACAGTGCGATCTGCTGTGCTGCTTGGATCTTAACGACTTGAAACGCTTGGAGGATATGCAGCCCTTGGCAGAGCAGTGTGGTGCCCCCGTGGTGATGATAGACCATCATCCTTTCCCCGTGTTGCAGGCACAGGTGGCGGTGTCTCACCCCGAGATGAGCAGCACCTGCGAACTGGTGTTCCGCCTGGTGTGGCAGTTGGGTGGCTTTGAGATGCTCAACAGGCAGTTTGCCATCCCCATCTACTGTGGCATGATGACCGACACGGGCGGGTTCACCTACAACAGCAACACCCCCGAGATATTCTTCATCGTGGCGCAACTGCTCACCAAGGGCATTGACAAAGACCGCCTTTATCGCCAGGTGTATCACAACTTCAGCGAGAATCGTCTGCGCCTCATGGGCTATGTGATGTATCAGAAACTG
>SAMEA3663028__coassemble_756_pt1 | contig 11596 bp, 2 predicted proteins | sample SAMEA3663028__metabat2_low_PE_038 | metagenome-assembled genome bin SAMEA3663028 (sample SAMEA3663028) | pig gut metagenome | biome: pig gut; feature: pig-associated habitat; material: faeces | place: France | collected 2012 | reverse complement strand
GTGAGGTCAGTCGTTCGTTCATGTTGCGCATAGCCATTTGCACACAACTTATTCCTGCAGTGGGGATAACAAGTGTGGCTTCGTCTGTCATGGCAGCCATCATGGCTTGGTTGCCATCGTATGCAGCGGTGTCGGTCACCATCCACTTGCTGTTGGTCCAGCCCTCTGCGCTCACGGTAGTGCCCAGTGTCATGCCCTCAAAGTCTTGTGCAGTGGCGGCACCGTCGTAGCGGTAGGGGTTGGCAAAGGAGATTTGCACATTGTAGCCTGAGTTCATCTGTACAGCCTTCACGTGTGTGGGTTTGCGAGCCTCGTCGGGTGGCAGAATGGTGGCCTGCACAGGTGCCGACAGTGCCGATGTCTCGTTGTCTATATACACCGTTTGCACCTGATAGGAGTAGGTGCCAGGTGTTTGTATCTGTTCTTCAAAGTAGCGGTTGGTCAGTACCTTGCTGTTCAGCAGGGTGCCGTCGCGATAGATGTTATAGCCTTCAACGCCAGCCACACTGCTTGCCTGTAGGAACACGAAGCGTGTTTTGCCCGACTTCCTCTGCAGGGCCAGTGCCAGCAGTTGGGTGCCGTTGCCATTGTCTATGACCGAAGCTCCGCCAGCCACGCTTCCCTCTATGTCGGTCAGTTCCAGATACTCATCCAGATCAATGGTGTAGGTGCGCTTACCCGTGGTCAGGTCATATACTCCCAGCGTGTGTGCATTGGCCTTGCCACCCTGTTCAAAGGCGTAGAGTGTGTTGCCCACGCAGGCGGTGCCCGATGCACCCAGCAGAGCGGGGCCGTCGGCCAGTTTGCTTCCGTCGGCAGAGGTGATGATACTTGTCTCCCAGTCGCCCACTACAAAACCACCCTTACCGTTGTTCAGGGCTGCGCTGTAAGTCAGGTGGCGTGCATATTCTGAGATGTCGATGGTTTGCTCCACCTTGCGGGTATCCATGTTCACCTGTTTGATGTTGTTGTCGTTGTCGCTCACATAGAAGTGTGTGCCCGTCCATGCAATGTTACGCACGGCATCCAATCCGTCTATCTGGAAGCGTTCTATCAGGGTGCCGTCCATGCTGTATTTCAGGAAACCGCCGGCCAAACTGAGGTCAGAGGTGTAGATAAACTTGCCGTCAGAGCCGATGGCAATCTCCGAGGCATTGCCCTCAAAGGTGTTCACATACTCGGGCAATCCCACTTTCACAGTGGCAGGTATCTTGGTCAGGTCGGTCTTCATGGCAGGTGTCTCTGTGGTGGGGTAGTCCCATCTCAGTGCCACGTTGCGGTTCACCGTCACCTGTGTCTCTATCCGTGGGGTGGCAGTGCGTGTATTGATGTTCACGATGTTCACCTTGGCCTCGTTGCTCTTGGCAGACAGGTGGTTGTTGGCATATACCGATGCCACGCTGTAGGTGTGTGTGCCGGGCTGGCTCACCTCATCGCTATAGGTGGTGGCAGTGAGGGGTTGCTCGTTCAGTGCCGTTCCGTTGCGATACACCATATATCCCTCGGGTGCCTTTTCTGCACCAGCATCTGCCCCATCCAGCAGCACGCTGATGTTGAAGTTGCCGTTGATGCCCACGTTGAGAGCCGTAAACCACTCCGTTCCGTCTGTAGAGAGCAGATTGCCCTTGCCGTCAGTGGTGGTGCTTTGGTCTATGCCCAGGGGTTGTATGCCCGCATCGTGCATCAGTTGGAAGGCAAAGAGATAGGTGGCATTGGCATCGATGGTGAGTGCTTGGTTCAGTGTCACCTCGGTGAATGTGCCGTCGTAGGGTATGTCGCCCTCATACACCTGCTTGTGTATGGTGGTGCCGTTCTTAATGATGTGCAGGGTCAGATAGGTCACTGGGTTCACCAGCTGTATGCCCACGGCGCGTATGGTTTTGTTGCGATAGTTCACCAGGTCTTCGGGGGCATATTGGTGTGCAGCGTAGAAGTAGGCACCCTCGCTCATACCCACCTGGTCGTGGTGTGCCCCTTTCGACCAGCTCATGGTGTCGGCTTCGGTGGCATGGGCCAGTGGCGACAGCCAGTTCAGTGTCACATGGCGGTTGTCTGCACACTGGGCTGTGAGTGAGGTGGGTGCATAGAATGGAGCTCCCTCCACCACCTGTGTCACCACAGAGTCGCTGTAGGCTGAGGTGTTGTTGTCGGCATACGTTGCCTTCACCTTATATGTATAGTTGCCGCGCACCAGCATCTCGTCGTTGTAGGTAGTGGCGGTGATGCCGGCGGCAATGCGCTCGCCGTTGCGCCACACCTCATATCCCTGGGGTTGCTGTGCGTTGCTGCCGGCTTGCCATGCCAGTGCCACATTGGCTCCCTGTGTGGTGGCCTGCAGCATCTGCGGACGTGGATAGGCGGCAGCCTCGTTGGCTTTCAGCGTAAAGGTGATGGGATAGTCGCCCACGTTGGGCACGGTGGTGAGCAGTGCCGTGGCAGTGCGTGTGTCGCCCTGAGCCATCTGCAGTGCGTCGTAGTTCACTGTGAATGTTTGCTGTTCGCCCGGAGCCAGTATGCCGTGGTGGGGCGAGAAGTCCATCCAGTTGGTGGTCTCTGCCAGGGTGTAGTTGAAGATAAGGGTGGGCGATTGTTGCAGCACGCCAATCAGTGTCATCCTGCCCTTGTTGATATCGGGCGAGGCATAGATGCCACACACGTAGTTGCGTCCCATGGAAGCGTTGCCCACCACATATCCCGGCACGTCGTTGAGCACATGCTTCACGTCGGTCAGTGTCATGGTGCGCAGATTGTACTGTCTCAGCATAATGCAGTCAATCATGTTGGCATTGGCAGCCGTTTCGTCAGCGAGCCACAGGTAGGGTCCGCCTGGTGTCACGTCGTCGTAGGCAGAGCCCACCACGGCAATACTCTCTGTTTCGGTAAAGTTGGTGAGCTTTGTCTTCTGCTTGCCGTTGGTACCGATGAGCACAATGTTGTTGGTGCTGCCCACCCAGAATCCCTTGTTCTTGGGGTCCCAGGTACAGTGGTATATTTTCAGGCTGGGCTGTTCTGTCACGGTGATAACGTCTATCACGCGTTTTTGGTCAAAGTCCATCTTGAATATTCTGTTCAGTCCGTCGCTGGCATAGAAATACCTGCCGTCATAGGTCATGTTGTAAAGGTGGTAATACAGGTTGTCCAGATAGAACTGTTCCACCAGCTTGCCTGTCCTGTCGTATTTCCAGAACTTGTTCTGATACACCGACGAGGTGGTGTAGTAGTACTCTCCATCGAAGGCGATGCCGTTTTGCAGGTCGCCCGATGTGTTCCATGAAGTACATTCTGTAAACAGCAGGTCGCTGCTGCTTGCTTCGGTGGGTTTCTGTGTCAGTGTCCATTTCAGGTTGCCGCTACCATTGTTGGTCAGTGTAAACTGCTGTTGCGATTTGCTTTCTGCCGCCTGTTCTGCCACGATGTCGGTGGTGCTCAGGCTCACCTGCGGAGCCGTGAGGTTGATGTTCAGCACATTCTCCTCATCCATGGCAGTCCATTTCTGGCAGTAGTAGTTGCAGCCATCCACTTCCACCTGCACCAGTATGGTGTCTTTCTCCAGTTTGTCTATCTGTATGCTGCCGTTGTCGTCTGTGGTGAATGTGCTCTCGTCTCCGCTCACCGAGTTCATCTTCACGGTGCATCCTGCCATGGGTGTGCCGTTTTTCTTCACGTTCACGGTAGCTTTGCTCCAGTCGGGGTTCCACACCTTGACGTCGTCAACATACCAATAGTCTATGTAATAGGCGCTGCCACCCTTTACGCGGAAGCGCACCTTAAACAGGTCGTTGTCTATCAGACTGCTCAGGTCATACTGTTTCTGTCGCCATGAGTATTGTCCCTCGCGGTTGTCAAAGCGTGCCACCTGCTTCCATGTGGCGCCATTGTCAGAGGTCACCTCCACGTACAGGGCATCCACGTTCCTCACCTGCTCATTCTCCAGTTGCAGGTTAAAGCGCAGCCAGGTGTTGGTGCGGTCTTTTGTCTTCAGTTCGCGGGTGCTCAGGGCGTCGTTGTAGTCGGTCACGTTTGACCATCCGTAGGTGGCTGCGGCATCAGTAAGTCCATACGCCTTGTAGTCCACCTTCCATCTGGACTTTCCTCCTGCCAGGTTGGTGCACTCCCATTTGGCAGAGTCGAGTGTCCATGTTTCAAAGTCGTCCTCAAAGGGCAGCAGTCGGGTGTCTGCCACCTCCACCTGCAGCACTTCAGATGCCGCGCTCTCACTGCCGTCGGCCAGCACAGCCTTCACGGTATATGTGTAGGTGGCATAGTCGGGCACCTCGTCCATATAGCGCACCACGCTCACTGGCGAGGTGTTCACCTTCTCGCCGTTGCGGTAGATGTTGAATCCTGTCACCTTGTTGGAGGCGGCCTTCATGGGAGCTATGCCTGGGCGCACTCTGTTGGTGCCGATGTAGATGTCGTCGATCATCAGCATAAAGGCATCTTGGCTCACGCTGTTGATGCACACATACTTGGCATCCTTGGGGATGGTGTATTGCAGCAGTGTCCACTCGGCGGGTAGTTCCACGTAGTTGCCCTCATTGATAAATACAAAGTCAGAGGGTCGCATCGATTTCACCGAGTAGCCCACACGTATGCGCTCCATGGGTATGGTGGTGGTTACATTGTAGCTGCGGGCCTGAAAGCTGATGGTAAAATCCTCGTCAAACTTCAGTTGGGGCGAGATGATATAGTCGTTGTTCTGTCCGTTGTCGGCGCAGAAGTCCACCAGCATCTTCTTGCCCGAGTAGGGTTTGAAGTTGGGATTCTCGTCGGTGGCAGGCGAGGTGCTTGAGGGGTTCATCACGATGAATGCCATCTTCTGTCCCATGTTGGGGAAGTTACAGGCTGCCCAGGTGTAGTTGTATTGGTTGTCGCCATCCACGTACGACCATCCTATATTGCCTGGTGAGTTGATGGTAAAGTCTTCGTGTGCCTCAAAGTCGTCGTAGTATCCGTTGACAGGTTCTGGCGAGAGCCACGACAGATACACCTTCTTTCCTGCCACACCGGTGCATGTCAGTGCATAGGGTGCTCCGTTTTCGCTACCCTCGGGCAGCAGGGTGGCGTATTGCATTGCTTTTTTCTTGGCTGCCTGTATCACCTGCAGGTCGGCTTTCACCTTTTCAGGTTGGTTGTCAGTGCGCTTTATCTGCTCTGCGGCAAATGCCATTCCGCTGGCCAGAAGCAGTGTGATTATAGCAAACTTGCTTGTCTTCATATTCCGTTTCTTAATGCGTGTATTTGTGTCAGTCACTTATGCGGATGCCTATCTCAGCACCGCTTTGGTGGTGTATGTTTTTCCCTCTCTCTCAATTTGTACTATCACCATGCCTGTGGTGGCACCGGCGTTGAGTTGCAGGCTGCCATGGTGTGTGTGGGTGTCTATCAGGGTAAGTCCTGATGCGGTCACCACCCTCACGTGGTCGCCCTGTTGCAGCTTGCTGATGGTCAGGTTGCCCTTGCTCACGCCGAGGCGTATGTCGCTATCCTCCACCACGCTCTCTATGGCAGCGGTGGCGGCGTCGTAGTACAGATAGTTCGACTCGTCGTAGAACAGGATGCCGTCGCCGGCGATGACCCATGCTGCATACTTGCCGCTGTTAAACTCTCCCGGGGTCTTGGCGTTGATGTCAATATTGGTGTTTTTCACCGAGCCTTCTGTCAGCAGTTCAAGCACCTTGCCCTTGTAGTACGAGATGTACAGATAGCCTATCTTGGCGTTGCGCCCTCCGTTGTTCATGGTGAAGCGCATCTTCTTGTAGCCTTTGTTTTCGATATAGGGCTTCCAGTCGTATTGGGTTCCCTCGGCGTCGTAGGTGTTGACGGTGATTTTTGGTCCCACGATGCTCCATCTCTCCCCGTCGGTAGTGCCCTCGATGGTCAGTTCCGACTTGCCGAAGGGGCCCGAAGAGGTTACCATGAAGTTCATGTCTATCAGTCCCTCCTCTACGGTGCTCAGGGTCACACTGCCCGAACCCAGGAAGTTGATACTGCCTGCGTTCACCTCCACGTCGCCCTCAATGCGTTCGTACATCTGCAGTGGCACAAAGTGTCCGTACAGGTTGCGCTCCTCTGTTTCCTTGGCAAAGCAGAGCCAGTAGGCTTGGGCTCCCTCCACAGGTGTCCATTCAGCATAGAGCACGTCGGGCTGTGTCTGTGTAAACTTGGTCATCCTGGGTGTTTCCAGTTTGTTCATCAGCATCACGTTCCACAGCCACAGCGATGCGTTGTTTTTCTCTGAACTGCATTGCAGTGCGATGTATATCTCTTTGCCTGCAAACTCACTCAGATCCACCTCTTCAAAGATGGCCTCGTAGTTGTAGTCGGCCAGTGAGAAGCGTTTGTACAGCACAAAGTCGTCTATCTTGCTCGACTTGGTAGATACATACACATCCAAATTCTCCATGTAGCCTGCGTCGGCGATGCCTCTGAGGAAGTAGAGCACGCCACGTTCGGGCACCTTCATGCGTGTTTTGCAGATGAGCCAGTCTTCGGCGTTGTTGTAGTAATCGCCCGAATAGACGGCGGCGCCGGTATCTTTGTCAAAGTCCCAGGTATAGCCGTCCTTGTTGGCATCCACCACCTCCCAGCAGTCGGGGTGGTTGTTGGTCCATGAGTCAAAGTTCCAGTTGTAGGGTGCTGTTGCCATGGCACATTCTGTGGCAAAGGGCACGGACGAGCCGTATATCACCTTGCCTTCTGCGGTGCGTGCGTATGCCCTCACGTTGTAGTTGGCTCCCGGTGTCAGGTCGGTCACCTTCAGTGTCATCTGCTTGGTGTTGTCCACAGCCTGATGCTTGCCCGATATAGTGGGTTCCTGTTGCAGTCCCCAGCAGAAGCCAGCCTCGGTCACTTGTGTAGTTTTCACATCAAGTGAGGCGTAGAACACGGCAGAGGTGTCTCTTATGTCATCAGGTGCTTGGGTCTTCACCACATCCCATACGGTGCTGCCGCCAGCCACCTGAAACTTTATCTTGCCCAGTGTTTCCTGAATATTGGTGATGGGCACATTGGTATTTTTGCCTGCCCAGTTCAGTGCGCTGGGGGTAGAGTAGTCGGTAAACTCTGTGTTGGCACTGCTGCCTGGATAGGTATCTCCTTCGCGTGAGGTATTGTCGTCAGAGCCATCGGCAGGCACGATATACATGCAGCGGTGCTTGGCATTGTTGTTAGGTCCGTTCACACTCCAGTATTTTTCCTGCATCTCTGCGGTGTAATCGTAGTGTGTAATCATCAGTCCGTGCGAGGGGATATACTTGTCCCATCCTCGTTGCTGTCGGTTTTCCAGAATAAACCATTCGCAGCCAGTGCCAGCCTCGCGTTCGGGCTGACAGTCAATATAGCATGCCTCGTTTTTGCCCAGGTAGTCGAGTGTCACATCTTCTGCTTCTTTTAGTTGTTTCAGTCCGTTGCCTGCAGAGAGCCATCCCATCTGCACACGCTCAAATGCCATGAGATAGGGTGGGGTGCGGCTGCCGTTGTTGTAGCTGCCCGCTGCGTACATGCTGTACCTGCCGGGATCAATGCCGTAGCCACCCACGTAGTTGTCGGTGTCGTACATGTCTTTCAGTCCCAGCACATGTCCAAACTCATGTGCAAAGGTGCCTATGCCATCCATGGTGGGTGTGGGGTATTGCAGGTAGGTGCCCACCAGTTCGGCAGAGCATGAGTAGTTGTTGATGGTGATACCGTCTATCTGGAATTTTTCGTCGCCCATGTACCAGCTGTGTGGCCACATGTCGTCATCGTTGCCAGTGGAAGCCTCGCTGTAGCCGGCATAGATAATATAGCAGTTGTCCATCAGTCCGTCGCCGTCGTTGTCAAACTGGCTGAAGTCCATGTCGGGGTTGTTCTGTTTGGCCAGCAGGCATGCCTCTTTCACCATAGAGCGTGGGTCTTGGTCGCTGCCCGAGTTGTCGTTGGCGGCATAGTAGGCTGTTTCGTGTGCCAGGTTGTAGGGTCCCACCACGTGGAAGTTGGGCACGTAGGCTCCCATGGAGTTGTCGGTGTAGTAGTCTTTCACGCTTCCTGTGCCCCCGTTCTCGCTGTAGCCCACCTCGTTGAGCCATGCGTCGAAGTCCTTGTTCTGAAATTTGAAGGTGCTGTCGGCAAAGTTCACCAGCACCACCAGATACTGGCTCTCGTTGCCGTTGCCCAGTTGGGCTGCCTTCATCTTGCCGCTCACAAGGTTCTTGTTGAGCAGTGTGGCAGGCTGTTTTGGCTGTTTGCCATGCCTTCCTATGTAGTCTCGCTGTATGGCGCTTGCCGTCTTCAGCGATGCCGTTACGCTTTTTTCCTGTGCGCTTCGCTCCTTCAGGTTATGTGCGCGCTGCGAGGTTATGGTCTTCTTGCCCGTGGTGAAATTATAGTCCACGTAGCAGTAGAACCCCTCCTTGTCTTTTGCCAGCATATAGCCGTCGAGCGTACTGGTGTAGTGGGAGGCTTCATCGCCATGTATTCTCACCATCAGCGTGGTGCCATCGGGTTGCATCACCTTTACAGGGTGTGGGTAGGCCTTGATGGCTGCTGCCTGCTGCACAGAGGCGATGCTTATCAGCAGTGCCAAGGCGAGTTGTTTCACACTTCTCATTTCTTTCTTTTGTTTTGATTATAGGTGGGCTTTGGATGCCCTTGTTCTGTTTACTATGTCAAAAAGGGATTGTATCAGAAGACAGCCTCTTCGATACAATCCCCTCCAATTACATGCTATGCAGTGCTGTGTAGGTCATTGTTCAGTTTAACTTTCTGTGGGCATAGGTTGCCTTCACATCATTTCACCATCACCTTATAGGTCTTGCCGTTGGTCTTTATCAGGTGGATGCCCTTGCTCAGCACGGCGGTGCCGTTCTGTTTCACAGTGGCAGTGCGCATACCTGTCAGGCTATACACCTCGGCAGAGCTATTGCCGGTGAGTTGCATCACATTGCCTGTGAGTTGCATGTTGCTGTCGGTGCCAATGGTGTTGATGCTTGTATCTACATTGGTTCCCTCGATGTATATCTCTCCACCGCCGTAGTTGTTGCTGATGGCATAGTAGTAGGTGCCGGCTTCGGTGACGTCGATGGTGGCGGTATATTCATTGAGTGGAGTGTAGTCGGGTGCCGGACCGTAGTTGCTGCCATAGACATACAGCCAGGTCGCAAGTTGCTGTGCGTTTTCCAGTCCCTGATACATGTTGCCGCCGAAGTAGCTGCTGCTCTTGATGGTGGTGGTGCCTGCTTTCAGGTTCATCTTCACCCATACGGGCTGTGCAGAGGTGCCTTCCACGATGGCGTGCTTCTTCTTGTCGCTCAGGTCTATGGCGGTAGCTGCCGATTCTCCTTCGCCAGCCTCGCTCTCTTCAAAAGTCACGTTGGCGTCGCTGGTCTCGGCAAATCCTGTGATGTTTACATACACGGCGTCGCCGGCTGTCACGTCAAAGCGGTAGGAGTAGTTGATGATGTCGCCGTTGTATTCGGGCGCAAGGTTCTGCATGTAGCCGTTGTTGATGCAGTACTGGATGGAAGCCAGATAGTTGTATATCAGCGAGCTGCTCACTTTCAGTTTGCCTGTGTTCTTCACGTTGTATTTTATCCACAGGTTGGTCAGCGATCGTTTTGCAAGGTCAAAGGTGTTGCCTTCCACGGCGATGGCCAGCTCTTTGGTCTCGCCCTGCTCAAAGGCTTTCTCTGCCAGCACAAACACGTCATCCTTCTTGCCGCCGTCCACACGGATAAAGTAGCTCTGTCCGGCTTCTCCGTGGATAATGTTATCCACACCGCTCTTGAAGTTGGTGTGATTTCCGTCGTAGCTGTTGGTGCTCTTGGGGAAGGTGATGGTCATGTCGGCTGTTCCAGTAATCACCAGTTTGCCAGTGCTCTTCATGGTGTAGATGTAGTAGCGGGTGTCGCTGGCATCCAGGGTGTTGTTGCCCTGCACAGCCACGATGGGATTGGTTATCTCATCGCCTGCCTTCACTGCTTCAATCTCCACGTTGAGTGTCACTGCCTTACCCTCGGCATTGTCTAAGCGCAGAGTATATTCAGTGTCTGTGGTGCTTGCAGCCAGCAGATACTTCACCTTGGTGTTGCTCGAAGCTGCATAGTAGGCCTGTCCCTTGGGATAGATGTTCATCTTGGAGCTGCTGTTGGCAAATGTGGTGGCGGGTGCTGCGGTGAGATAGCCCGTTTTGCCTGCGGGTATGGTGATGTTCCAATAGAAGGTGGTGGCGGCGGTGCTGGTCACGGCGGTGCCGGCATCGCTCATTGTCACGTTCACAGGATTCTCTTCCTGTTCACCGGGGTTGTAGCTGTTCTCGCTCACCTCTATGGTCTGCTCCTCGTCGGTAGAGGTTACCTTGCTCACCAATATATAATAGGTGTCAGAGGTGCTGGTGACCTCAAAACTTACGTTGAAGCTACCCTTTTCCGACTGTGCAAAGTAGTTGTTGTAGTTCACGTTGCTCTTGCCTTTGAACACCTTTACGTTGCCGCCAGTCAGTGCTTCGCTGCTGCTCAGTGTCACGTAGCCGGGTACAGAGGCCTTGTAGGTGTAGTAATAGTCGCCAAAGCCTGCGGGCACCTTGTTGCTGCCCGCTTTCAGTTCGAAGGGCATGTCGAGAGAGCCCTCGGTGGCTGTTTCCACACTTACGTTAGAGAGATAGATGGGGGTGTAGTTCGTCAGTTTCAGGGTATAGGTTTCACCGGCAGCCACTGCCTGCTTCATTTGATAGCCATTGGCGGTATATTCAAAGGATGCGGCAGACCCGTTGAATTCTACCTGCTGCACGTAAGACGACGACAGCAGGTTGAGCACGCCTGCCTTGGTGGCAGTGTAGGTGGCATAATAGGTAAACATGTTGTAACTGCCCGAGGTGGCATATACAGGACCCACATAGGCAGTTTTTTCGTCTTCCAGCACCACAGGGTCTTCGGCGGTGGCACCCTTGCCAATGCCTGTCACATTGTCCACGAGTGTGGCGGTGAGTTTCAGGTTGAGGCTTGTTGCACCGTATGTGCTGCCGCCCAAGGCGATATACACCGTTTTGCCAGCCTTCACTGGATAGAGAGTATTGGGATAGCTGAGCTGGGCATTGTTCAGTTTCAGTGTGTCAAAGCCGGTGGGCATGGCTGCATTTTCCACTAATTCGCTCACCGAGAGGATGTAGCAGCTGTAGCCGTCGCCGCTGGCAGGTGTCAGTTGCAGTGCCACGTCTTTGGTGGCAGTGTACTTGAAATAGCATGTGTCTGAGGTAGCAGTGGTAGATTTGCTGTTCTCGCCCATCTGCAGTTCTGTGGCATTGGTCAAATCCACTCCTGCCCAAATAGAGAGGGTAGAGCACAGTGCCACCACGAAAAGTAATGTTTTTTTCATAATTCCTTGCGCTTTTTTACTCCTTGATATGGTGTCTTTTTTTCTAAATAGGTGGGGGTATTTGCATCCCTCCAACTTTCAATTTGTCAAAAAAGGCGCGACAAAGGTAATGATTTTGAATAAATAAAGGGCAATATGTCCCAGTTTTTTGCAAGAAAAGTGAATTTTTTTTCTTTTTCATGGTATTGTGACGAGTGCGCGTTTTTTTGGGGGGATGCTTACTTTGTATGTCAGCCTATAATGA
>SAMEA3663028__coassemble_750_pt1 | contig 11661 bp, 7 predicted proteins | sample SAMEA3663028__metabat2_low_PE_038 | metagenome-assembled genome bin SAMEA3663028 (sample SAMEA3663028) | pig gut metagenome | biome: pig gut; feature: pig-associated habitat; material: faeces | place: France | collected 2012 | reverse complement strand
TGACGGGCAGCAATGCAAAGATGCTGAGCAAGGAGGTGGCAACTACGCTGGGCGGACGGTTCTTTATCTACGATGCATACCCATATTCATTCAAAGAGTATTTGGCAGCGCAGCATGTCGAGATAAAGGAGCATTGGGAGTACGACACGATTCAGAGAAGCGAGGTGAAGCGGCATTTGAATGAATACTTCTATTACGGTGGTCTGCCAGAAATCCTGTCGTTCAAGAACAAGCGGGCTATGCTTTCAAGTCTTTACCAGAAGATCTATCTGGGTGACATCTGTGCACGAAACAACATTAAGAACGACAGGGTGCTGAACATCCTGATCAAGAAAATGGCAGAGAGCGTGAAGCAACCGCTGTCGTATAACAGGCTGAAGAATGTGATTGTGTCAACGGGGTCGCCCATCAGTGTGCCTACTGCGATAGACTATGTGGATTACGCCTCTGACAGTTGGCTGATACTGCCTATGGAGAACGAGGTTGGGAAGCTGACGGAGAAGGAAATGCAGAAGAAATATTACTTCGTTGACAATGGGCTGCTGAACCTGTTCTTGATGAACTCAGAGACTTCGCTGCTGGAGAACATGGTGGCAGTGGAACTGTGCAGGCGGTTTGGCAAAAAGAATGTGTTTTTCCTAAATGCCGAGAAAGAGATAGACTTCATAGTACCTGACGAGAAGCTGGCCATACAGGTCTCTTACAGCATCAAGGATGAGACCACTTACAACAGGGAAGTGCCACCACTAGCGAAGTATGCCAAAGCGCACAATGACTGGAAGTGTCTGCTGATTACTTACGATGAGGAGGGCACAGAAGAGGGAATAACTGTTGTGCCAGTGTGGAAGTGGCTGATGTAGGCTATTGGAACACGAATCTTACAAATTGACACGATTAAGATATGGATACAAAAAATTGAGGTAAACCGCTATGCATGAGAATATAAATTTTGAGTTTTAGAAATTTTAAGAGACACTAGTGTTTTCAATTATCGAGTATATGCAAGGTGAACTCACACAAATACAACGCCACGCTAACATGGCGGCCATCCACGGCAAGGACACGAAGCCGGAGATGGTGGTACGTCGCTGGCTATGGGGGCGTGGATTCCGTTATCGGCTTAATCATCCACGACTGCCGGGGAAGCCAGATATTGTGATGCGGAAGTACAGGACCTGCATCTTTGTGAATGGATGCTTCTGGCATGGGCATGAAGGCTGTCGCTATTACACCATCCCGAAAACCAATACAGAGTTTTGGGTCAACAAAGTAAAGCGGAACAAGGAACGGGATTTGAAAGTTCAACATGAACTTGCCGCAATGGGCTGGCACACCATCACCATTTGGGAATGTGAGTTGAAGCCTGGCAAAAGAGAAGACACATTGAAGTCGCTGGCATATACGCTCAATAAGATTTTTCTGCAAGACAGGACTGTCAAGCAGTATGAGGTACTAGAGGAAGAGCCAATGATTGCAGCGGAGGACGTTCCCGCAACATACAAAAATAAAGTGACATTATAATACGTTATATAAGATATGAGTAACAAAGAGATACAAATGACATCGGAACTTAGAGTCGCTGTACAGACCATCAAGGCAGCCATCCTGCAAAGTCAGGCACGGGCTGTAAAAGGGGTTAATCAGGAACAGTTGGCCCTGTATTATGGTGTAGGAAGATACATTTCCGAGAATACACGCAACCAAAAATGGGGATCTGGTGCAATTGAAACTATTAGTCTCCGTTTGCGTCAGGAACTACCTGGGTTAAGGGGCTTCGGCGTATCCAGCCTCAAAAACATGCGTTTGTTTTATGAGACATGGAATGTCATAGAACCCAATTCGCCAATCGCAATTGGCGAATTGGAGAATCAGACTTCGATAGTATCTCCAGATAACGATGACTCCATTGATAGTCAGGGGAATATAATTCGCCAATTGCAATTGGCGAATTTGCAAGACTTCCCTTTAGTGGAATTTCTTAGCATTAGTTTTACACATCATATACGTATATTGGAGAATACGAAAGATACGGACGAACGTCTGTTCTATATACGCTATTGTCACAACTACAAACCCACTACAGATGAGTTGCCTGGTATCATTAAACAGCAAGACCTCTTTCATCATCAAGGCAATATGCCGAATAACTTTCTCGCTACGCTGCCAGACTACAAACAAGCCTATCGTGCCATTCAGATGTTCAAGGATGAGTATCTTCTTGATTACATCAATGTGGAAGAACTGGGTATGCACGACGAAGAAGTGGATGAGAGGGTCATAGAAAGCTTGAAGTTCACCAACAAAAGAAAAAGCACTTGCGATTACTCGTAAGTGCTTGATTTTGAAGGTGGGCCATCTAGGGCTTGAACCTAGGACCTCCAGATTATGAGTCTGTTGCTCTAACCAACTGAGCTAAAAGCCCGATGAAAAGCAAGCAAAGGCTTGTTATTCGGGTGCAAAGGTAAAGAGAAAAATGCAGAACGCCAAAAAATATGACCAAAAAAGTGCAAAAACGTTGCTCGAGGCTCCCCAGGAATGAATGCTCTGTGCACTGCTGTACTTGAGCAAAGATCGTATTTTGCGTGGCGTTTCTGTTCAAATATTCCGTTATTCTGTTTAATTTTCTCTTTTTTATGTTCAGTATGTTGATATTTTTGCACGAATTGCCAAAAAATGTGTACATTTGCAAAAAGTTTTAATGCTTATTCAGAAAACATATTCAATGCCTATGTTTTTGCTTTCGATGAACGATGGCAAAATGGTGCTATTGAGACCATCAGGTTTTATTTGAACCGTGTGGCTCTGAAGAGTGGGAAAGCATGCAATGTAAAATACAAGGTTCAAAAGTAATATCTAATCTCTAAACGTCAATCGTCTAAAATTCATTTTAATCTAAATTTTAATTTTAAGTTTTAATTTTATGTTTAAACGACTGCATCAGTGTAAGTTTCTTGCAGCCACCTGCGTTTTGTTTATTTGTTGTGCAATAGCCGGTAGGGCACAGGTCACAACATCGAGTATCAGCGGAATAGCCACCGACAGCGAGGGATCTCTGCCCGGTGCCGTGATTACCGCCATCCACACCCCTTCGGGCACACGCTATGTGGGCGTTGCCAATGCCGAGGGTGCCTATCGTTTGGAAGGCTTGCAGCCTGGAGGTCCTTACCGTGTTGAGGCCTCGTTTGTGGGGCACAAGCGCACCGTGCTGCAGGTGCAGCACATCAAGTTGGGTGCTGTGCATCAGTGCGACTTCCGCCTGCCCGAGGGCAACGAACTGGCAGAAGTGGTAGTAGAGGGCAAGGCAGCCCTGCAAAGAAAAACGGGTAGCACCGAGCACTTCAACTCGGAAACCATTGAGCGTACACCCATCATTGACCGCTGGATAGACGATATCACCCGACTGTCGCCCTATTTCATGGGAAACACCTTTGCCGGCAGAGATCAGGCAACCCATAACTACAGCGTGGATGGTGCCAACTTCAACTTCAACATGGGTCTTGACCGCGGACGTCTGCCCGCCGACAACCGCCCTATCTCGGTAGATGCTTTGGAGGAGGTGCAGATAGTGCACTCTGCCTACGATGTGAAAAACAGCAACTTCCTTGGGGCTGCTGTCAACATGGTGACCAAGCGAGGTACCAACACCTTCAGTGGTTCTGCCTATACATATTTCAAGAACGAAGACCTTAGAGGCAACAAACTCGACGGCGAAGACCTTGGAGAGCGTGAGCGTGAACAGCGCAATATCTGGGGTATGACCTTGGGCGGACCCATCATCAAAGACAAGCTCTTCTTCTTTGTCAATGCAGAGTACGAGCACTCGCCCTATCCTGTGTATAAGTGGCACCACTCTGCCAACGGCAAGGGCGATGGCACCAGTCTGGTGTCGCGCGTAACAGATGAAGATATGTCGCGCTTTGCCAATGATTTGAACCGCATGTACGGCTGGAACCCAGGTTCGTGGACCGACTACGACGGACAAGACAACGTGTACAGACTGCTGGCGCGCATAGACTATAACATCTCTGACCGCCATCACCTGATGCTGCGCTACAATTTCACCGACAAGAAGAAAGACTATGCTGCCAGCGGCGGCGGACTGGTGGGCGCACCTGCCAGCGTGTATGCGCAGACCTATTCGGGTTCTATGTACAGTAGGAAAGACAATGTGCATTCGCTCACTGCCGAACTCAATAGCAGTTTGGGGCGCAATATGAACAATGTGCTGCGTGCGGGATTTACCTTCAACAACGCCAACAACCGTGAGAGCGATGCCAACTTCCCCACCATCGAGATACAAAAGGCCGATGAGGGTGGAGTGAACCGCCCCTTCTTGCTTGCCGGATACGACCAGCACGCCTATAAGAACGGAGTGGAAGAGCGTGCATGGAACATTGAAGACAACTTTACCATGCTGCTGGGCAAGCACTTCCTCACTCTGGGCACCTCGTTCGAGTCGGTAAACACCTACAACAGTTACCTGCGCTATGGAGCAGGCTATTATCGCTACAACTCCTATGACGACTTCCTCAGCGGAGCCAAGCCTGCTGCCTTTGCCATGGCATATCCCCTCACTGGCGACGACCGTCCCAAGGCAGAGGTGGGCTATCGCCGTTGGGCCATCTATGCACAGGATGAGTGGAGAGTGACTCCTCGCTTGCAACTGCTCTATGCACTGCGCATGGATCTGCCCATGTACACCAAGCACAGATATGAGAACCCCTCGGTGGCAGCACTCGACTTCAACGGAGAGAAGCTCAACACCGCCGACTGGCCCAAGACACGTCCCACCTTCTCGCCCCGCTTTGGATTTAACTACGATGTGCTGGGCAATGGTGAGTTGATAGTACGTGGAGGAACAGGAATCTTCACAGGTCGCTTCCCGCTGATTTATCTCTCTAAGATGCAGGAAAACAGCGGTATGCTGCAGAATATGGTGCAGTTTACAGGCAACCATGCCGTGCTGCCCTATCTGGCAGGAGGTGTGCGCACCCCCGAGCAAGTGCTCAGTGAGGTGGTGCCCAATCTGCCCGACAACCTGAAGAGCAACTTCCCCACCCAGCCCGGTGCCAAGAACAATCTTGTGGCCATTGACCGCAACTTCAAGATGCCTCAGGTGTGGAAGAGCACCCTGGCAGTGGATTACAAACTGCCCCTGCCCTTTGATGCTGTGCTCACCGTGGAGGGCACCTTTGCCAAGGACTTCAATGCCATCACCGCCTACGATGCCAATATAGACACCGAGAAGATAGAGGCCCAGCACTTTGGTGGAGCCGACAACCGTATCTTCTACCCCGGAGCCACCAACAAGCGCATACACACCAGCAACGGTTTTGCATACGTGATGACCAACACCAACAAGGGCTATACCGCCAGTGTGATGGCACAGCTCAAGGCCAACCCTGTGAAAAACCTTCACCTGATGGCTGCCTATACCTACAGCGCATCGAAGACACTGAACAGTATGCCCAGCAACCAGATAGACGGATGGGACAGCAAGAACCAGGCATCTGTCAACGGATTCAACTACCTGGAGATGCAGAATGCACGCTATATCGCATCGCCCCACCGCCTTATTGCCTCGGCATCCTACAAGGTGAGCTATGCCCGCAACCATGCCTCTACCATGGTGTCGCTTTTCTATGAGGGCAGAAAGCAGGGCTCTTACACCTATACCTACAGTAAGGACATGAACAATGATGGCATCCAGGGCAACGACCTGCTCTATGTGCCCGCCAGCAAAGACGAACTGCTGTTCCAGGATATTGTGAAGCAGGGCAATGTGGTGTTTACCGCCGACGAGCAGCGCGAAGCCTTCTGGGCCTTCGTCAATCAAGATGATTATCTCAGCGGCCGCAAGGGTCAATATACCGAGAATTTCGGTGCTTTCAACCCCTGGCTCAACCGTTTCGACCTGAAACTGGTGCAAGAGTTTCAGGTGAAGGTGGGCAAGAACAACAACCGCCTGCAGCTGATGCTTGATATATATAATGTGGGCAATCTGCTCAACAACAAGTGGGGCGTGAGAAAGCTGGCATACGAGGGAGTGGCCGCACAGCCGCTGACTCGTGTAGGTGTGGATGCCAACAACACCCCCATCTACAACATGACCACCTTTACCGACAAGGAGGGTGTGACCAAACTGATAGACCATACCTTCATCCCCTATCTCAACACCAGTTGCTGCTGGCAGATGCAGATAGGCGTGAGGTACATCTTCAACTAAACGTATGAAAAAAAGAAGAAGAATTCTTGTTATCATCGTAGCCATCGCAGTGGTCATAACCGCTGCGGTGGCTTTGGTTGTCTCGTACATCCTACAGCCCAGGCTGCATGTGTGCGTGATGTTTTCGTGCCAAGAGAGCCAGTATGCCTATAAGGAGTTTCGCGATGCACTGGAAGACAGGTTGGCAAGTCTCGACATTGATGCTGAGGTGAGCTACTACTATCTGGACTGTGAAAGGTATTCGCACGACCCCGAAGTGGCACATGCACGCATGCTGTTGGAGTTGGCACAGCACAAGGGTTCTATCGACTACTTGGTCACCGTGGGCGACCAAGCCACTTATTCCACCTCGCAAGTGTCGCTGCCCGTCGTACAGGATGTGCCATGGATATTTGCCGGTGTGCTCTATCCTGCCGACAAAATCCTTGCAAAATTTCCCAATATCTCGGGCTTTACCAGTACACCCGACGTGGCTGTCAACATACGACTGGCGAAGAAACTCACGGGTGACAATGCCACCTATACGTTGCTCGACCGTACCTATCTGGACCGCTGTACCTATAGAAATATAGACAAGCAGTTGGCCAACAATAAAGATATTGTGAACAACCTGAACTGGCAATACACCCTGTTTGCAATCAACCAGTTCAGTCAGACGCGCCCCTCTATCACTCCCTTCTCGCTGCGCGACATATCGAGCAACACCGCAAGCACCGAAGACAAGGAGTATCAGGGCACCATGAACCTGCTGCTTGCCACCCGCCGCTACAGTGCCATGACCTATATACAGTTCAAGTACGACTCGGCAGCGCGAGCCATCATAGGATTCAACATGCGCAAGCCCATGCTCACCGCCGTGTGGCAAGATTTTGGCAGTCCTGGCAGCAACTTTCTTGGAGGCTACTTTGTTTCGGGAACCACCATGGCACACGATGTGGCAGGGCGTATAGATATGCTGCAACGTGGGAAGATGCCCAAGAAGAGCAGGGTGATGCCCTCTAAGAACACCTATCTCATAGACTGGCAGGTGGCCAAGAAGTATGGCTACACAGTGCACAACCTGCCCAAGGGATTTCAGGTGGTGAACCTGAGTTGGACCGACCTTTATCCCGGACTTGCCATAGGGCTTGCCGTGGGAGGTATTGTGCTGTTTGCGGGCATCTTTGTGTATATGGTGTATGCTATTCAGAGAGAGCGCCGACAGAGAAAACTGGCGATGCAGAAGATGCTGCACCAGCAGACACTGTATCAGATGGCGGTGCTCAATACCAACGTGTTTGCGTGGGAGCGCAATGGCGAACTCATCACCCTGAGCGACACCTTCTGGCAGATGCATCAGGTAACGCCCCATGTCATCAATGTCAACGACTTTATGCGCTTTATCCATCCCGATGACCTGCATCTATACAAGGCAGGTTTGCAGCATACGGGCAAGGGAGAAATCTTTACCAACGAGGTTCGTGCCGACTTTGTGGGCAAGGGCGAATACCATTGGTGGCAAATCAGAGGCCAGGGCTTCCTGAACGATAAAGGAGAGTTCAAGCAGTCGTTCGGTATGCTGATGAACGTGGACGAGTTTAAGGAGCGCGAGTGCGAACTGGAAGAGGCAAGGCAGAAGGCAGAGGCAGCCGACCTGAAGGAAGCCTTCCTTGCCAATATGAGTCACGAGATACGCACCCCGCTCAATTCCATTGTGGGCTTCTCGCAGCTGCTGGCAAGCGATATGGAGTTCTCTGTCGAGGAGCGCACCACCTTTATAGACACCATCAACCACAACAACGAGTTGCTGCTGAAACTCATTGGAGATATCCTTGACATCTCGCGCATTGAGTCGGGACAGATGGAGTTTGTGGAGAAAATAACCTCGATGGAGAAGATGATGAGAGAAATTTATCAGTCGTTCTCCATCCAAATACCCAAGCATCTGCAGTTCAAGTATCAACATCCCGACATCGATATGAACATCAGTATCGACACCACAAGGATACAACAGGTGCTAACCAACTTCCTTACCAATGCCGCCAAGTTCACCCGTGAGGGTTCCATCACTCTGGGTTGGGACTTTGACGAGCATAAGAACGAGGTGTCGATGTATGTGGAGGACACTGGTGTGGGACTTTCGGAAGAAGACTGCAAGCAGGTGTTCAACCGCTTCTACAAGGTAGATGAGTTTAAGCAGGGCACCGGTTTGGGCCTCTCCATCTGCCAAGCCATTGTGAAGCGCATGAAGGGACGCATACTCATCGACTCTCAGTTGGGCAAAGGAAGCCGCTTCACCGTGGTGCTCCAAATGGTGCAGGGGGGGGGTAACTTCTTCCGTGTATAGCGTAGAGTATTCGTCACATATTTAGACTGTCTGTCCCATATTTTTTGCAGACAGGCTGTTTTGCCTTACCTTTGCATTGCCGTTTCAGCAGTGTTGCCTCGTTGTAGCTCCTTGAATACACTGTCTTAAAATGACTGAAAAAATGAAAATCAGATTAGAACAACCATCAGACTATCGTGAGGTGGAAAACCTTACCCGCGAAGCATTCTGGAATGTGTATCGCCCCGGATGCACCGAGCACTATGTGCTGCATCGATACAGAACCAATCCCGACTTTATCCCCGAACTCGACTTTGTGATGGAGGAAGACGGTAGGCTCATTGGTCATGTGATGTTCTCAAAGGCTTCCCTTGTCAAGGCAGATGGCATCGTTTTGCCCGCATGGACCTTTGGCCCCATCAGTATTCATCCACAGTACAAGCGCCGTGGCTACGGACTGCAGTTGCTGCAATATGCCCTGGAGCAAGCCAAGGCGATGGGCATAGGCATACTGTGCATGGAAGGCAACATAGACTTCTATCGCCATGCCGGGTTTGTGGTGGCAAGTACGCTGGGCATACACTATCATGCCGAACCAGCCGACAGTGAGGTGCCCTACTTCCTGGCACAGGAACTCACCCCAGGCTATCTGGCAGGGGTAGAGGTGACCTACACACCACCCAAAGGCTATTTTGTGGCAGACGAAAACCCCGAGGAATTTGAAGCCTATGAGGCCACCTTCCCTCAAAAAGAGAAAAAGATGCTGGAGGGACAGTTGCCCCAGTTGTGCCAAAGCTGTGGTATGCCCCTCACGCCCAAGGTTTGCGGCACCAATGCCGATGGAACCACAAATTTTGACTATTGCAAGTATTGCTATAAAGAGGGAGAGTTCAAGCCACCTTTCACCATGAAAGGCATGGCGAAGCACTGTTTGCGTTTCATTGACGAGGTGAATAAGTTTATGCCCAAGCCTCTGACCAAGGAGGAATATGCCGAGATGCTGCACCAGATGCTGCCCACGCTGAAGCGCTGGCGCAACTCAGGGCATTGACTATTCCTTGAACCCAAATCGGCCATTAGCGTTGCATTATTTCCAGATATGGTCTTTATCAAAGGGCTGTCCGCTCCATGCCCTCTTCTGTGTCCATGGCTCATCAGGTGCCGTCCAGAAGGGGTGTGAGGCAGGCAGTCCTAATGGTAGAAACACCGTGGAGGTGATGTAGAGCGAGCCATTGTTGGTGTACCAGTCAGCCACTCCGGGCTGACTGCCGCAGTAGCCGATAACCAGAAAACCTCCCTCGTTGAAGTTGTTATGCTCATCAAACATGCGGTGCATGGTGGCAGTCATGGCACATCGCACCTGTGCAGGATGCAGCTCTTTGGGTAGCCACTCTTTCCATGCCAGCATGGCCAGAGGCTGCAGGGCAGCAAGTCGGTAGGGGATAGACCTGCCGAAGACGGGCAGAGTGCCTTCGGGCGAGATGAAGCGTTCCAGGATGATGCCAAACTTCTGTGCGCGCTTCAGTGCGGTGGCGTGGTATTTAGGGTAGTTGATGCCCCATCCCTTTTGGCGGGCATCAATCATGTTTTGCAGCGTTTCCAAGTACATGGCATGAAACACATAGCTGGAGTAATAGTCGAAGGCAAAGGAACCCTGTCCGTCAGAATACCATCCATCGCCCACATACCACTCTTCCACCTTGCGCACCGCCATGCTCACCCTGTAGGCATCGAAAGAGGCACCCACCTTGGCAAGAAAACTCTCTATGGTGCTGGAAAAGAGCAGCCAGTTGGTATAGGGCGGATCCACTCGGCGCAGGCGTGCAAACTCATCAATGTAGCGCTGTTTGGTCACAGGGTCGAGAGGCACCCATAGCGAGTCGTAGCCACGCACAAAGCTTTCGGCAATATAGGCAGCATCTACCAGTGTTTGCCCTTCCTTGCGCCATAGCAGGTAGTCGGCCGATTTGGGATCTACCGCCTGCTGATAGGCACTGCGTGCCCACTGGCGCAGTTGCTGGCGTTGTGTGCTCTCGGGCGTGTTGTCATCGGGCAGGGAGAGCCATGGGGCTATGCCCGCCATCAGTCGTCCGAAACACTCCATGTAGGTCACGTTCTTGTTGCGCCCGTCCCATGTGGGGCTTACCTCCACCTGCATGTTCTTTTTTAGTTCTCCCTTCGCCATATTCTGCAGCACAGGGGCTGCCATGCGATACGCCAGTTGGCTCCAGTATTCTCTTGCCGGAACCTCGCTCTCCTTCTGTTTTTTCTTTGCCGCCGTGGCAGGCATTATCATCACTGCCATCAGCACAGTCAGTACCAGTTGTTTCATCGTCTTTATTTTCTCTTTATTCTTTTAGATGGGTTCTGCTGGTTATCACCTTACAGCACTCACCTTTATTTCCCAGTTTCCGCTTTCCTTTTGCAGGGCAGCAGGGCAGGTTAGGACAATCCTGTACAGTCCGTCTGGCCATCTTAGTTGCAGATGCGAATCCATGAGGGGCAACAGCGGCTCTACGGTGACGTTGAGGCTGGGATGGTGGTGCAGCGTGCAAGAGCCCAGCGAGATGGTTCCCGGGGCGGTGCATTGTGGTTTTACTGCTGCAATCAGCATCCAGCGGGTGGGGGCAGTGAGGGTGTTCAGGGTATAGCGGTCGGTGACGGTCACCTCAGCCTGTGCTTTCCCTTTTCCCTTCTGTTTCTTCTCTGCAATCCTTACCGTGCGCAGCCATTTCTTGATGCCTGCCTCTGCAGGGTAGGTGTCAGCAAGGTCCATGCTGAGGCATCCTGGTGAGTATTTCACATTTTTGGCAGCATAGGTGCGCCCCTCGTGCTGGTCGAATCCGTTCACCTGAGGCAGATTGTGGTATTGCGACTGCATGGTCCATATAGTGTAGCGCTGCTTGCTGAAGGTGGTGGCTGTATAGAGACCCACGCCCGCATCCACCAGCACAGGTTTGCCGTGGTCATAGACAATGAAGCTGCCCACATCGTTGTGGTTGTGGCTCTCGTTGTTGTGCCCACCCTTGGCAGCCACAAACAGCTCTCCTCTCCTCGCCGTCATCACCTGCAGTTGTGGCAGCCACACGTCGGGTAGCAGCGGTTCGCGGGGAGTGATGGAAAACAGGTC
>SAMEA3663028__coassemble_734_pt1 | contig 11888 bp, 8 predicted proteins | sample SAMEA3663028__metabat2_low_PE_038 | metagenome-assembled genome bin SAMEA3663028 (sample SAMEA3663028) | pig gut metagenome | biome: pig gut; feature: pig-associated habitat; material: faeces | place: France | collected 2012 | reverse complement strand
CATCTGTTCAAAAATATAAGCAGTTATCATCATAACGCTAATGACGATTTGGGTTTAATACAGCCTTTTGAACCTCCATCAGACGTTCATGTAATTCACCATCAATTTCCCTTCTCCCTATATTCTGAGGGTGTCATACCAGTTTCTTTCTTAAAGCACTTGCTAAAGTATTTCGGGTCAGAATAGCCCACCTCGTAAGCAATTTGCGAGAAGGAATAATTGCTCTTTCTGATGAGCTCCTCTGCACGTTGCATACGTATATGGCGCAGGAAGTCAACGGGAGTCATTCCCACAATACTCTTGATTTTGCCATAGAACACAGAGCGCCCCAGATGCACAGCATCGGCAAGTTCCTCGATGCGCAGATTGGCATCAGAAATACGTGTCTCAAGAAACTCCATGAGTTTTTTCATCATCTCCTTGTCGGCATCCACAATCTGCGGGGTGTCTAACTGGTAGGTTTCATCACTGTGGGGCTTGAGTTGCTCCACATAATTTTGCTGCAGCATGTGGCGCTGCGCTATGATGTTGCTCACCCTCAACTTCAGATACATGGCACTGAAGGGCTTGGTGATATAGTCGTCGATGCCTTCTTTCAGTCCCTGCAAGCGGTCTTCAAGTGAGGCCTTGGCAGAAAGTACGATGATGGGAATATGGCAGATATTCTTGTCTTGTTTGATTTGGTGCACCATGGTCAAACCATCCATTACGGGCATCATTACATCGGTGATAATGAAGTCGGGCATCATGGTTTGTGCGAGTTCCAGTCCCTGCTTGCCATTAGAAGCCTGCAACACCTGATAACTATTCTTGAGAATACTCATCAAGAAGGCACGCAAGTCGTCATTGTCTTCCACAATGAGCAGTTTATCCTTGGCATCAGTAATGGGCTCCTCTTCTTGCACGGCAGGCATGTTCTCAGGCACATCATTGTCGTTGATATACACGTCTTCCGACTTGCTGTAGTGCAGCATCTTGTTCACCAGCTCTAACATCTGCTTGGTATTGCGCTGCACCATCTCTAATTGTGTTTTCACCTGCTGTGTCAGCGTCTCCCTATGCAATATCTCTGTCACAGGCCCACCTATCAGCGTAAGCGGAGTGCGCAGTTTATGGCTAATCTCAGTAAAGAACTGTGTTTTCATTTCATTCAGTTCCTGCTCCATCCTTGCCTTGGTTTTGAGCCTGTACATATACACGGCAAGCACGATTACAGCAAGCCCTATCAACACATAGAGCACTATTGCCCACGGTGTTTCCCAAAAAGTGGGATGCACATACAGACAGAGAGCGGTGATGTTGTCTTGCATCACTCCATCGCAGTTACTGCTTTTCACCAACAAGCGATAATGACCAGCAGGCAAGCGGTTAAATGAGGCACTGTTTGCCTTTCCCACATAGTTCCACTTGTCATCTACCCCATCCAGCTTGTAGGCATACTGCACCATAAACTTGTCGGAATACTCCAAGGAAGAGAAGAAGATGGTAAGGTTTCTCTTGTCTGAGGGGATTTCTAACTCCTTGACATTGATGATGGAATGGCGCTTCGTTTCCCCTTGATACTGCACACCTGTAAACGCGATAGATGGTTTGTAATTGCTCAGTTTTACGTGGTCGGGTGAGAAGGTGAGAAAGCATCCATAACCCGCCACCAGTATGGTGTTGTTGCCGGCGTTATATATGGGTTGCGACTCCGTAAGCTCCACTTTTTCACCTATCACGCCAGGACCATAGCAGAGCAGATCGTCTGTTGTGGGATTATAGCAGTTGATGCTGTTCTCTCTAAACATCCATAAACGCCCGTCTTTGTCTTCCACCACAGCCTGCACCCTACCCTCTTCCATATTGAATTGCGACAGTATGTCGAAGGTAAGATTATCTGCCAAGGGCGTTGGTGAAGTCATCCGCTGTACGCCTCCTCCCAAAGTCAGGACATACACCTCACCTTTTTTTGTGACCATGGTTTGCAGCACATCTGCAGTAAGCAGGTGAGCCGACTTATCCGCACTCTGTTTGGTGGTGTAGAAGCATATCTCTTTAGGATTGGAGAAGCGACTGGAAAACGTAACCAAGCCGTCAGTGGTAGAAAGATACATGGTGCCCCTGCCATCAGATGTAATGGTGCGCACCTGAGCAAAGTCTCGGATAGGATAAGTGGTGAGCTGATTGCCTGCATGGATAAACCGCAACATGCCTTTTGAATCCTCCTCCACATAGTTGATGCCACCACCATAGGTGGCTATCCATATATGTCCCCACACGTCAGCCTTGATGTCATAGACTTCATCATGGCTCAACGCATAGGGTTCAGAGGCATCTGCACAGTAGCGAGAGAGATGACCACGTTCATCAATAACAAAGAGGCCGTCGCCCTTAGAGCCGATCCAAATACGCCCCTTCCTATCCTGATGCAGGGCATAAATGCGCTGTGAGAATTTGGTGTGCTGAGAAACGATATCCCCCCGAGGAGTAACGTAGCCCAACAGGTGGTATGCGGCATCATACACCAGCAGGCAACCATTGTTGGTACCCACCCACGTGCGCTGCTGCCTGTCGGTCATCACAGAGCGTATCTCATCTCTTTGTGGCAAACGCTGGCAATGGAACTGATGATATTTGAAATTGATGCGGTTTACATCACGCAAATTGGCAAACCACACGTTCTTTTCACTATCTACAAAGACACGATTAAGTTCCAACACATCCGCTGCTTGATGGTTGGTGGTTTCTAAACGATGTGGCACCAACTGGTGTGTTGCCTCATCATAGTAAGAAAAGACGCCCTTGTTAGGAATCATCCACAAGGTGCCCCGCCTGTCTTCATGGATGAAATGTTCACGACTTCGGGTGTATGAGGCATCGCTTACAGCTGGCGTATGCAACCATCTGGGTGCATCAGCGCCTGGCAGAAGGACCTGCACACCAGGAGATTCGGAGAATATCCACAAGCGATACTTTCCATCCACGAACAAGTCTTTTGCCACCGCAGAGGGCTGTTCGGGTGTTTGTACAGAGCGCATAGCAACCTTGTGTGACAGCATATCTACCCACGCAACACCCTTCTCTGTTGCCACGAGTATCTGTCGCTCGTTCAGCTCAATCATGTCATTGATTTGCTTCACATCTCCTGGCAAACGAAGTTCTGTAAAGCGGTCTTTCACCGTGTCGTATATCATCAGTTTGCCATGCAGTGTGCCCAGCAGCAAGCTCTTGCCCTGCTGTATCAGATATTCATAATTGCCCTTCAGATGATGCTTGGAACCATACAGCGTAAGTCCACCCTCATAGAACACCCATTCCCTTCCGTCATTATCAATCATCACCTTTTTGAGATGCTTGTTTTTCCCCACCTGTTCGGGCACAGGATAAGGGCGCATGGCTTCAGCAAACTGGATACTGTCGTCACACACACGATAGGAATTGCCACAATCTGCATCTACCACCCATGTATATCCGTTAGAAAGCGGATACACATTGCGCACATTGACATGATGCTGATAGCGCTGGAGGATAAGCTTGCTTACATCTGTAAACTCACACGTGGAAACATTGAACAGGTAGGCACGATGGTCGGGAGTGACGCACCACAGATTGCCTGTATATGATTTTTTTACACTTGTGATGCGGTTGGTGGTAAGACAATTGCTGCCTGATACCTCGTTTCGGAATGAGAGGAAACGATAACCGTCATAGAAACTCAAGCCATTCCATGTGCCAAACCACATCAGTCCGTTTATATCCTGCGTGATGGCAGATATTTTATTGGCTGCCAGACCGTCACGCACGGTATAAGTGTTCACCTCGCAATAGGGCTGTGCATTGCAGGTGATGCGCCATAAAAGGGTTAAAAATAAAAGGTGTAACGCTCTGTTCATATACAAGGTAGGGCCTATACTCTTCCACCAAATTATCCGCAAACACGAGGAGGATTGCAGCACTGCAAACTTACTGGCTTAAAACGGGACGCTCGGAAATGGTTATCTACAAACCCATCTAATAAAAGGGGGCATACCCGCTAACAAGCAGACATTGCCCCCCTCAAATTTCTATATTTATTTCTTTGTCTTCTTGGTCTCAGCTGCCTCCATCTTCTCAATCTTTGTTTTGAGACGTGTGATTTCCTTGTCTTTCATCTCAATCTCCTCACCTTGATTGCGTATGGTGGTGAGCAAACTGTTGAGTTCTTCATTGTCTATCTCCTCTGGATAGAGGCTATTGACACGATTGATGAAGTCGCCAAGAATATTCATATAGTTGGTAAAGGCATCGAACGGATTGCTGTAGATACCTCTGTCAAGTCCCACATTAGAAGGTTTGGTGGTCATAAAGCGGAAGTTGTTACTTGCCTGCAGATAGTCCCAATCCTGACTGATGCGCGGGTCTTTGGCAATGCGCACACGGTCGGCCACACTATACAACTTATTGAAAGCCTCACGCTGCATGGCATTACCCAACCAGCAACTCACGTCGCGCTCCTCATCTACCCACGACAAGGTGTCGGGCACGGTAACACTGTCCACACTCTTGGTCATCTTGCATATTTCCGTAGGCGTTGAGAACGAGATGCCCTTTGCCTTGGCACAAGCCGGCAATGCCTTGATGAAATCGAGGATGTTGGAAGAGAGCGGCTGAGCGATGCCAAGAGCAGAGAGTTCCATGAAGATATTGATAATCTGCTCCTCTTCGGGCAACGATGCGATACGGTCGATATAGGTATCTGCAAACAGAGGATAGCCCTCCCAGTCGGGGTTGTTGAAGCGCAGCGAGATATCATCGCTCAAGTCCACATCTCTCAGCAACAGCTTGAGGTTGGGAGCAAGACTGCAATGATAAACATAGTGTGGCGACTTCCAGCCAAGTACATGCTTTGCACCCTCGGTCAACATTCCCTTGAAACCCATAGCTGCCACCTGAGCACCGATGTCGTCGCTATAGATGAGCGAAGAGTTGCGCAGCACAGTGGGTTGCTTGCCAAAGTATTCCTCCACTTTGTCGCACTGCTTCTTCACATCTGCTGCAAAGCACTCCTCATTGGCAAGCGAAGACAAACCATGTGAATAGGGTTCTGCCAAGAACTCCACACAGCCTGTGGCATTGAGTTCCTGTAGTTTTTCAAGCACCTGTGGAGCGTGCATCTCCAGTTGTTCCATACCCACTCCAGACAGCGAGAAGGCAACCTTGAAGGAACCATTATTCTCTTTAATCATCTGCAACAGCACATCAAGTGCAGGCATATAGGAGCGTGCTGCAATATCGCTGATGCTGCGCTCGTTTTCAAAATCATCGTAGTAATAGTGATCGGTACCGATGTCAAAGAAACGATACCTCTTCAGGTGAATTATCTGGTGTATTTCAAAATAAAGGCATATTGTTTTCATAAATTCGGTGCCCCCCCTCACTCCCCACAAAAAGGGGGAAGACCTACAGGGGCCGGGGTCATTATTTTACTTTTTACTTTCTAATCAACATCCATGAATAGCGGCAATCTTCTACTCCCCCTCTAGGGAGTGAGCGGCGTATTACCATCCTAAGGTTCTCAGATAGAGGTCTCGAATGCGTGCTCCCACCTTTTCCCAGGTTATCTGGTCCACTTCTCGCTTGCCCTCTACCTGCAGATAGTTGAACAGGCTCTCGTTGGCACAGATAGAGTAGATAGCATCTGCCATGGCGTGTATATCCCAATAATCCACCTTGATACAGTTGGTCAGAATCTCTGCACAACCGCTCTGTTTAGAGATGATGGAGGGAGTGCCACACTGCATTGCCTCAAGGGGCGAGATACCGAAGGGTTCGCTCACCGAAGGCATTACATACACATCAGAGTCCTTGAGGCACTCATACACTTGCTTGCCTCTCATAAATCCGGGGAAGTGGAACCTGTCGGCAATGCCTCTTTGGGCAGCCAGATATATCATAGCATCCATCATGTCGCCCGAGCCAGCCATGCAGAAGCGCACATTACGTGTACGATGCAGCACCATGTTGGCAGCCTCTACAAAGTATTCCGGACCTTTCTGCATGGTGATACGTCCGAGGAAGGTGACCACCTTTTCCTTATTGGTATGATCAGGACGTGGGATGTCGGCATACTCTTGTGGCAGAGGATATACGGCGTTGTGCATGGTGAAGCACTTACGCGGATCCTGATGGTACTGATTGATGACCGTTTGACGGGTCAGTTCGCTCACACACATAATGCAGTCTGCCCAGTCCATACCGTTCTTCTCGATAGAATACACGGTGGGATTCACCTTGCCGCGGCTACGGTCAAAGTCGGTAGCATGTACATGAATGCACAGGGGTTTGCCACTCACCTGCTTGGCATGTATGCCGGCAGGGAAGGTGAGCCAATCGTGTGCATGGATAATATCGAAGTCGAGCGCACGAGCCACCTGTCCAGCTATGATAGAATAATTGTTGATTTCCTCGTGCAGGTTTCCAGGATAGCCACCGGCAAACTCCATACAGCCCAAGTCGTTGACGTGCATGTAGTTGAAATCGGCATAGATATGGTCGCGCAACTTGAAATAAAGCTCCGGTTCCATGATATGCCCCACACGCTCTTTCACATAGTCGTAGCTCACATCACGCCATGCGATGGGCACAGCATTCATTGCCAACAGGTTGGCAGCATGACGGTCTTCATCACCCCATGGTTTAGGCAGACAAAGCGTGATATCCATATCACCCTGTGCCTTCAGTCCCTCTGTAATTCCAAAATTGGCAGTGGCAAGTCCGCCATATACATGAGGAGGATACTCCCATCCAAACATTAAAACTTTCATAGATTCTCCTCCTTATTTTTGATAGGTGTATTTTTCCAGCAACTTCAGTGTGCGCAGTATCTCTGCCACGTTCATGGCAAACGACATGCCTCCTCGTCCGTGGAATGGAGGATTGCCATCGAACAGTTCTGAGATAGTGCCCAGCACATGGTAATTCATCTCGTCTTCATAGCCCACCATCTGACGCTCTATGAAACTGAGGCGTGTGCGACGATAGAGTTTGAGACAGGCTTCCATATAGAAGCCGCCCAACCAAGGCCATGCGGTACCCTGATGGTAGGCATAGTCGCGCTGTGACTGGGTGCCCACATACATAGGATTATAGCCACCGCTCTTAGGAGAGAGCGAGCGAAGTCCCTTTGGTGTAAGCAGTTCACGGGTACATACATCGAGCACGCTCTTCTTCTGGTCTTGCGATAGTGGTGAATAGTCAAACGCCACAGCAAAAATCATGTTGGGTCGCACGCTCCAGTCCATCAGATTACCATCTACATAATCCAGCAGATAGCCATACTCGTTGAGGAAGGTGTGTACAAACGCCTCCTTGCACTGCTCTGCCCGTTGCTCCAGAGCGGCGGCCTTGTCTGCCTGACCGTTCTCAACAAGCATAGAAGCCACAAAACGAAGGTCGTTATACCACAGTGCATTAAACTCTACGATATATCCCGTACGCGGCACCACAGGACGACCGTTGACGGTGGAGTTCATCCATGTCACTGCTTTGTCGCGCCCATTGGAATAGAGCAAGCCATTGGAATCAGGATGCAGGTTGGGGTGTTTATCTTCACAAATATAATCTATGATGTCTGTCATCAGTTTGCCATACAACTGCCAGCAACGCTCCTTGCCCACTTCTTTGGCATACTGCTGCACTGCCCATACGGCCCACAGAGGCACATCAGGCTGTTCTATCTCATAAATTTCCACGGAGAGTGGCTTTTCTTCCATAAATTCACGAAGCCCACGTTCTGCCGTCTTCATCACCAGTTCAAAGTAGTCCTGCTCCTCAATGGCAAGCGTCAAACCAGGCAGGGAGATAAAGGTGTCACGTGCACGGCACTTGAACCATGGATAGCCCGCCAAAAGGTAGCGGTCATCATTTTTCTCTCTTTTATGGAACTGATGAGCAGCATTCACCAAACAATGGAAGAAGTTGTCTCGCGGAGCTCTGTCTGCCACTTCCCTTTCAAAGAGGCTCTTCAGGGATGTGGTACTGATAGAAGAGGTTGAGGCAGCAAACACCACACTCTCGCCCTTCTTGATGTTCATCTCGAAATAGCCAGGAACATAGAGGTCTTCATTGGACGCATATCCACGTTCCTGCTCCTTGGGATATTCCACCCCACGATACCAGTCGGGACGATACACAAACTCATTCTTCTTGCTAAACTGCATGAACAACTCAGGATAGCCAGCATACATGCGGGTGCGTATGCCGTTGGTCACGGGGAAGTACTCCCTGCTTGCCACCGCATTCTCGTGAGTAAACTGCTTTACACTGCGGAATGCCAAGAAGGGTCGGAAGCGCAGTGTAGTGGCAGAATGAGCATCCTCCAATGTATAGCGGATGAGGATTCTGTCTTCATAATGTTGGAACACCACCTCTTTCTTCAGCAGCACTCCTCCCACACGATACAAGGTGGTTGGCACCTTGTCGCAATCAAACTCACGGATGTACTTGTGTCCATTAGGACTGAAATTGTTGCCTTGATACTTGTGCAATCCCAGATTGAACTCCGCCCCATGCTGAATCACGGTCACGTCGAGCGACGAGAGCAGCACATGGTTTTCATCATCCAGTTCAGGAACGGGTACCACCAACAAACCATGATACTTACGGGTGTTGCAATCTACAATGGTAGAGCAGGAATAGGCACCCGAACGGTTTGTGCGTAGCAACTCTTTCTTCAAGGATTCCTCCAAGTTAGTCATTACGGCTTTTTCAAATCGCAAATAACTCATAGTTCCTATTTTTAGGTTTCGTATATTCGGTTAACAAGAAATGTGTGCGCATCACAATGCGCTCAAATAGTGAGACACCTCAAAATTAAGTAATTTAGTTGTGTTGACAAAAAAAAATTGGAAAAATTTGCAAACATTCCTGCTTTTATCGGCATTGTAACCATTTCGCATCGGTATTGTGTCGTTTTAGAAAAATATTTCGTACCTTTGCATAAGGTTCACGGCGACTGATAACATGAAGACAATCTTCATTGCACTTGCTGGCGAACCTTTACTGAAGGTATTAAGGAGAAGATTGGTATTTGGCACCTCACCTATGAAAAAGGATAATGAATGTGATTTGAGGAAAATTGCAGCAAGCATTGCTGTGTTATGGGATCCGCTCACCGATGCCCAAAGGAACTATCTCGTTGACAGCATGGAGGTAAAGGTATATGAGAAAAACGAAGTGATATACCGCGAGCACGAAGAGCCTCAATGCCTGATGTGCCTGCTGGACGGCAAGGTAAAGGTTTATAAAGAAGGTATCGGCAGTGGCACTCAGATTATCCGCATGATCAAGGAGCAGAGTTTTTTTGGCTACCGCGCAGCTTTTGTGGAAGAAAACTATCACACCAGTGCGGCTGCTCTGGAGTGTTGCACCATCTGTCTCATCCCCTTTGAAACCATTTTCTGCCTGATAAGAGAGAACAATCGGGTAGCTATATTCTTTATCAAACAGCTCGCCATGATGCTGGGCGATGCAGACACCCTGACAGTGAATCTCACACAAAAGCATCTTCGGGGAAGACTGGCAGAAGCGTTGGTGGCACTGAAAGACAAATATGGCGTGGAAGAGGATGGCGCCACACTGAGCATCTACATGAGCCGTGAGGACATGGCTTGCATGTCGAACATGACCACAAGCAATGCCATCCGCACTCTCTCTGCCTTTGCCACAGAGCACTTAGTGGCTATTGACGGCAAAAAGATAAAGATACTGGAAGACAACAAACTTCGCAATATCTCCAAGATGGGATAATGCCTCTCCTCTTTTATTCAGGAATAAGGAAACGGATAACCTCCTTGGCAATGGTTATCCTGAATGAGCCTTTGGGACGGTCAAGCACTCTGCCATCGATGGCTACCAAGGCATGTGGGGCTTCGTGAACCTCTACACAATGGGTACGATAGGGAAACACACTCTTGTGGTTGAGGAAACGCCCCAATACCAGCATCCAAAGTGCTGCAAAGAACTGCATCAATGCGGGTTGGCACACCAATGAAGCATCAAGCCAACCATTATATGGCACGGCATTGGGCGTTTGTCCGTAGCCGGGACCACTGCCTACACACAGATTCATTACTCTGCGCTGAATGGTCTCGGTATTGATGGTGAGTTTCATCTTGTAATCCATTCGGTGAAACACCATGAGGAGCAGGGAAACAATCCACGACAAGCGGCGCGAGCCCACCACACTGCGTGTTTGGCGGCGCAGATTCATCATGTCTGCAATAAAGCCGATGTTGACACAGTTGATGAAATAACGATGACATTCATTATCGAACTTGTCACGATAACGGATACAACCAAGATCAATGGAGCGCACACGGTGCGCCATCAACCAATCCACCGTTTGCTCTATATTGTTTTCCTTATAGCTCCAGAACTTGGCAAAGTCGTTGAGAATGCCATGAGGAATCAGTCCTAAGGCCACCCGTTCACGCACGCTCTGCTCCATGTCCATCAAGCAGTTTACCGCATCATTGAGAGCCGAATCACCTCCCACAATAATAAGTGTGGTATAGCCGTTGTTTACAAGCATACGAGTGAGCCTCTGCACTCCCTCCACACTCTCGCTCTGCACCAAATCGTACGACACGCCCTTGGCATCGAGAATTTGCACCAGGCTTTCACGATGTTTGTTATTACTCTTGAATCCATGTTTCGGACAATACAATATGCCCCATCTTGAATGTGTATCTGAAGAATTCATGCGGTGATGTTATATGATTGTTTCCTGTAACGTTGTCCAGCACATCCTATTTCAAAGAGCTTCCTGCTGCTTGCAGAGAGATATGATCTGTTTCACCTTATGCTCCATCGGCTGCATGGCATCTATCCAATGGATGATAAATCCCCTGCGCTCCATTCCTCTGAACCATGTCATCTGGCGCTTGGCAAACTGATGGATGGCAATTTCCAAACGGTTGAACATCTCTTGGTAACTGCATTGCCCCATGGCATATTCTGTGACGAACTTATATTCCAGACCGTAGTATATGAGGTCTTCTGCGGCAATGCCCTCTGCCAGCAACGCACGGATTTCATCCACCATACCTTCATCAAGTCGTTGCTTCAACCGCCGGGTTATTTTGCGGCGGCGCTCTTCTCTATCAATGGACACACCCACCACTACAGCATCCACATGAGGCAGCACCGCCGACGCACAGGCATGTTGCCCATTGAAGGTTTCTATCTCAATGGCACGAATGGCCCGCTGAGCGGTATCCACATCGGTGGTATTGTGCATGCAACTGCCGTTTTTCTTTTTCTGTTCCTTGAGCATCTCCGTGAGTTGCGCCAGCGAGAAATGCTCCAGTTCTTTCCTTAAAGCAGGATTCTCAGGTACAGCCGATAGGCGATAGCCCTTCAGCACTGCCTCAATGTAAAGTCCTGTACCGCCACAAAGTATGGGCAGCTTGCCACGCTCCACAATACCGTTGTATGCCTCAAGGAAATCGTGCTGATAACGAAAGAGGTTGTACTTGATGCCTGGTTCCACAATATCTATCAGGTGGTAGGGAATCTGCACGCCATCCACCACATAATCCTGCAGGTCTTTGCCTGTGCCTATATCCATACGCCTATACACCTGGCGCGAGTCGGCACTGATAATCTCTGCACCAACACACGAAGCCACCGCAGCAGCAAGTGCTGTCTTTCCACTGGCAGTGGGCCCAAGAATTGTCAACAACTTCATGGATGCAAATGTACAAAAAAAAAATAAATCATCTACAATCACGAACTGTAGAATTTCAATTTCTACAGCCAAAGCAATGACTCATAAGGAGTGTCATTTCACTACACAAAGGAACCATGCAGCGCACCAATGGTAACAGGAAAGAATCGGGAAAACAAAGAAAAAACGAAAAAAAGAG
>SAMEA3663028__coassemble_725_pt1 | contig 11971 bp, 9 predicted proteins | sample SAMEA3663028__metabat2_low_PE_038 | metagenome-assembled genome bin SAMEA3663028 (sample SAMEA3663028) | pig gut metagenome | biome: pig gut; feature: pig-associated habitat; material: faeces | place: France | collected 2012 | reverse complement strand
GAGTGCAGTTGCCGTATGCTCAGGTGTATATCAGTGTGGTCATGGCATTGCTGTCAAAAATCTCCTGTGCCACCTGTTGCAGCAGTGGTGCGTTCAGTGCGTCAATCTCTGCATAGAGGTCGGTCACATCCTTCTGCCATCCGTAGTGCAGAAATCCTTTGGCAAAGTCGAGTGCAAAGCTCTCGCGGTTGTCGCAAGCCACGGCAATCTGTCCTTTCAGTTGTTTTTTGGCATTGTTCAGTGCGCTGCTGTTCAGCGGCTGTTGCATCAGTCGGTCCAGTTCGCGCCTCACCAGGCGTATGCAGCGTGCCGTGTCGTGTGCATCGCAGCCAAAATATGTGCACCATGTGCCTGTATCGGCATAGCTCAGCATGGAGCTGTCCACCGCATAAACCAGTCCGTTGCGTTCGCGCAGTGCCAGGTTCAGTCGGGTGCTCATGCCCGGTCCGCCCAGCAGGTTGTTGAGCAGATACAGGGCTATGCGGTGAGGATGTCCCACGTGATAGGCCCTGTTGCCCATCATCACGTGCGTCTGGTGGGTGTCTTTCTTCACCTCCACCTGGCGGTTGCCTGTTGGCGGTGGCAGTGTGGGATAGGTTTTCTTGTTCACCAAGGGCAGTGCGGCAGGCAGGTCGGCGGTAGCTTTTTCCAGCATCTTCACCAGGTGGTCGAAGTTGATGTTTCCATAGGCAAAGAAGATGGCGTTGTTGGCACGGTAGTGTGTATTGGTAAACTGGCGCAGGTGCTCTGCAGAGTAGGTGCGCAGTTTGTCTGCCTGTCCCAGGATGTTGTGTCCCAGGGGATGATTGGCAAAGAGCAGGTTTTCAAAATCGTCGAAAATCAGTTCTGCCGGCGAGTCGTTGTAGCTCTCTATCTCGTCGCAAATCACCTCCACCTCTTTCTCTATCTCCTGCTGTGGGTAGGTGCTGTGAAACACGATGTCGGTGAGCAGGTCCACCGCTTTGGGCAGATGCTCTTTCAGGAGGGCGGCGTGAAACACCGTGCTCTCCTTGTTGGTAAACGCGTTCAGGTCGCCTCCCACACGCTCCAGGCAGTTGATGATGTTCAGTGGTCGCCGTCGCTGTGTGCCTTTGAAGGTGGCGTGCTCGCAGAAGTGCGCCATACCCTCCTGATTATCAAGTTCATGGCGTGTTCCTGCTGCAATGCCATAGCCACAGTAAACCACAGGCGAAACGTCTGGTAAGTGGATGATTCGCAGTCCATTGACCAGTGTATGAGTGTTGTATTTCATGTCAGTGTGCGCAAAAATACGAATTTTTAGTTTGTTATTTGCAAAAAAAATAAGATATTTGCAGCATAGTTTCATGGGGATGGCAGCTTTGACCTGCGTCATTCACGCTGTTCTGTTACGAAAGGGCTAAACGGTTGTACGTCAGTGTGAGCACGGCGATGAGGGTGCGGCACGTAGTGAATCCTACTTTTCAGGAGCAGGTTTCATCCCCGTGTTCTTTTGTTGTTTTTATCAGAACGTATATCATCACAACCAGAATAATCATTCACACACGATGCGAAAAGTAATAGGTATTGGCGAAACGGTATTGGATATCATTTTCAGAAATGACGAGCCGATAGGGGCAGTGCCCGGTGGTTCGGTGTTCAATGGCATCATCTCTTTGGGGCGTGCAGGCGTGCCCACCACCTTTATCAGTTCCACAGGCAGCGACAGGGTGGGGCAGCGCATCATCCGTTTTCTTCAGGAGAATGGTGTTGACCACAGTCAAATCAATGTCTATCCGGGCAGCAAGTCGCCCATCTCTCTGGCTTTTCTCAATGAGGACAATGATGCCGACTATGTGTTCTATAAAGACCATCCGCACGACCAGCTCGACTTTTCCTATCCCGATGTGCAGCCCGATGATGTGGTGATGTTCGGGTCTTTCTATGCGGTCAATCCCGTGATTCGTCCGCAGGTGCAGGGCTTCTTGGAGTATGCACGCAACAAGGGGGCCATCCTGTACTACGATGTCAATTTCAGAGCCTCTCACCAGCAAGAGGTCATCAAGATAACACCCTACCTGCTCGAAAATCTTGAGCTGGCACATGTGGTGCGTGGCAGTGTGGACGACTTTGAGGTGCTGTTCAAGAAGAAAGATGCCGATGCCATCTACCGCAGCGATGTGGCTTTCTATTCCAAGAAGTTCATCTGCACCAACGGAGCCCAGCCTGTGCAACTGCGTGCCGAGAATGCACTGCGTAAGGAATATCCCGTGATAAAGACCAGCACGGTGAGCACCATCGGTGCCGGTGACAACTTCAATGCCGGCTTTGTGTATGGACTCATCAAGAGCAAGGTGAGCCGGGAAATGATGGAGCAGGCACTGCCCGAAACACTCTGGGACCAGCTGATAGCGCATGCACAGCAGTTCAGCGCCAACTGCTGCCAGAGCATCGACAACAGCATCGACAAGGCTTTTGGCTTAAAATTACAACAACAATAACAACAGGCGGAGCCGTGAGTGTTGCCGCCTCAAAAACAATGATAATACCATGCAACAGATTACAAACAACATCCACTATGTGGGAGTGAACGACCGCAACAAAAACCTCTTTGAAGGTCTGTGGCCATTGCCCAACGGCGTTTCCTACAACTCGTATCTGATAACCGATGAAAAGGTGTGCCTCATAGACACCGTAGAGGTAGATTTCTTCATTCCATACATCAAGAATATCCAGGACATCCTGGGCCAACGCCCCATCGACTATTTGGTGGTGAACCACATGGAGCCCGATCATAGCGGGGCCATCGAACTGATACGCAAGTACTATCCCGACATCACCATCATTGGCAACAAGAAGACCTTTGGCATGATGCAGGGCTTCTATGGCATAGACAACCAACTGCTCGAGGTGAAAAACGGCGACACACTCTCGCTGGGCGAGCATCAGCTCACCTTTGTGCTCACCCCCATGGTGCATTGGCCAGAAACCATGGTAACCCTGGAAACCACCACACACACCCTCTTCTCGGGCGATGCCTTTGGCTGCTTTGGCGCCCTCAACGGCGGAGTGCTCGACAATCAAATCAACTGCGACACCTTCTGGCTCGAAATGGTGCGCTATTACAGCAATATCGTGGGCAAGTATGGCACACCTGTACAAAATGCACTGAAGAAGTTGCAGGGCGTGCAGATAGACTATATCTGCTCCACCCACGGTCCTGTGTGGCACGAGCACATTGCCAGGGTGATAGACCTGTACGACAAGATGAGCCGCTACGAAACCGAAGACGGACTGGTGATATGCTATGGCACCATGTATGGCAACACCGAGAGGGCTGCTGAGATGATAGCACGTGCAGCCAGTGAGGCAGGCATCAAGAACATCGTGATGTACAATGTTTCTAAAACCCACCACTCTTACATCATCCGCGACGTGTTCCGCTACAAGGCCCTCATCGTGGGTGCCCCCACCTACAACGCCGGTCTTTACCACGAGATGGAGGTGCTGCTCTCAGAACTGGCAGGCAAAGACATCAAGAACCATCTGCTGGGCTGGTTTGGCAGCTATGCCTGGGCTGGCAAGGCAGTGAACAAGATTGCCGAGTGGAACGAACAGAAACTGCACTTCACACCTGTGGGCACGCCCGTAGAAATCAAGCAAAGTCTGGATGCCGATACCACCGCACAGTGCTTCGCATTGGGCAAGGCAGTGGCAGAGGCACTGAAACAGTAAGCCCCGAGAACACCAAAGACAAACAGAAAAACAACTGACAGCATTTGAAAACATTTGAAGAACTGGGCGTAAGCGCAGACATCGTGCGCGCCATCAGCGAACTGGGGTTTGAACATCCCATGCCCGTACAGCAAGAGGTGATACCCTATCTGCTGGGCAACCGTAACGACATCATAGCACTGGCACAGACAGGAACGGGAAAAACGGCCGCCTTCGGCATCCCGCTGATACAGCGCATTGATGTAAGTTCCACACAAACACAGGCTTTGGTGCTCAGTCCCACGCGCGAGTTGTGTCTGCAGATTGCCGATGACCTGAGCGACTTTGCCAAATACATCGGTGCCCTCCATGTGGTGGCAGTCTATGGAGGTGCCGCCATCGACCAGCAGATAAGGCAGCTGCGCAATGGAGCACAAATCATAGTGGCCACTCCGGGCCGACTAATCGACCTGATAAACAGGGGCAAAGCCAAGCTCGATGCCGTGCAGAACGTGGTGCTCGACGAGGCCGACGAGATGCTCAACATGGGATTTACCGAGAGCATCAATGCCATCTTTGAGCAGCTGCCCGAAGAGCGAAACACGCTGCTCTTCTCTGCCACCATGAGCAAGGAGATAGAGCGTATAGCCACCAACTACCTGCACAATCATCAAGAGATAGTGGTGGGCAGCCGCAACGAGGGAGCAGAAAATGTGAACCACGTGTACTACATGGTCAATGCCCGCGACAAGTATCTGGCACTCAAGCGCATAGTGGATTATTACCCCAAGATCTACGGCATCATCTTCTGTCGCACCAAAAAGGAAACACAAGAGATTGCCGACAAGCTGATACACGATGGCTATAACGCCGAGAGCCTGCATGGCGACCTGTCGCAACAGCAGCGCGACACCACGATGCAGAAGTTCAGAAACCACCTCACACAGTTGCTTGTGGCCACCGATGTGGCAGCACGCGGACTGGATGTGGACGACCTGACGCATGTCATCAACTTCGGACTGCCCGACGACACCGAGAGCTACACCCACCGCAGCGGGCGCACGGGCAGAGCAGGGAAGAAGGGCACATCCATCGCCATCATCCACTCGCGCGAACGCCGTAAGATGCGCGATATAGAGCGCATCATAGGCAAGGAGTTTGTGGCTGGCGAGATACCCACACCGCAGGAAATCTGCACCAAACAGCTCTATCGGGTGATGGACGAGATAGTAAAGGTGGATGTGGATGAAGAGCAGATAGCCCCCTTCATCGGCGAGATAAACCGGCACTTTGAATACTTCGACAAGGAAGACATCATCAAGAAGATGGTGAGCAGAGAGTTTGGCAAGTTCCTCTCTTACTATGCCAACGCACCCGAGATAGAGAAGGTGACCACTGGCAAGGCGACCGACAAAGGGCGCAAAACCGACCGCAAGCGCGACGAGAAGCGTGTTCCACGCACACCTGAACAGGGCTACCGGCGCCTGTTTGTGAATCTGGGAAAGGCACATGGCTTCTACCCGGGCGAGGTGATGCAGATGCTCAACAGGCATCTCGGAGGCCGTCAGCAGGTGGGGCATATCGACCTGATGCCGCAGTTCTCTTACATCGAAGTGCCCAAGGGAGATGCCGACAGGGTGATGCGTGCCCTCAACGGCATCAGATACAAGGGCAGAGAGGTGCGCTGCAATGATGCCGATGCGGGCAGCAGAAATGGCAAGCAGGCCTATAATGACGAGGAACGTGCCACCAAGAAAAACTCCAAGCGCATGACCAACCCCAAGCGCAGCGAAGAGCCCAGACGACAGTTCACCAAAGACGACTGGATGAAATTTCTGCACCCCGAAATGCCCCGACTGAAAGGCGAGGTGCCCGACTTCAGCGAGGAGGGATGGGCACGCCGCAAACCCAAGAAAAAATAAGTGTGTAGCATCATGGCAAGCTTGTGGCAGTGTATGTGCATGGCTGTGCTGATATGCCTCACAGGCGCTTGCAGCGCCCCTACAGCCTCTTCTTTGCTGCCCGGTGGGTTGACCCTCATCGAGGGCGATATCGTGCTGCGTAGAGGCTTGGGAGTGGCCAGCAGGGCGGTGCTGGCAGCCGACGATGGGGGCGAGTACTCCCATGTGGGCATCGTGGTGCAGCAGGGCGACACGCTGTGTGTGGTGCATGCCGTGCCCTACGAGGGCGAGGAGGATAGGGTGGTGATGGAGCCTGTATGGCAGTTTTTCAGCTCTTCCAATGCCGTTGCGGGCATGGTGTTGCGCAGCGAATGTCGCAGTGTGGCACAGGCGGCGGCACGCCATGCCGTGGCTGTTTGTTGCAGAGGCACCCTGTTCAATCACGATTACGACGACAGCGACACCACACGCATGTATTGCAGTCAGTTGGTGGAACATGTCTATGCTCATGCCGGACTGTCGCTCACCCGTGGTGTGCGCCACAACATCAGCTTGCCCGGCTTCCGTTTTCAGCATGTCATCCTTCCTTCCGATTTTGTCAGCAGTCCTGCGCTCAAGGTGGTCTGCCGATTTTAGAACAACCTTTAAAAACAGATAGTGATGAAAAATGTATGGAATGTAATGGGCAGAGCCCTGGCAAGTGCCATGGTGCTGATTGCCGTGGTATGTGTAATGAACAGCTGTTCGGGTGGCGACAACAGTCCGGAGGGCATAGTCAGTAAAGCCCTGACCAAACTTCAGGAAAAGGATTATGTAGGCTACATCGACCTTATCAAGTTTTCCGAGACAGATGCCGAGAAACTGCAAAAGCAGAAGGCAGCCCTTTTGGAACTGGCGCAAAGAAAGTTTGACAAGAGCTTGGAGAAGAAGCAAGGACTCGAGTCATGGGAAGTGCTCTCTACCGATATGGATGCGACGGGCGATGTGGCCGTGGTCAAGGTGAAGCTGAAGTATGGCGATGGCAGCGAAGAAGAGCAGGATATCAAAGTGGCTCAGAATGAAGAGGGCGACTGGATGCTGGATGCTGGAAAGTGAAGCCTCTTCATTAACATCCTTCAGCCTCGCCGGTAAGCGCATTGCAAAACCCTCAACGGGCATCTCCCTGGGGCGCGCATGGTGCTGAAAGATGGCAAGATGACAGGGAAATTTAAGAGTGAAGAGTGAAGAGTGAAGAATAGGGCTACGCCGTTCATTTGCAGTTCTCTGAGAAGTTCAAAGAATTGAATTGTCTGCGTAGCCCTATTCTTCACTCTTTTACTTAAAAAGATGCTTATTTTGCATTGATTTCTTTTATCAGTCGTTCGGTGTTGCCCCATTTATCCATCATGTAGAGCACATAGCGGATGTCAACGCCGATGCAGCGCGCCAGCTGACGGTCGAAAAGGATGTCGCTTGCCAGACTGTCCCAGTTGCCGTCGAAGGCCAGACCGATGAGCTCGCCCTTGCCGTTGAACATGGGTGAACCGCTGTTGCCGCCGGTGATGTCGTTGTTGGTCAGGAAGCACAGTTGCATCTTGCCGGTGGTGTTGTCGGTGTATTTGCCAAAGTTGCTGGCAGAGAGCAGACTGTGCATAATGGGTTCGGCATAGTAGTCCTTGATGGTTTCTGCCTGTTTCATCTTCTTCACAATGCTCTCGGCAGTGGTGTAGTAGCCCGAAGGCTTGCCGTCGAGCAAGAAGCCGCCCACCTGTCCGTAGCTCAGGCGCATGGTAAAGTTGGCATCGCTATAGTGTGGCTGGTCCATCTCCATGCGCAGTTTCACATCGCACAAGAATTTCTCTTGCTGGTCAATAGAGTCGATGGTGGCCTTGATGGGTTCCACGATGTTGTTGAATACATTGGTGAGGTCCAGTCCCATCTCCACGCCGCAGTCTTTGTAGAACGATTTTTTGTTGATGTATATCTTCTGGTTGGGCTTCATCAGCACAGAGTTGTTCCAGACATGCTCCACATACAGGGCGTAGTTGCCTCCAAACTTGTTGTCGATGGTGTTGTAGAACTGTGGCAAGAAGCGTGCATCCACCTTTTCGCGGTAGTTTTTCAGCATCACAGCCAGCATCTCTTTTTCGGTGGCAGCGTCCCACACATCGCTGTTGTCTTCAAACTCCACATATTGTTTTTTCTTCTTGTTCTTGGGCCCTTTCACCTCCATGCCGTTGTGCACTTTGAGTGCTCTTGCGGTCAGTTCGTTGGCTCTGCTGCCAAAGGTTTCTCTGAAGTAGGTCAGTGCGCGGATGTATTCAAATCGCTCGTTGTACAGGTGTTTCATCAGGTTCAGGTCCAGTTGGCCTTTCAGGTAGCCGGTAGAGTCCTGATACTGTCTGATGCGCTGTTCAAAGGTCTCTTTCTGTCCTATCAGGTTCACGCTGTCTATGCACTTGTTCATGCCCAGTGAGTTTTTCCAGTAGTTGGAGCTCTGTGCATACTTGGAGTCGTACTTGATGCGCACGGCCTCGTCGGCGGTCATGTGCTTCCACATCACCTGCTGTTTCACCCCTCTCACCTGTGCCATGGGTGCGTTAGAGGCATCTCTTCTCTCTCTGATGCCAAAGCTCGACAGGTAGCGGTTGGTGCTGCCCGGATAGCCGATGGTCATGCTGAAGTCGCCCTCGCGATAGCCTTGCAGCGACACCTGTGCCCATGTCTCAGGCTTGTAGGGCACGTTCTTCTCGTTGTAGTCGGCAGGTCCGTTGGTATTGGGGTCGGCATAGATGCGGAACACCGAGAAGTCGCAGGTTTGTCGGGGCCACATCCAGTTATCTGTCTCACCGCCAAATTTTCCCATCGACTTGGGCACGGTAAACACCAGTCGCAGGTCGCGGAAGTCGCGGTAGGTGGTGGCATAGTAGGCATTGCCCTCATAGAAGGGTTTCAACTCCAGTCGCAGGGTGGAATCCTGCTCCTTGGTTTTCTTCGACCATGCGTTCTCCACAGAGTCGAGCAGCTGGGCCTGTTTGTCGAGTGGCTGTTCAAAGATGCCCATCTCTTTCAGTTCCTTGGTCACATCCTTCTGTTCCACCATAAAGCTCACAAACATGTCTTTGTTGGGCAGTTCTTCCTCGTAGGTCTTGGCATAGAAGCCATTGAGCATATAGTCGTGCTCCACGGTAGAGTGACTTCTAATGGCTTCAAAACCGCAGTGGTGGTTGGTAAACACCAGTCCGTTGGGCGATACCACCACTCCCGAGCAGTAGCCGCTGAAGTTCACACACGCATTCTTGATGGCGTTGGGTGCGGCATACAGTTGTTCGTAGGGCATGGTGAATCCCTCAGACTTCATCATCTCATAGACGGGTTGTGGCAGGTTGTACAGGGTCCACATACCCTCATCGGCAGAGGCCGATGCAGTGGCGAGCAGTGCCGCCATCATCAATGTTGTTTTTTTCATGTCTTGTAAAATATATTGTTTTCTTCATTCTTTGTTTTTTGCTCTCAGGGCTTTCACCACGGCTGCTGCAAACACGCCAATGAGGAGTGTGTTGGCTCCCAGGGCGCAGAGGGCAGAGAGGTGGCTGTTGCAATAGTCTATGCCTGTGGCAAGCAGGGCGGCAAGCGCCACATAGGCGGTGATGCTCTTCAGTGGATAGCTGATGGGGTAGTAGCGTTGGCCCACGATATACGACAGCAGCATGGCAGTGCCATAGCCAGCCACACCGGCCCATGCGCAAGCCATGAAGCCATAGCGGGGCACAAACAGCAGGTTCACGGTGATGAGCACGGCACAGCCAATGCCCGAGAACCATGCCCCCCAGATGGTGCGGTCGGTCAGCTTATACCAGAACGAGAGGTTGAAATATACGCCCATCATAATCTCTGCCACCATCACCACAGGCACGGCTTGCAGACCGCTCCAGTAGTCGCTGCCAATGATGTGCTTCAGCAGCTGCAGATAGCCCATCACCACCAAGAAGGCCAGCAGGGTGAACAGGATGAAGTATTTCATGGCAAGGGCGTAGGTCTGCTTGTTGTCCTTGTCCTTGTTCTTGCCAAATACAAAGGGCTCATAGGCATAGCGAAAGGCCTGTGTTATCATTGCCATGATCATGGCTATCTTGCTCGATGCGCTGTAGATGCCCAGTTGCTCGTGGGCGTTCTCGCCCGGGTAGATGTAGGGAAAGAGTATCTTGTCTGCCGCCTGGTTCAGTATGCCGGCGATGCCCAGCACCAGTATGGGCCAGCTGTAGCGCAGCATACGTTGCAGCAGGGCGGTGTCGATGTGCCATCTGAACAGCGCCAGTTCCTTCACAAGGCCCAGCATCAGCAGGGCCGAACATGCCAGGTTGATGTAGAAGGCGTAGCCCACCTCGGTGGCAATGCCTGTGTAGAGGGGCCACACCACAAAGAAGAACACGTTGAGGGCAATGCTCAGCAGTATGTTGAACAGTTTGAGCGAAGCAAATTTCACCGCCTTTTTGGCATACCTCAGATAGGCAAAGGGGATGCACTGAAAGGCGTCTATAGCCACGGTGACGGCCATCACCCAGATATAGTCGGGATGGTTGGCATAGCCCATGGCAGAGGCAATGGGGTGCAGCAGCAGCAACACCACAGCCACAAACAGGCACGAGGTGCAAGCCACGGCGCACATGGTGGTGCGATAGACCTGCAGCGGGTTTTCTCCCTCCTTGTTGGCAAAGCGGAAAAAGGTGGTCTCCATGCCGTAGGTGAGTATCACCAGCAGCAGTGCCGTGTAGGCATATACGTTGGAGATAACGCCATAGCCTCCGCTCTCGGCAGATATCTTGGCGGTGTAAACAGGCACCAGCAGGTAGTTGAGAAAGCGCCCCACGATGCTGCTCAGTCCGTAGATGGCGGTGTCTTTGGCAAGTGACTTTAGTCCAGACATGGTGTTTCAGTTACGTGATGTGAATTGCGAATGTTGATATATGACTGATGATGGAGGGTTGTGAATTGTTGACTGTGAATTGTTGGCTGCGCCGCCCATCGTTATCCAAAGAAGAAGTAACAGATGGCGATGGCTGCCAGCACACCAGCCAAGTCGGCCAGCAGACCGCAAGCCACGGCATGGCGCGTGTAGCGCACTCCCACACTGCCGAAATATACCGCCAGTATGTAGAAGGTGGTGTCGGTAGAGCCTTGGAAGATACAGCTCAGTCGTCCCACAAACGAGTCAGCGCCATAGGTGGTCATGGCATCCACCATCATGCCTCTGGCTCCGCTGCCCGAGAGGGGCTTCATCAGTGCGGTGGGCAGTGCCCCCACAAAGTCGCTGTTGCCTCCCATGGCCTCCACGGCGCGCCGTATGCCCTCTATCAGCATGTCCATGGCACCCGATGCCCTGAACACCCCGATGCCCACCAGTATGGCCACCAGGTAGGGGATGATGCGAATGGCAGTCTGAAATCCGTCTTTGGCCCCTTCTATAAAGGCGTCGTAGCAGTTCACCCGCTTGCGGATGCCTGCCAGGATAAAGCATATGATGATGCACATCAGCAGCACATTGGCAGTGGTGGTGCTCACCACATCCATCGTTTCCTTGCTCATCTTGCTAAAGCCCCAGATGATGGCTGCCACAGCGCAGCACATGCCGCCCAGGGTGAGCAGCAGAGTGCGGTTCAGCAGATTGATGCGCTGGTATATGGAGGTTACCACAATGCCCGTAAGGGTGGAGCAGAAGGTGGCAAGCAGCAGCGGAATGAAGATGTCGGTGGGCTGTGCGGCACCCAGTTGGGCCCTATACACCATGATGCTCACGGGTATCAGGGTCAGTCCGCTGGTGTTGAGCACCAAGAACATAATCATGGGGTTGGTGGCAGTGTCTTTGCGTGTGTTCAGCTCTTGCATCTGCTCCATGGCTTTCAGTCCCAGTGGGGTGGCGGCATTGTCCAGTCCCAGCATGTTGGCAGCCACATTCATAAATATGCTGCCCGTCACGGGGTGCCCTTTGGGAATATCGGGAAACAGGCGCACAAACACCGGACTGAGTACCTTGGCAAGCAGTGCCACCACGCCTCCTTTTTCGCCCACCTTCATAATGCCCAGCCACAGTGCCAGCACACCCGTGAGACCCAACGAAATTTCAAAGGCAGTCTTGGACGAGGCAAAGGTGGCATCTATCATGGCGGGAAATACGGAATAGTCGCCCGCAACAAGCAGTTTGAAAAGGGCTATTGCAAAGGCTGTCAAGAAGAAGCACACCCAGATGTAGTTCAGTACCATAGCTGTAAGTCAAAATATTTGTGCAGCAAACATAGGGGCGGGCGTGCAGTTGTGCCCACACCCGCAAACGTCAGCAAAGTTACTGCAAATTGCCCGAACAGCAAAATTATTGACTTCGGAATATTCTGAAGCGTACAAAATCGTTACAAAATCAATGT
>SAMEA3663028__coassemble_720_pt1 | contig 12039 bp, 7 predicted proteins | sample SAMEA3663028__metabat2_low_PE_038 | metagenome-assembled genome bin SAMEA3663028 (sample SAMEA3663028) | pig gut metagenome | biome: pig gut; feature: pig-associated habitat; material: faeces | place: France | collected 2012 | reverse complement strand
ACTGTTAAAAACACCCGTCAAATCATCACTTTTCTCCCCAAACTCTTGCACAACTCAAATAAAAGTCGTACCTTTGCAGCAACATACTTACCCCGCTTCCCGTAAGAACAGCGCGCTCAGGGTAAGTTTATTTTTTTTATGAACATGTCAGTGAGGCATAGAAATGCAACCACTGCAGCCTGTATGGTGTGAAAAAGAAGGTTGTTTTTCATTCTTTCGCCATAACCCTCATGGGGCATGTGGGATAGTGCAGACTAAATCAGGTGCATGGTGCCCAACGAGGATATTGCAAGACTATGGCAAGATGACTATAAGTTCATGTGTGAGCACATGATTTTCGGACTGGTGCCTTCTTTTGATGAACTGATAAGCAAGTTGTCAATGCTCAACGACAGAATTAGACAGTTAAATTACCGAAAGGCATGAACATAAACGAACTCGGCGAGGATCTTGAACAGCAGTTCGCCAAGCCTCTCAACGATGCTCTTGTGAAGTCGCAAATTTTATCGAATCCAACCTTCTTTTTCTCCAGTTATGCACATTTCGGTAAAATATAACATTCAACTGAATATAAAATCACATACCAATGTGGTGTTTCGTTAATAAATTAGCGGAATCTCTTCTTTTTTATGACTTTCCGCTTGTTTTCTCACGAAAAAGTATTATCTTTGTGGCGAAAGTCAAAATTAATGGATGCCATGCTGATTGGTCGAGAAAAAGAAAAACAAGTATTACAGAATGCTCTCAACGAAGAGTACTCTCAGTTTGTTGCAGTGTATGGAAGACGTCGTGTTGGTAAGACTTTTCTAATCAGAGAAGCCTTTGAAAACCGATTCGACTTCCAATTTACCGGTGCTGCAAATTTGACTGCAAGAAAGCAGTTGGTACGCTTCCGTCGTGCCCTCAAAGAACATGGGCAGAAAGATACTCCAGAACTAACCAACTGGGGTGATGCTTTCAGTGAACTCAAACGATTTATCATGAATCTGCCTGAAGGCAAAAAGGTCGTTTTTCTTGACGAGCTTCCATGGATGGATGCTCCACGCTCTGGCTTTTTATCAGAGCTGGAGTCTTTTTGGAATGGATGGGCATCCGCTAGAAAGGACATCGTTTTTGTGGTATGCGGAAGCAGTACCTCATGGATGGTCAAGAAAATCATTAAGAATAAAGGTGGATTACACAATCGTCTGAACCACCGTATTTCTCTCAATCCATTCCCATTGGGATTATGCGAAAAGTTAGCTCAGTCACGAGGGCTTGTGCTGAACCGCAAACAGATACTTGAAGCCTATATGATATTTGGCGGTGTTCCATATTATTGGAGCTTGTTGCAAAAAGGTACAAGCATAACTGCCGAGATTGACAGACTTGTTTTCTCGCCTGACGGAGAACTGCATGACGAATTCGAGATGCTGTATGCTTCCCTGTTCAAAAAGCCTGAACCATACGTTCGTGTTATTGAGTTGTTGGCCAAGAAAAAAATGGGCATGACTCGACAAGGGTTGTTGGCGGCAGGAAGATTTGAAGACAACGGAGCATTCTCTGACATCCTGAAAGATTTGGAGTGGTGTGGCTTTATTCGTAGTTACACTATGATGGGGTATCGGAAAAAATCAGATATTTTTCAGTTGATAGACCATTATACATTATTCTATTACGAATACATAGATGGAGTACGCCAAGGTTCAAACTATTGGAGATCAATGTTGGGCATCCCAAAGTATAATACTTGGTGCGGCTTGGCATTTGAGCGCACTTGCCTATGGCATGTTGACCAGATTAAGAAGAAACTTGGTATCAGCGGAATCCTTACAAATGAATATGCATGGCGTTGTCTGCAGGATGAGAGCATCGGTAGGCCAGGAGTTCAGATAGACCTGCTTATAGACCGTAGCGATGGAATCATTGATGTGTGCGAGATGAAATACTCAAAGGATTCATACACCATCACTTCCGATTATGCAGATGAACTTGCCCGCAAACGAGATGTTTTCCAGACCGTAACAGGCACCAAAAAAGCCATTCATTCCATCATGGTTAACACCGATGGCCTAACTCGGAATGAATATTGGGGAGACATTCAAGCAGAAATACAACTGGACGATTTGTACGAACTGTAGAAAAACAGTATCTGTATTAGCTCGGTGTGGTTCACGGACTTTTATCATCTAAAATGAAAGTTTTTCAGACATTAGATTACAATCACATAATGTCAGTGAGGCATAGAAATGCAACCACTGCAGCCAGTATGGTGTGAAAAAGAAGGTTGTTCTTCATTCTTTCGCCATAACCCTCAGGGGGCATGTGGGATAGTGCAGACTAAATCAGGTGCATGGTGCCCAACAGATAGAGCAGTGAACCGCCCATGAGAATGGAGATGGTGCCCACGATGAGGCCCACACGCGCCATGTTCTTCTGTGAGATGAGGTTGGTGGCAAATGCCAAGGCGTTAGGCGGAGTGGATATGGGCAATACCATGGCACTTGATGCTGCTACAGCCACGGTGATGAGCACAGTGGGTGTGCCTCCGATGACATCCAGCTTGTCGCCCATGGCCAGACAAACCACGGTGAGGATAGGCATCAGCAGGGCTGCAGTGGCAGAGTTGCTGATGAAGTTGGACAAGCCATAGCAGATAACTGCTGCCAAGATAAGGATGGCAACAGGAGAGAAATCGCCGAAGGGAATGCTTGACACCGCTTGTTTGGCCAGTCCCGATGCGTTGAGTGCATAGCCCAAAGCAAAACCGCCAGCCACCATCCAGATAACCGACCAGTTGATCTCTTCCAAATCGCGTCGCTCGATGACACCTGTGATGGCAAAAATGACGAAGGGCACCAGTGCCACTGTGTAGGAGTTGATGCCCGAAACGCTGTCGAGCAGCCACAGCAATACGGTGAGGATAAAGGTGCAGATCACTATCTTTGTCTTTGCATTGTGCTGCATCTCGCCGTCAATATGCAGACTGATGGTCTTTTGAGTAAACGGAAACATCTTCTTCAAGATGAACCAGCTGATGAAAAGCAGCACAATGACCAGCGGGAACATGTAGAGCATCCACTGTCCGAAGCCGATGCCAAGGTTCAGTCCTTCGGGGTCGTTCAGGTATTTCAGTGCAATGGTGTTGGGAGGCGTGCCAATGGGTGTGCCCATACCTCCGAGGTTGGCGGCAATGGGGATGCTCAATGCCATTGCCATGCGCCCCTTGCCCTCGGGAGGCAGCTGCTTGAACACAGGTGCCAGGAAGGTGAGCATCATGGCTGCCGTGGCAGTGTTTGACACAAACATAGAGAAAAGTCCTGTGATGAGCAGGAATCCCAGCAGCACATGCTCGCTCTTGTTGCCAAAGGGGCGTAGCAGTGCCTTGGCAAGTTGGGCGTCGATACCCGTTTTGCCTGCCGCGATGGCAAGGATAAATCCGCCGATAAAGAGCATGATGACGGGGTCGGCAAAGGTGGCCATCACCGACTTGTAGCTCAAGAGTGTGCCCACCGTGTCGGGGTTGCACATAAACACCAGTCCGCTGTCGCTGGTAAAGATGAGCAGCAGTCCTATCACTGCCACCGATGTGGCCCATGCCGGTACCACCTCAAGCACCCAGGCAATGGTGGCAAAGGCAAAGATGGCGATGATGCGTTGCTGCACTACGGTGAGGCCTTCGATGCCAAAACTGTCGGCAGGCAGGTTCCACACCAATAGGGTGATAAATGCCACGATGGCGGCTTTGATGGTGGTACTTCTCATTCGCTCTTTTCGTCGGGCAATTTTTTGTGCCTTACGTGCCTTTTGCAGGGCGTCGAGGATATGAAAACCATGGAATGATTTGAACATAGCTTAATGGTTTGTAGTGGTGTCTATTGTGTTGTCCTTATTTCCCTTTGAAATGATTCAAGGTAAGTAGTGAAGAGTGCCTCACACTCTAAAAACGGGTGCAAAAGTAGCACATTTCCATGAAATAAAGTGCTATTTTTCAGAAATATTCGTTATCTCGTTTTTTTTTCTTACATTTGCAATATCAATTAAAAGCAAATTAGTTAGACATGAAAGGTTTTATCAAAACGATGCTCGCCACCATGGCGGGCATTTGCCTCATGGGCTTCTTGGCATTTGTGTTTACGATGATCTCTCTCGTAGGCATGATGGCGGCAGGACAAGAGGTGACAGAAGTGAGAGACAATAGCGTGCTGGTCATCAAACTGCAGGGGTCCGTGCAGGACTATGTGGAGGAGGATATCACCATGATGTTTGAGATGATGAACGGCGAATTGGAAAATCAGGGCTTAGACAAGATACTGAGCGCCGTGGAGAAAGCCAAGAGCAACGAAGATATCAAGGGTATCTATGTGGAGGCAGGTGCTGTGGAGTTTGACTCTCCAGCCACCATGGTGGCACTGCGCCGTGCGTTGCAGGATTTCAAGAAATCGGGTAAGTGGGTGATGGCTTACGGCGACAACATGACCCAAAGCGCCTACTATGTGGCATCGGTGGCAGACAAGGTGTATGCGCATCCAACAGGAGTTATTGACTTGAGAGGCTTGGGCGGCAACTACACCTACTACAAAGGCTTGTACGACAAGTTGGGCATACACTTCCTTGCTGCACGTGTGGGCAAGTACAAGAGTTATGTGGAGCAGAACACCCGCACCGATATGAGTGAGAACGACCGCGAACAGCGCACGGCACTCCTTGAAGGTGTGTGGAAGGTGATGGCCAAGGATATCTGCGCCTCGAGAGGATTGAATGTTGATCAGCTCAATGCCTTTGTCAACGATAGTCTGCTCATCTTTGCCGACCAGAATGACTACAAGAGGATGAGGCTTGTGGATGGTGTGGTATATCCCGAGCAGTTCCGTGCAGAGGTGAAGAAGAGGATGAAGTTGGAGCAGGATGAGGAGGTCAACAATTTGTCGGTGACTGCCATGGAGGGTGTGCCAGGTGCATCAGAGCGAGAGAAGGGCGAAGAGGTGGCAGTGTATAGTGCCAGCGGAGATATTGTGGATATGTCGATGGCATCACTGACCGGTGCCCGGGAGATTGTGGGCGATGATGTGGTGAGCGACTTGGAAAAACTTGCCAAAGACGAGGATGTCAAGGCAGTGGTGCTGAGAGTGAACTCTGGCGGAGGAAGTGCCGCAGCATCAGAAAAGATGTGGCATGCCGTGGAACTGCTGAAGGCAAAGAAACCTGTGGTGGTGTCGATGGGAGGTGCCGCCGCGTCAGGAGGATATATGATGAGTTGCGGAGCCAACTATATCTTTGCCGAACCAGTGACCGTTACCGGAAGCATCGGCATCTTTGGACTGGTGCCCAATATCAGTGAACTGCTGACCGACAAGTTGGGAGTGACCTTTGATGGCGTGCAAACCCACAAGAACACCACCGCAATAGAAAACCTGACACTGAAAAAAGATACCGAGCGCGAGATGATGTTCCTGCAAAACTCAGTGAACAGAGGCTACGACCGCTTCTTGAAGATAGTGGCAGAGGGAAGGAAAAAGAGCGTGGCACAGATACACGAAGTGGCACAGGGTAGGGTGTGGCTGGCTCCTGATGCCCTGAAGGTGGGACTGGTGGACGAGATAGGCTCTCTGGACGATGCAGTGAAAAAGGCTGCACAACTTGCCAAGTTGCAGGAGTATCACACCAAGAACTATCCGGAACCTGCCCCCTGGTATGCAAAACTGATGGAGCAAGCAGAGGGAAAGAACTATCTCGACGAGGAACTGAAGACCCTGCTGGGCGACCAGTATGTACAGTGGACATATCTGAAAACCATCAACAAGCGTAACAGAATACAGGCCGTAATGCCCTATAGCATCAAGATGAAATAATCCTGCAATCACACCACCAAGCATCATTATGGAAGGCGATTTTATAAAGATCAACGAGTCGTTGCTGCCCCTGAGCTTCCTCTATGGCATCGGCGTTAAATTCAGAAACATGCTCTTCGATATAGGGATATTGAAAAGCAGAAGCTTTGATGTGCCAGTGATCTCTGTGGGCAATATCACTGTGGGAGGCACAGGCAAGACACCTCACGTGGAGTATCTGGTGCAACTGCTCAAAGACGAGTTCCAGGTGGCAGTGCTCAGCAGAGGCTACAAGCGAAGGAGCAGGGGCTTTGTGCTGGCAGATGATGAGAGCAGTATGGAGGATTTGGGCGACGAACCGTACCAGATAAAAAGCAAGTTTCCGAATGTAAAGGTGGCGGTGGATAAGGACCGCTGTCACGGCATTATGATGCTTACCGATGATGACCGCGGTAAAAACGATGTGGATGTGGTGCTGCTCGATGATGCCTTCCAGCATCGCTATGTGAAACCCGGCATCAGCATCCTGCTGGTGGATTATCACAGGCTGATTATCTACGACAAACTGTTGCCCGCCGGTAGGTTGAGAGAACCCCTCTCAGGGAAAAACCGTGCAGATATTGTGATTGTGACCAAGTGCCCTGCCGACCTGCGCCCCATGGAGTACCGTGTCATCACCAAGGCGATGAACCTGTTTCCCTACCAAAAGCTCTTCTTCACTACTTTGGCATACGGCAAACTGAAAGCATTGGAAGGCAACGAAGAACGGGAGTTGGACACCATCAGCAAGGACACCCATGTGCTGCTGCTCACTGGTATCGCCTCGCCTCATCAGCTGATACTCGATTTACAGCCCTATACCTCTCACATTCATCCGCTTACCTATGGCGACCATCATTCGTTTAGCGACGACGACTTCAAGCGTATCAATGAAGAGTTTGAGGCACTGCCCGAACCGAAGCTGATTGTCACCACCGAGAAAGATGCCACACGTATCTATGGCAAAGCGGGACTGTCGGCAGAGGCGAAAGAGAAAATGTATATCCTGCCTGTCACCATACGCTTTATGTTGGATCAGGAGGAAATGTTCAACCAAAACATCATAGGCTATGTACGAAAGAATTCAAGAAACAGCATCCTGGTTAAGGCAAAGGATGACAACAAGTCCAAAAACGGCAATCATACTGGGAACAGGTCTCGGACAATTAGTTTCAGAAATCACTGACACCTACGAGTTTGACTATGCTGATATTCCGAACTTCCCCGTTTCTACGGTAGAGGGGCATAGCGGAAAACTGATATTCGGCAAGCTGGGAAGTACGGACATTATGGCCATGCAGGGCCGCTTTCACTACTACGAGGGCTACACGATGAAGGAGGTGACCTTCCCCATACGGGTGATGTATGAGCTTGGCATCCACACACTCTTCGTGTCTAATGCCTCGGGAGGTATGAACCCCGCCTTTAAAATTGGCGACCTGATGGTCATCACCGACCATATCAACCTGTTTCCAGAGCATCCGCTCAGAGGAAAGAACCTGCCCACAGGGCCACGCTTCCTCGATATGCACGAAACATACGACAAGACATTGATAGAGCGTGCCACGGCAATAGCCAGAGAACAGGACATCCAACTGGTCTATGGAGTGTATGTGGGAGTGCAGGGGCCTACCTATGAAACACCGGCGGAATACAAGATGTATCACCGCTTGGGAGGAGATGCCGTGGGCATGAGTACCGTGCCCGAAGTGATAGTGGCACACCATTGCGGCATACGCACCTTTGGCGTGAGCATCATCACCGACTTGGGCTTGGAAGACAACCCCGTGGAAGTGAGCCACGAAGAGGTGCAGAAGGCTGCCAATCGGGCACAGCCGCTGATAACTGCCTTGATGCGTGAGATGATAAACAGAGAGAAAGATTTTTAAACTTTTAAGTTTGTGAAGTATTGTAGTTCTGCACTCCAGCGTATATTCTTTGTCTGCCTTTTTTCTGTATTGACCTTGTGCACAGTGCCCGTAGGTGCGCAGCGCCTGCAACAACCTTTGGCGCGCTCTGTGGTGGCAGTGCTCAATGGAAGCGATGTGGGCATCAGCTGGAGACTACTGGCGCAAGATGCTCAGAATGTGCAGTTCAACCTGTACAAGAAAACTGCTGATGCTTCTGATTTTCAGAAAATCAATGCAGCTCCGCTGACCGCCACCTCCTATCAAACCACACTTGCCGCAGTGCCCTACAATACGCAGCTGGCGGTGAGCATCGTGGTGGATGGCGTGGAGGGTGCGCTGTCAGAGCCATTCCTTTTCAAGAAACAGACGTGGAACAACGTTTTTTTTGACTTCAACTTTGAGTCAACCCTTCTGCAACCCAACGATTATCGCTGCAAATATGCCTGGCCCATCGACCTTGATGGCAGTGGCAGCGTGGATGCCATATTGGTGGATCGCCTGTATCATGCCAGTGGCAGCGAGAACCATAAGTTGCAGGCCTACCTGCTCGATGGCACCTGCTTGTGGACAATAGACATGGGGCCCAATATCAACCTCTGCGCAGGCCAGAACGATATGGTGACGGTTTACGACATCAACTGCGATGGTAAGTGCGAGGTGATAATCAAGAGCAGCGACGGCACACGCTTCTGGGATGCAACCAACAACACTTGGGGAAAATATGCCATGGCAAGCGATGTGGCTGATACCGATGGCGACGGTGTGACAGACTATCGGGAGAGCACCACCAAGAATCCTCCGTTCTATATCTCAGTGGTCGATGCCAAGACAGGTGCCGAGACAGACTGTGCCGAAGTGAAATACGAGGAGTTGACCGATGGCGTGGATCATTACACACGCAACAACAGGGCAGACTATATGGAGAGCGACGACCGCAGGGCTTTTGCCTTCATGGAGGCAAAGTTTGTCATTGCCTACTTTGATGGCGTGCATCCCTCGCTGGGAGTGGAAACCTACAACCGTACCAAAGACAAAACCCACCATTATTATATGATGGCGTGGGGATATGACTGGCAGGAAGGCAAGCCCTCTAACTGGCACCACTACTACACATGGAGCCGCAACGACAAGCGACCTTATCCTGCAGAGTTTCACCAGCTGCGTGTGGCAGATGTGGATGGCGACGGTATTGATGAGATACTTGAGGGAGGCTTTGGTGTCAATCCTGTCAAAGGCATGGTGTATAGTGCCGGCATAGGTCATGGCGACCGCTTTGACGTGAGCGATATAGACCCCGACCGTCCGGGCATGGAGGTGTTTGCCATACAGCAGAGCGACCTGCTGGGACAGGTGCTCTACGATGCTGCCACCGGGGAGCATATCAAGGAATGGTATCTGCCTTCGGTCTATGACGTGGGGCGTGGCAGATGTATTGATGTGGATCCCTCTGTCAAAGGTTACGAGATCTATTCGCTGTTGCCCAACCTCTACGACTGTAAGGGCAATGTGCTCAAAGAGGGTGAAACGCCATTCCCGCAAGAGGCAATATGGTGGGACGGTGACTTGCAGCGAGAACTCATTGGTTCGCCCGGAGGCTCCGACTACGGCACCAATGTGATGATACAGAAGTACGACGGCACCCGACTGATACAATTCTCTAAAGAGAGCGAATGGGCGGTACACTCTGCCACGGCAAACCGTCCGGCCTTCATGGGCGACATCACGGGCGACTGGCGAGAGGAGATAGTCCTGATAAAACAGAATGCGGAGACAAGTACAGGACTGGTGGGCTATGCCACCCATATCCCCTCAGCACACCGGCTCTATACGTTGCAACAAGACCCACATTACAGAATGGACTGCACGGGGCGTGGATATTACCAGGCTCCCAATACCGGCTTCTATCTGGGAGGAGAGATGCCCATGCCACCCCTGCCTCCTGTGGCAAGTGCCCAACTGCGCTGGCAGAATGGAGCCGTATGGGCAAACGGACAGGCAGGATTTACTGATTTTACGCTGTCGGCATCTGGCAACTATACCGATGGCAAGTCGGTGATGTTTGATGTCAGTGGAGCATGTGCTTCACCCATTCTTATACAGAGCGAGGTGTGCCCCTCTGCCGTGTATCTGATGAATCCCAAAGGACACAACTACACGTTTGAGGGTGAGGGAACCATCGCTGGGGAAACCTCTCTGTGGAAGTCGATGCAAGGCACGGCCACCTTTAACATGTCTCTAAACCATACAGGAGTCACTACGGTGAGCGAGGGAACGCTCACCGTCAATGGAAGGATAGCAGGGCCTGTTGCCCTATGTGCCCGTGGTACGCTGTCGGGACTGGTCTCCCTTGCCGATACCATTGTTTTTGAGGGTGCACTGAACTATGAAGGATGCCGCCTGCTGATGGCTGCAGCAACCGACTCTATCACCTTTGAGCGCTCACTCACGTTGCCAGGCAATGTGTATGTGGAACTGACGGCAGCAGAGGGAAAATGTGGCAGACTCGTGGTGCAGGGCAGTTTCACGATGAAAGGGAAGAACTTCTTTACAGTCAATGCCGAGCAGCTTGCCGAGGGCGATTATGTGCTGGCCACCTGTGGCGGTCAGTTGAACGTGGATGTGTCTGAGATAGAGATGCGAGGCTTGCTGGGATATAACTACGACCTTGTGGCTGAGCCCCACCGCCTGTTGCTGCGTGTCAATGCCTCCAGAGCGCCTGCCGCCGATGTGGTGTGGACAGGAGAGCAGGGAAGTGAGTGGAATTTTAAAAACAAGAATTTCGCACTGCATGAAACAGCCGTAGCCTTCGTTGCCGGCGATGAGGTGGTGTTTGACGATGCCTCTTCCGTGAGAAATGTGGTGGTCAATGAGATGTTGCCCACATCGGGTATCACCTTCAATGCAAACAGTGGAACCTACTCCTTTACGGGTGCAGGTGGCTTCAGCGGCACTGGTGCACTGGTGAAAAATGGCAAGGGCGAAGTAATTCTCTCGCTCCATGCCAGCAACTATACAGGTGCCACCATCATCAACCAAGGCACACTTACCGTTACCTCGCTCGGTGACGGAGGTACCAACTCCTGTCTGGGAGCAGCATCTGCCGCAGAGGGTGGTTTGCAACTGAATGGAGGAACGCTGAGGGTGAAGGCAGACAATGTGGCTACCGACCGTGTGATAAGTATGAACGACACTGCAACTGTTGAGGTGGCAAATGCTTCTGGTTCGCTGTCGCTGAAAGGACAGGTCAAGGGAAACGGTTTCTTGGTGAAGGACGGTGACGGACAGCTGAATTTCAACTACGGTGGCACCAATATGTTCAATGGTATGAAGGTGCTTAGAGGAGTGGTGGCACAGGGAGCATGGAACTCCACCTTTGGAAAAGCCTCCTCGCCCCTGATATTGGAAGGCGGTGAGGTGCAGCTGATAAAGATGAACGACAGTTCAAGGCGCCCTGTACTCAACCAGTCTGTCCAGGTGCCGCAAGGGGCCAAGGCCGTGATACGTGGTACCACGCGCGGAGCCATCAATGGCAGTATCAGCGGTAGCGGACAGCTCACTATCGTTTCGGATGGAGTGCGCAACGATATAGGTGCAGACTTCTCAAGGTTTGAGGGCACGCTTGTGGCAGAGGGAGCAAACTTCCGCCTGATGGATGGCGTGAAGAATATGTCGAAACTTACGCTGAAGATGTCAGAGGGCTGTGTGATAGGTCACTACACATCCAATGGCGGAACAGCAAAGGCAGTGACCACTACCGTGGGTGCCCTGTCTGCCACGGCATCTGCATGCACCTTGGGCAATGGCGTTGACACCTATCATATTGGCACCAACAATGCCTCTACCATATACAACGGTGTGTTCAGGGCAGCATCTATCGTAAAGAAAGGCAGTGGCTTCCTTGTGCTGCGCAGTGAAGGATCTACCTCGCCCATACAGGTGGATGAAGGAGAACTGCGTGTGTCGAATATTGTAAGTGCAGCCAGTCTTGCTCCCGTCACTTCAGGCACAGTCACTGTCAATAGCGGTGCCTTGCTTTCCGGAACTGGTTGTGTGTCGTCGGTAGTGGCCAACAAGGGCGCGGTGGTTACAGGAGGAATCACACAGCCCGGTGAACTGAAGCTTACTTCATCACTCACCCTCCATGCAGGCAGTACACTGCTCGTGATGTTCTCCAACCAGTCGTACTCCAAGCACAGCAGTTTCAACGTGCAGGGCAGTATCACCCACAGTCAAGACACAGTGCTGTTGCAACTGCCTGTTGGCTATGAACCTGTGGTTGG
>SAMEA3663028__coassemble_712_pt1 | contig 12126 bp, 5 predicted proteins | sample SAMEA3663028__metabat2_low_PE_038 | metagenome-assembled genome bin SAMEA3663028 (sample SAMEA3663028) | pig gut metagenome | biome: pig gut; feature: pig-associated habitat; material: faeces | place: France | collected 2012 | reverse complement strand
ACCATACGGGTAGAAGACAATGGAACCTCCATCCCCGAAGAGCAGATAAATGCCATCTTTGAGAGGTTCTATCAGGCATACGACAAGAACAGTGGTGACAACAAGCCCGCAGGTACGGGCATCGGACTGTCACTGTCGAAAGAGTATGTGCTGATGCACCACGGCAAGATATGGGCAGAGAATTGCAAAAAAGGCAAGGGGGTGTTCTTTATCGTAGAGCTGCCCACTGGCAGAGAGCATTTCAACAACGCCGACGTAGAGGTGTATCTGGACGATGACACCGCAGGAATGACACCGCAGCAGACAGAGCAGTATGCCACAACACAGCAGACAGAGGAAGCACAGAGCGACAAGGATGAACGTTCTACCATCCTGCTGGTGGAGGACAATATAGATATGTGCCGCATGCTTCAGATTCAGCTGGGCGAGCAGTTCAACGTATATACCGCCCACGAAGGCAACGAGGGATTGAAAAAAACCTACCAGTACCATCCCGACATCATCATCACCGACCTGATGATGCCGGGAATGAATGGCATGGAACTGCTGCACAGCATCCGACAAGACTTCAGCATCAGCCACATCCCCGTGATTATACTCACCGCAAAGAACACAGACGAAGACAAGCTGGCGGCCATCAAAGAAGGTGCCAACGCCTATATCGCCAAGCCCTTCAGCAAGAGCTATCTGTTGGCACGCATCGAACAGCTGTTGGAAGAGCAGCATATCTTCCAGCGCAAGATGGTGGTGCAGAATGTGCTGGAAAGTGGCACAGTGAACAGCGAAGACGAATACGAACAGCACTTGGTGAAGAAAGACATCAAGTTTGTACACGATATCCACACCATTATCGAGAACAACCTGAATACCAACGACTTCAATATCGACACTATCGCCGACACCATTGGTCTCAGCAGGTCGGCATTCTTCAAAAAACTGAAAAGTCTTACAGGCTTTGCTCCTGTAGATTTGGTGAGAGAGATACGCCTGAACAAGGCTGCCAAACTGATTGAGAACTCGGATGAGAGCATCAGCGAAATAGCCTATTCTGTAGGTTTCCGCGATGCAGGCTATTTTGGAAAGTGTTTCAGAAAGAAGTATGGAATGACTCCCAAAGAATACAGAAGGAGCAAAACAGACATAGTACAAAACACCAACGATGCGTCATTATAATATGGAACGGAAACTCACAATCATCATTTCAATTCTCTTTGCAATGAGCGGACTTACTCACTGTCTCACTGCAAGAGCCCAACAACGCTATCAGGTAGGTGTGTGCGACTGGATGGTGTTGAAGAGACAAAAGTTGGGAGAGTTTAAACTGGCACACGAGTTGGGATGCGACGGACTGGAGATGGACATGGGAGGACTGGGCAACAGACCCATGTTTGACAATAAGATGCGCGACCCGGAAATGGTCAAGACTTTCAGACATCATGCCGACAGCTTCAACATCAAGGTGGGAGCCGTGGCCATGTCGGGCTTCTATGGACAGAGCTTTGCCAAGAAGGAAACATGGAAAGAGCTGATTGCCGACTGCCTGAACACCATGGAACTCATGGATGCACAGGTGGCTTTTCTGCCACTGGGCGGATGCGGCAACAACTGGACCGACTCACTGCCCCTGCGACGCGAGGTGGTGGCACGCCTGCACGAGGCTGGAGAAATGGCAAAGGCACGAGGCATGGTGATAGGCATAGACACCCCGCTGAAGGCTGCCGACAACATTGATCTGCTCCGCGAAATACAATCAGACGGCATACGCATCTTCTATAAATTCCAGACTGCCATTGAACACAAGAGAAACATTGCCAAAGAACTGAAGAAGTTGGGCAGGGAGCGCATCTGCGCCATCCACGCCAGCAACACAGACGGGGTGTTGATGAGAAACGACAAAGCCATCAACATGAAGAAGATAAAGACCACGCTGGACAAAATGAACTGGAGCGGATGGCTCTTTGTGGAACGCAGCAGGGACGTCAAAGATGTGCGCAACGTGAAAAGGAACTACGGAGAGAATGTAAAATACCTAAAAGAAATAATGCAATGAAACACTTATTATCTTTCATCGTGATGCTGCTGACTGTCATCAGCGGCCATGCACAAACCATTACACTGAACAGCGAAGGCAGGGCTGCCGATTATGTACAGAGCATCCTGGGACGCGCTGCCAAAGTGACGAAAACCCTACAGATAGAAGGCACCGGCAAGGGCACTCAAGTAACCCACATTGTGGCCAACAGATACTTTGAGCTGAACGACATCTATGCTGAAAGAGACAGCCTGAAGAAACAGGCATCAGCACTGACCGGCGACGCCAAAAAGAAAGCACAGGACGAAGCGGAAAATCTGAAAGACAAGAAACTGTATCGCACTCACTTCGGCTTTATTGCCCAACTGGCACTGTTTCTCAACGACACTGAGATAGAAACAGTGAAAGACGTGATGACCTACAACGTGGTGAATGTGACCTACAAGGCACAGCTGGACATGATACCCACACTCAAGGAAGAAGAGAAAGTGCAGATACTGGCATGGCTCAAAGAGGCAAGGGAGTATGCCATTGATGCTGAGAGTTCCAATAAGAAGCACGAGACCTTTGGCAAGTACAAGGGGCGCATCAACAACTACCTGAGCAAGCGCGGCTACAACCTGACCAAGGAACGTGAAGAATGGAAAAAAAGAGTTGAAGCACGAGGAGAACGGTTATGAACATCAAGGTACTTTTCACCACCGCAGCATTTGCATGCTGCCATGCAGCAAGCACCATAGCAGCAGACATCGTGGTAAGACCCGGTGAGTTCACCATCGAGAACGCATTGCAGCAGGCACGCGAAGAGAGAAGACTGAACGGCACCGAAGACATCCGCATAGTACTCACCGAAGGAGTATATCACCTATGTCAGCCCATCATGGTAAGAGCAGAAGATAACGGCATCAAGATGGTGGCACAGGGCAATGTGACGGTGAGCGGCGGAGTGAATATCACCAACTGGCGCAAACAGGGCAAACTGTATGTGGCGGATGTGCCCGAGTTTAACGGCAGGCCCATAGCGTTCAGACAGTTGTGGGTAAACGGGAAAAAGGCGGTAAGGGCAAGAGACGTGAAGCATTTCGACGAGATGTATCGCATACTGAGCATGGACAAAAGCAAAGAGACTCTCTATGTTCCTGCCAACGCAGTAAAGAAGATAGCCAAGGCAAAAGACGCCGAGATGGTGCTGCACGAGATGTGGTGCGTGGCAAACCTGCGCATCAAGCATGTGCAAATGATGGGCGACAGCGCTGCCGTTACCTTTCATCAGCCCGAGAGTCATGTACACTTCAAGCACCCATGGCCATCGCCCATGGTAACCAGCGATGGGCACAACTCAGCCTTCTATATCACCAATGCCAAGGAACTGCTGGACCAAGAGGGCGAGTGGTATCTGGACTACCGTGCAGGCAAGGTGTACTACATGCCTCGCCCTGGTGAGAACATGGCAAAGGCAGAGGTGACCGTACCGGCACTGGAGACGTTGATGAAGGTGGAGGGCACACCCGAGAACAGGGTAAAAGGCATCACCTTTGAAGGTATTACCTTTGCCTATACCACATGGATGCGCCCCTCTATATGCGGTCATGCCCCCCTGCAGGCTGGCATGTATATGACCGAGGCATACAAACTGCGCCCCAAGATGATACGCCCCAACGGCGACCATAAATTAGACAATCAGGGATGGGTGGGACGCCCCGCAGCCGCCATACTGGTGAACGGAGCTGATGACATCCACTTCAAAAAGTGCAGGTTTGAACATCTGGCATCCACAGGAGTGGATTACCATCTCTACACCAAAGGAGGCAGCATAGACCGCTGCACCTTTACCGACATTGGAGGCAACGGCATTGTGGCAGGCACCTTTGGAGGAGAGGCACACGAAGCCCACCTGCCATACCTGCCGAAAGACATGGACATCGTGTGCACGGCACTTGAGATCACCAACAATCTCATCACCAACGTAACCAATGAAGACTGGGGATGCGTGGGAATTGCCGCTGGCTACGTGAGAGACATCAAGATATGCCACAACGAGATAAGTGAGGTGTCATATACGGGCATCAGCATGGGATGGGGATGGAACCAACAGCCATGTGCCATGGCAAACAACCTGGTAGATGGCAACCTGATACACCACTATGCCAAGCACATGTACGACACCGCAGGCATCTATACGCTCGGAGCACAGCCACACAGCTTTATTCAAAACAATGTGGTACGCGACATCTACACCCCACCCTATGCGCACGACCCCAACCACTGGTTTTACCTATACACCGATGAGGGGTCATCGTGCATCACCGTGAGGAACAACTGGACCCCCACAGAAAAATACCTGAAGAATGCCAACGGACCCTGCAACATCTGGGAGAACAACGGTCCACAGGTGGCCGACAGCATCAAGGCAAAGGCCGGCATTATGAAATGAACCAAAGAAGAATAAAACCAACAGAAAATACAATCTCTATGAAACTGACAAACCTGATTCTTGCCTCTATGGTGGCAATGAGCCTCTGCATGGAAGCACAAGCCGCACCAAACACACAAAAGCAAACTGTCAAGGTGGTGGTGGATAAGAAGCACTGCGTGCCTCAAACCGAATATGCCGCACAAATACTGGAAAGGAAGATAGGCTCCCTGCCCAAAGGATGGAAGATAAATGTCAGCACATCAGACGACAAATCGCTTGCTGCCGAGGGATTCAGCATCCGCAAGAAAGGAAAGACCATACACATCATAGGCAACGATGCATCAGGTGCCATCTACGGAGCCAACCGCTTGGTGGACTACTACATACAGCATGGCACGATAGATATACAAGAGCCCATCACCGAGGCACCAGAGATGCTGATGAGAGGTGCCTGCGTGGGCTTGCAGAAAACAGTGTATCTGCCTGGTCATAAAGTATATGAGTACCCCTATACACCTGAGAACTTCCCTTGGTTCTATGACAAAGAACTATGGATAAAATACCTGGACATGCTGGCAGAGAACAACATGAACAGCGTATATCTGTGGAACGGGCATCCCTTTGCCTCGTTAGTGAAACTGAAGGACTATCCCTTTGCACCCGAAGTGGATGACGCTACGATGGACAAGAATCAGGAGATGTTCACCTTTCTCACTACCGAGGCTGGTCGCAGAGGCATGAAGGTGATTCAGATGTTCTACAATATCCTCGTTTCAAAACCCTTTGCCGACCACTACGGCATCAGCACGCAAGACAGGAACCGCCCTATCACTCCGCTCATCAGCGACTACACCCGCAAAAGCATTGCCGCCTTTGTAGAGAAATATCCCAACGTGGGTTTTCTGGTGTGTCTGGGAGAGGCAATGGCCACTATCGATGACGACGTAAAATGGATGAACGAGACCATCATCCCGGGTATCAGAGACGGACTGAAGGCATCGGGCAGACAAGACGAACCGCCCATCATCCTGCGCTCACACGACACCGACGGTCCAAGGGTGCTGCACGAGGCACTGCCCCTGTACAAGAATATCTACACCATGAGCAAATACACGGGAGAATCGCTCACCACCTATCAACCCGGAGGACCATGGGGAGAGACACACCAGCAACTGGCAGCCGCCGCACCCATACATATAGAGAACGTGCATATCCTGGCCAATCTGGAGCCTTGGCGCTGGGCATCGCCCACCTTCGTCAAGAAAACGATGGACGCCATGCACCGTGTGCACCATGCCAAAGGTCTGCACCTGTATCCGCAAGCCAGCTACTGGGACTGGCCCTACACTGCCGACAAACTGCCCAACGGAGAACGTATGCTACAGATTGACCGTGACAAGATGTGGTATGCTGTGTGGGGAAGATATGCCTGGAAGAACGAGCACACCGATGATATGAGCTACTGGCAGAAGGTGGTGGCACAGGAATACGGCACCGATGAGCACACCGCACAGCAGATTATCAAGGCACTCGACGAGAGTGGGGAGATAGCGCCCAAACTGCTGCGCCGATTCGGCATCACCGAGGGCAACCGCCAGTGTCTGCTCTTAGGCATGAAGATAAGCCAGTTGGTAAATCCCTATAAATACACCATCTATCCCGGATTCTACGAGAGCTGCGGACCTGCTGGAGAAAAACTGATAGAGTATGTGGAGAAGGAATGGAAGGGAGAAAAGCACCATGGCGAACTGCCCTTGGACATTGTGGAGCAATGTGTGAAGCATGGCGACAATGCAGTGGAAGCACTGAAGGGACTGAGCAGCAAAATCACCCGAAACAAAGCAGCATACGAACGTTTGGCAAACGACATGCAGTGCTATCGCGATTTTGCCTACTCGTTTAAATACAAGGTGCTGGCAGCACAACAAGTGCTCAACTACAAGTGGACCCACGAAACAGCCTATCTGGAAAAGGCCGTGCCACTGCTGCAAAAGAGCAACAACTACTACTGCCAACTGGTGGAGCACACCCAAGACACCTATCTCTATGCCAACAGTATGCAGACGGCACAGCGACGTATTCCCATCGGGGGCGACAACGGCCACTTCAAGACATGGGAGGAGATGATGCCCGTGTATGAGGAAGAGCTGAGTTGCCTGCAAGAGCATATCAAACGACTCACCACCCCCGACTCTGGAGAAGCAGAGAAGATAAAGAATCCTGTGGCAAAGAATGTGCAGGTGAAGTTGCTCAGCAACTATCCCATGGTAAAGATGGAAAAGGGTGTAAAACTGTTTGAAAACCGAGATGAAGCCATCGACTCCATGGCAGCAGAACTGACAGAGATGAAAGCACTGGTGCTGAACAGAGACACCACCCGCATCAAGGGAGCCACCATCGAGTTTGAATGTGACCAACCTGTCACCGTACTTGTTGGCTTCTTTGTAGATGATCAGAACAAGTTTGCCAAAGCCCCAAAGTTGGAGATCGATGCCACTGGCAATGAATACGGACAGGCAGAACCCCTGATAAGCAATGCCATCAGCATGACAGGCATGCCCATCGCCAACATACACACCTACAATATAGGAGCAGGCAAGCATACACTGCACCTGCCCAAGGGTATCATCATGGTGGCAGGATTTACCCAAACCAAGATGAAGACAAGGGATGCCGGACTGAACGGTGCAAGCAACGAAGTGGATTGGCTATTTATGAAGTAAGCGTATGACACGAAAACTGATATTGTTTTTTGCCCTGCTGCTCTGTTCGCAGGCAGCCATGAGCCAACGTAAGAAGGCAACGAAGAGAAAGTATGTCACCGCCCAGCAGCGCATCACACAGAAAGAAATGCGCCGCATCTATGAGGAGGTGCGCACACCCTATAAGTTTGGCATGGTGGTGGCACCCCAAAGCAACGACAGGAAGTTTGACTGTCCCACCGTGTTCAGAGAGGGCGACAAGTGGTATATGACATACGTATGCTACAATGGCTCGGGCGGTACCGACGGACGTGGCTACGAGACATGGATAGCCCAGAGCGATGATTTGCTTCACTGGACCACCTTGGGGCGCATCCTTGCCTTTGCCGACAGTGGGTGGGATGTGAACCAACGCGGCGGTTTTCCTGCACTCATCGACTACGAATGGGGCGGCACCTACAATATCAGAAAATTCAAGAATCGCTACTGGATGACCTACATCGGTGGCCCGGGCAGCGGCTACGAGGCTGTCAATGCACCACTCAGCATCGGTTTGGCATCCACCGCAGGAGATGTGACCACCGCCCACCAATGGGACACCTACGACAAGCCCATTATGACCTATGATGAAAAGAATGCACAGTGGTGGGAACGCATGACACAGTACAAGAGTACGGTGTATCAAGTGGACAAGAAACTCTTCGGCTACCCGTTTATGATGTACTATAACGCCGGAGGCAAAGATGACACCCACCCTAAAGGGGAGCGCATCGGTGTGGCTTTTTCCAACGACATGAAGACATGGAAGAGGTATAAGGGCAACCCCATCTTTGCACACGACACCGACGGCACCATCACCGGAGACGCACAGATAGTGAAGATGGGCAACCTGTATGTCATGTTCTATTTCTCTGCATTCAATCCCACGAGAGAATACAATGCCTACAACACCTTTGCCGTGAGCCGCGACATGATACACTGGTACGACTGGGAAGGGGAAGACCTGATTGTACCCTCCAAGCCCTACGATGAGATGTTTGCACACAAGAGCTATGTGGTGAAACACAACGGAGTGGTATATCACTTCTACTGTGCCGTGAACAATGCCGGACAACGTGGTATAGCAGTGGCAACAAGCGTGCCCAAGGGAAAGAGCGAAGTTCACTTTCCAACTCCCAATCCCACGGGGAAGAGATACACAGCATCGCTTAACGACCATTGGAGAATAGAACACAACAAGAGCGTCTTTGTAAAAGACATTCCTTTCAACCTGGACGATTACTACGGTGCGCTGCAAAAAGAACATGGCAACCTGCATGGCAAGGCAGTGTTTAAGAAAGAGTTTCATGCCCCTGACCTGCAAGACAAGGAGTACTTTTTGCGCTTTGAGGGAGTGGGCACGTACGCAGAAGTGCTGCTCAACGGCAAGCATCTCGGCAAATACGACATCGGGCGTACCACAGAAACCATAGACATCACCAAGGAGGTGCTGCGCGGTGCCAACAACAGATTGGAGGTAAGGGTGTCTCATCCCCAAGGCATCACCGATATGCCCTGGGTGTGCGGAGGTTGCAGTTCGGAATGGGGATTCAGCGAGGGTTCGCAACCCTTTGGCATCTATCGCCCCGTGGTACTGGAAGTGACCGACAAGGTGAGAATAGAACCCTTTGGCGTGCATGTATGGAACACCGCTGCCGCCGACAGCATCTACATTGAGACAGAGGTAAAGAACTACAGCGAAGAGATGGCAGCCATCAGTCTGATAAGCAAGATATGCGAGAGCGGTGGCAAACAGATATACCGTCTTACAGAAGCCATCACCATGGCTCCCGGAGAAACACGCATAGTGAGACAAGCCACAGCCATCAAAGACGCCAAGCGATGGAGCCCAGAGCAGCCCTATCTCTATCAACTGAACACTATCATCAAGCGCAACGGCAAAGCCACAGACGACCTGCTGACACCCTTTGGTGTGAAGACCTTTTCATGGCCTCTGACCAGAAAAGATGGCGACAAGCGTTTCTTCCTGAACGGAAAGCCTGTGTTCATCAACGGTGTGTGCGAATATGAGCATCAGTTTGGACAAAGTCATGCCTTCACTCCTGCCCAGATAGAAGCAAGAATCAAGGAAGTAAAGGATGCCGGATTCAATGCTTTCAGAGATGCACACCAGCCCCACAACCTGCTGTATCAAGAGCTTATCGACCGTGAAGGTTTGCTGTGGTGGCCACAGTTCTCGGCACATATCTGGTACGATACTCCGCAGTTTCGCGAGAGTTTCAAACGCCATCTCATCCAATGGGTAAAGGAGCGACGCAACTCTCCCTCTATCATCCTTTGGGGACTACAGAACGAGAGCACCCTGCCAAAGGAGTTTGCTGCCGAGTGTACAGACATCATTAGGGAGATGGACCCCACCTGCGGCACCATGCGACTGGTGACTACCTGCAACGGTGGCGAAGGAACAGACTGGAACGTGGTGCAGAACTGGAGCGGCACCTACGGAGGCATCTTGGAAAACTATGGCAAGGAGCTGAGCACCAGTGAGCAGCTGCTGAACGGAGAATATGGGGCATGGCGCACCTTGGGCAATCACACCGGTGGGAGATATACCGAAGAGAAGATGTGTGACATTCTGGAGCGCAAGGTGATTCTGGCAGAGGCTGCAAAAGACAGTGTGTGCGGCCACTTCCAGTGGATACTGCAAAGCCATGACAACCCAGGAAGAAGGCAACCCGAGGAGGCTCTGCGCCGCATTGACAAGGTGGGTCCCTTTAACCATAAGGGCATACTTACTGCATGGGAGCAACCAGTGGATGCCTATTACATGTACAAGTCGCACTATGTGGCAGCGGCAAAGGAGCCCATGGTGTATATCGTGCCCCATCTCATCAGCGATAGTATCCGTGTTTACAGTAACTGTGAACAGGTGACCCTATCGTGTGGTTCTTGGAGCAGCACACTCAGCAAGCCTCAGCCCTCTACCTGCTTTGTGTGGAAAAACATTCCTCTGCAAGGCGATATGGTGACTGCCACTGCACTGCATCAAGGCAAACCTGTGGCTACCGACAAACTGGCTCTCCCCTCGTTCAGAGCATGGGACGAGAGCATCCTCTGTCCAGAGAAGGATTACCATTATCTGTATAACATCAACTGCGGAGGCGATGAATACACCGACGTATTTGGAACCAACTGGCAACAGGACAACACTACTTGGTCCACCTCGTGGGGCAATAAGTTTCCAGAAGAGACCAATCCCTATCAGGCAAGTCAAACCTCTGACAACACCCTACCGGTGTCTCCTCTGTTCCGCACCTCACGCTTTGGACGCCACCTGCTGTCGTATCACTTCAAGGCAGCCCCCGGCAACTACCGCATTGAGTTGTATTTCATTGAACCATGGTATGGAAGAGGCGGCAGCGAAGCCACCGACTACGAGGGTATTCGCCTGTTTGACGTGGCTATCAACGACAGCACGGTTATCAAGGATCTGGATATCTGGGCGCAGGCACGCTATGGGAAACCCTACAAACGCATTATAGAGATACAGCACAAAGGCGGAGAAATAAAGATAGACTTCCCACGAATCAATGCCTCACAAGCCATCATTGCAGCCATTGCCATCGCATCCAAGCAAGCCACAGAAAAAAATATCACCTATCCTGTGGTAAGGAACCTGTGGAAGTCGTTCGATAAAGACATTCTGGTGCATACGCCAGACAGTCTGCTACCCCCAAAGACCAACAGTTCCATCACCGCCGAGGGAGTGTTGAAAAATGGTGTGCTCACCTTTACATATAATGTAGGTGTGGCAAAAATATACGCGCTGCGCTTCCGCTATTACAACCCAGAGAAGGAACGAAACCTGCGTGTAAAGATCACCGACCTCAACGGTGTGGTGTATAAGGAAGACGACATCACCTTTGTAAAAACTCCCGAGAAGAAAACCAAGCGCCGCAACACCAGCATTACCACAGGTTCGCAGACCAACGCCGGCAGCTATGTGGTTACACTTCAAGGAGAGGGAATAGAGAACATGCTCTTTGACAAACTAACCATAGAATAAAGAAAAAAAACAAGGAACACCATGAAATATCTGACACATGCCCCTCACACGCATCATACCTTTGGTGTGAGATGGATAAGACCGATAGTATGCCTGACGCTTCTCATGGCAGTTGTCTCTCACTCTAAGGGAAGCAATGCAGAACAGCATGACTGGGAGAACCAATACATGCTGTCGGCAAACAGATTGCCTGCACGTGCCTCTTATGTGCCTTATCTGCATCAGCCAGGCGACAGAACGATGTCGCTCGATGGCGCATGGCGCTTTCACTGGACCACCACTCCCGATGCCCAGCCTGCCGATTTCTACAAGGTGGGGCACGACGACAGTGCATGGGACCGCATTGCAGTGCCTGGCGACTGGGAGATGAACGGCTATGGCACACCCATCTACAGCAGTTCGGGCTATACCTTTAAAATACAGCCGCCCTTTGTGATGAAAGAGCCCAAAAAGAAATACACCTCCTACACCGAAAGGAATCCGACAGGATGCTACCGCAGGACCTTTGAACTGCCCACTGCCTGGGATGGTCAGGAGGTATATATCCACTTTGGTTCGGTGGCAAGTGCGTTCTATGTTTACGTCAACGGGCAAAAAGTGGGCTACTCACAAGGCAGTATGGAACCAGCAGAGTTCAGGCTGACCCCCTATCTGCAAAAGGGAACCAACCTGATTGCATTGAAAGTGATGAAATATTCTGACGGCAGTTATCTGGAAGACCAAGACATGTGGCGCATCGCAGGCATACACCGCAGCATCTATCTATATGCCACACCACGCATCAGAATAGACGATCTGGGAGTGCGCACGCTACTGGACGATGCCTACCGTGATGCCACCTTGGTGATTGACCCGCATCTATCTGTGATAGAAGGACAGCGTGGTGAGGGGTTCTATGTGGAAGCCATGC
>SAMEA3663028__coassemble_681_pt1 | contig 12444 bp, 8 predicted proteins | sample SAMEA3663028__metabat2_low_PE_038 | metagenome-assembled genome bin SAMEA3663028 (sample SAMEA3663028) | pig gut metagenome | biome: pig gut; feature: pig-associated habitat; material: faeces | place: France | collected 2012 | reverse complement strand
AAGAGGGTGGATTTCTGGCACGAGGGGAATTGCACCATCTGTATCTGCTGGTCGTTGCCTATGGTCTGCAGGAAGCCCATCTCGTTGAGTTGGTTCTGCAGGGGAGCCAGTTCTATGGCGCTCGACACCTTGTCGCAGATGAAGTGTGTCAGGTTGCCCTGGTTGTCATACACATTGTACTCGCTCAGGAAGTCGTCGATAGAGGTGATATAGTCGCTGAACGCCACGATATAGTCGAATTTTCCTGTGGATGAGACGTAGTTTCTCGACAGGTCGAAGTCGGTCAGTGTGCCAAACGAGGCGAAGCGGTAGAGAGCGTTTTCGCCTTTGACGATGGGCACGGCAAGGCTATCCACCTGCTCGTAGTTGCTGTTATAGGTCTTGAGCACCAGGCTGTTGTTGTCTTCCACTATCATCTCGCCCGTACTTGTGTCGTAGCCCTTGATGAAGGGTTTGGCATAGTGGCAGATGACGTAGTAGAGTTCGTTGTCCACCACGTAGGTGTTGAAATAGCTGCCCTCAAGGTAGGTGGTAAGGATAGAGGGTATCTCGAAGGTGTGTGCCACGGTGGGTGTCTCGGTGCTGAGGGTGGGGGGCACCATCACGTCCATGCGAATCACGGCGCTGTCTTCGGTAACATATACATCCTGTGGGCACAGCAGTCGCTGCACGGGTTCCCAGCTCTTCACGGTGGCATCCACCATCACGCAGGCGTAGGGATAGTTGGCCACAAACTTTCCGTTGAGGCTATACACCTGGGTGTCGTAAGAACCTTTGTAGTTGTTGGCTGCGCTGCCTGCGCAGTGCACGTTTATCATCAGTTCTATGGTGCCCTGCTTCTTGTCAAAGAACTTCTTGGTAAGGTAGCCGAAGGGCTCTATCATGTTCACGCGCTCCTTGTCAGACACATCCACTGTGACAACACCCTTCTGCACATGGTTCTCGTCATATACGGTGATGGTGGCACCTGTGTAGTAATAGCCGTCAATGGTGAAATCTTCCTTGTAGAACCACAGTTTTCCCTCGGGTCCCATCAGTGTGCCGTAGGCATTGGCACTCAGTGTAGAGGGGGTGGGCAGTGCTGCTGCTCCCTTTTTGCCCGATGGGGTGGTGGGCATAGCGTTCCATGCCTTGAAGGCTGTTGTGGCGCCCGGTGCGGTGAGCACTGTGGGCTGCTTCACTTTGCTGTTGTGTATCATGGGCAGGTGTGTGGCTGCTCCGTTGCTGCTGCGCTGTTGCAGGCGCTGCAGCACATCGTTACCGGCAGCCTGTGCCACCGTTCCTGCCATCATAAGTAAGGCAATCAGTAAGTTCTTTTTCATTCTTTCTATCTTTATTTTGTTTATCTTGATATGTATGGTTGGATTTTCTCTCTCCTTTTCTCGCTGTGGCAGAACTTGGGCATACTTGGTTGTGCTTGTCTGGACAACCGAAACGTTTTTATTTTTTCAGCACAGGTTCGCAGGTGATGTTGATGCCCAGTTTCTTAAATATCTTCTGATCCACCTCGCCCAGCATCACGGTGCAGTGCACCTGGCATCCGCGCAGTTTGGGCAGTTGCTGCAAGGCTCGCAGACAGTCGTTGTCGTTTTCTGAAAGCACAGAGAGAGCCACCAGCACCTCATCGGTGTGCAGGCGTGGGTTGTGGCCTCCCAGATAGTTGATCTTGGTGTGCTGTATAGGCTCTATCATCGACTGCGGTATCAGGTTGCGCTCGTGGTCAATGCCCGCAAGATGCTTGGTTACATTGAGCAGCAGTGCGGCACTGCAGCCCAGCAGCATACTGGAGTGGGCGGTGATGATGGTGCCGTCTTCCAGTTCTATGGCAGCAGAGGTGTGTCCCGTTTTTTTCTGATGCTCTTTGGCAGCCACGGTGGTGCGACGGAAGTCGGTGGTTATCTTGGCTTGGTTGAAGAGCAGTTGTATCTTGTTTATCTCTGCCTCGTTGCAGGCTCCTGCTGCCATCTTGTTGGTGGCATCATAGTAGCGCCTGATGATTTCGTCTTTCGATGCGTTGCAGCACACCTCGTCGTTGCTGATGCAGAAGCCCACCATGTTCACTCCCATATCGGTGGGCGACTTGTAGGGATTGGCTCCGTAGATGCCTTCAAACAGGGCGTTGAGCACGGGATAGATCTCAATGTCGCGGTTGTAGTTGATGGCAATCTTGTTGTACGCCTCCAAGTGGAAGGGGTCTATCATGTTCACATCGTTCAGGTCGGCAGTGGCTGCCTCGTAGGCGATGTTCACGGGATGTTTCAGTGGCAGGTTCCACACGGGGAAGGTTTCAAACTTGGCATAGCCTGCCCTCACTCCGCGCTGGTGCTCGTTGTACAGCTGACTGAGGCACACCGCCATCTTTCCGCTTCCGGGACCGGGGGCAGTGACTATCACCAGGGGGCGTGAGGTTTCCACGTAGTCGTTCTTGCCGAATCCCTCGGGCGATGCTATCAGTTGCACGTTATGCGGATAGCCCTCTATCAGATAGTGGCAATAGGTTTTGATGCCGTCGCGTTCCAGTCGCTGTTTGAAGGCGGCTGCGGCAGGCTGTCCGTTGTAGTGGGTGATGACCACCGAGCCCACTAAAAAACCTCTGTTCTGAAACTCGCCTCTCAGTCGCAGCACATCCTCGTCGTAGGTGATGCCCAGGTCGGCGCGCAGCTTGTTCTTTTCTATGTCGGTAGCGCTTATCACTATCACTATCTCTATGCTGTCGCTTATCTTCTGGAACATTTGCAGCTTGCTATCGGGTTGGAATCCGGGCAGCACTCTGCTGGCATGATGATCGTCAAAAAGTTTGCCACCCAGCTCTAAGTATAGCTTCCCGTCAAACTGGGATATTCTCTCCTTGATATGTTCCGATTGGATGCTTTGGTATTTCTCGTTGTCAAATCCTATTTTCATTGTTTGTGCCTCTCTTTTTGCAATTCCTTTTGCAAGTAAAATATGTCGCAAAGTTACGCAAATTTATCGAATAATGATGGGGAAGGAGGTAAAAAACCACCTTTTGTTTGGATATTTGGAGGGAATGATGTACTTTTGCACTGCTTTGCTGACAGATGTTATGGGGGCAAAGCTCTTTTTTGAGGTGATTATCACTTATTTGTGATTGCTCTGATAGTTCAATGGATAGAACAACTCTCTCCTAAAGAGTAGATCCGAGTTCGATTCTCGGTCGGAGTACTTTCCTTGTATATCCCCTCCCTTTTAGTAAAAATAAAAATGATTATCCGCAATCGTACCACCAAAATTATAGTACAAAAAAGGCTGACGATATTCGCCAGCCTTCTTGCATTTGTAAAATATACGACGCTCACGCGTCCGTCAGCGTATAACCGCTGATTTCGTCTGCAAAGGTATGCAATTTCTCGTTAATCCTCGCTATGTTCTTCGGGCTTATTTTCTTAAAACCTCCTTTATACTGCAACATCTGGCTCTCGCTCATTCCGCAGATGCGAGCCAGGGCGCGGGCTGATATGTAGGGCGAGAGTGCTTCCAGCAGTTCTCCGATGTTGTTGAATTGATGCTTTTGTTCCATAGGTTTTCCACTTAATCCTCTGCAATATTTCCTTTAGAACCGAGCAGTTTTTGCCTCTTCTTTTCTATGGCCTTGATACTTTCAACCGTTGGTAAATCTTCTGGCATTGTTCCGCCAAGTTCTTTGATTGTCTGACGTACTTTTGCGCCAACTTCATAATGGGTTTGATTCGCCTTCTGCTTGCTGGTTATATTATCCCTCCTTAGTTTTTCTTCTGTTTGAGTTGCACGAAAAAGATTCGCAGCCAGTTCAGTACTTCCCATGTGGTCCAAAATCTTCTGACTTTTCTTCAACCCTTTGTGAGTATGGATGTCTTTTGCTGTCATTCCACCATACAGCCCACGATACCCGTAATTCTGGAACTTGGCATAATCTTTGGCATCTATAACACCTGCATCTTTTGCAGCACTTGCCAGCAAGGAATTGTGTTTTAGCATTTCTGTTCGTAGGAATAATCGCTTTTCCTCTTCGCTTGATAATTCTTGGTATTCTGCCATTTGCTGAACCTCGGCGATACGGGTCTGAATGGCGAAGTAAGTTTGCCCCTGTGCTACGATTGCTTTACTGGGGTCGGCATTTTGAACTATCAGATAGCAAGCGTATCTGGACAATTTAACAGAATCAACAGGACGTTCTGCGCCAGAACCAATCTTAACCATTTCGAGGACATCCTCGAAATGGTCTTCAATTCTTTGGTCGCTATTTTGACATGCTACTTTAGCCTTTTCAATTACGGGGAGGAAGTGTCTATATTCAGTATAGCCTAATATTCTCCACATTGCACGTGATGTCCAATACTCATTGCCACTCTCATCTACATGCTTGATACTCTCAAATAATGTGATTGTTCTCTTTGTCAGTCTATTGCTCATAACACCATTTGTTTTGTTTGTTAAATTGAATTTACACCGCCGTTCTATATGCCCTGTGTTCAAAGTCCGTGCGGTACGAAGCCGCACTCATCACCGAACGCAGTTTGTGCATCATTTCCCAGATGGGCTGATAAGCTTGTGACCCAACTGCCGCTGAAGTTCTGCTGCCGATATACTCTTCTAACTTCATGGTGTATTATTGTTACAAATGCGCTGCAAAGGTAATCGTTTTGATTGTATTTTTCAAATGTTTTTCCTATTTTTATACATGTGTGCAAAAAAAGTTGGGCAGCCCCGTAGGACTGCCCGAAAATTTGTTGGTGCGATTGCGGATAATCATCAAATAAAACGATGACCACGGCAACTATGACAACAATTCAAAAAGTTGTTATCAGTTGTACCCGTTGTTGTAAGAAATCGCTGAACTCCAAAATGAAAATTATGTTAAAGTAATGCCAATTCTCTGCCTTAAATGTTAAACTGCATATTTATGCAATTTCGTTCTGAGCCACTTTTTTCTCGCTGTGGCCTATAATGAAGCCCAGAGGGAGATCGTGCGTTAGAACGAAAATTCTAAAATATACACTGATTATCAAGAAGTTACAACCATAAAAATAAAGAATTATCAACCAGTATAGTATCAAAGTGACATGAAAACTGTTCACTTTTTCGCTTTTTATCTCCACAATCTGCCAAAAAATACCTTTTTTGCTCCACGGAGTTCTATGAACCCCAAAATTGCAAAATCTTTACATTTTGATGGGGATGGATGAGGGTGTTCTGCTGTCTCTCCATTTTTTAGGTGTGCAATCTATCTTCTTCAGATGCACATTCAATCCTTTTCAAATGTGCAATCAGTCTTTTTCAAATTTCAACTTCCGCATTTTTGAGTTTTTGCTTTTGCTTTTATGATGATTTACTCCTGCTTTTATGATGAGGTGGTTCAATATAGACTGAATCCCCATGGATATTGCCTTGATTTTGTTTCTGACGTTGATTGCAATATTTTCCTGCCGAGAATACAAAATTTTCAGGCCGAGAAAATACTTGTTTCCAGCCGAGAGAATTTTATGCTCAATACGAGAATACACTTCATTCCTTACGAGAATGAAGTGTATTCTCGTAAGGAATGAAGTGTATTCTCCTAAGGAATGTAGTTGGTTTTCGTAAGGAATGTAAAACTCTCGGCGGCAGAATGTAACTCATTCAATATGAGAAAGAAAAATGTTGGAGATTTGGCTTCCAAACAGATCAGCGGAGGAAGCAAAGCGAAAGAGCATCCATCAAGATGCAAAGAAGCAACCATTGAAGTGCAAGGCAGCCCCCCTCAAACTGCATATTTATACAGTTTGAGTGTATATTTATGCAATTTTGGGCAATTCTATTGCCTTTAATTGTTAAAATAACGGCTCCTTATTTAACGGTATTTCACAATTTAAGAAGACCGTGTTGAACCTAAATCGGCCATTAGACTGTTATGCGCAAACGTGCTTTTTTGTCATCTGTCTTTCCGCTTATCGGTAACAATGGAACCCCATTGCGCCCTCAAAACGTAAAGACAGTTGTTCAAAAATATAAGCAGTTATCATCATAACGCTAATGGTCGATTTGGGTTTAATGGAATTTTCGTTCTAACGCATTGTTTTGATGTAAGGGTCCACAGCCACGAAAAAAGTGGCTCAGATCGAAAATATAAATATTCATTTTAACAATCAGAGCCACTTTTCTCTATAAAATTAACAGATATTTGCAAGTGGGGAGGGCATGAATATCTGGGTGCTTCAGTCTTTCAAGCAACCGAGAGGCACCACCAATATGCCATCGGGGCGGCGATAGGCGTATTCGCCAACGGCGGTGAGCACCATCATAAACGAGGGGGCTTTCATCTTGTCTGTATCTATCTTGCCTGCCAGATGCTTCAGGGTCGAGGCTCCTGCCTCTATAAGTTCATTTCCGCCCAGTTTGATTTCTATCATGCCGTACTTGCCGTTGCGCAGGTGCAGAATGGCATCGCACTCTAGTCCGTTCTTGTCGCGGTAGTGATATACCTGTCCATCAAGGGCGTCGGCATAAACACGCAGGTCTCTTACTGCCAGGGTCTCAAAGAACAGTCCGAAGGTATGGGGGTCGTCTATCAGGTCGTCTGGCCCCAGTCCCAAGGCGGCCGTGGCTATCGACGGGTCGGTGAAATACCTTGTGTCGCTGGTTCGTATGGCGGTCTTCGACCTAAGATTGGGGTTCCATGCCACCATGTCTTCAATGACAAAGATTCGTTTCAGTGCATTGACATACGATGCCACCGTGGCTTCGGTGGTGACGCTTGTCTCGTTGGCTTTCACGTCTGCCAGGATGGTGCCTATAGATGCCTGTGCTCCCTGGTGGCGCGCATAGGAACGCATCAGTCGGTGAGCCAGTTCAGCATTGCGCTGCACGCCGTCAACCCGCGATATGTCGCTGCGGCATACGGATTCCACATATTCCCTTGCCTCTGCAAGTGCCGCCTTGGCGTTGCTTTTCAATGCTGCCTTGGGCCAGCCTCCCCTGCATGTTAGGTAGGCCATGCGCCTGATGTCTGTCTGACTTGCCCCATCCACCTCTGCTGCATTGGCAAAGAGTTGTGCCAGACTCACGTCGCCCGACGAGTCGCCCGATTCCCAGAGCGACATGGTGCGCATCTTAATCCAGCCGAAGCGACCTGTGCCCGAATGGAATATCTCTGACGTAGAGGCAGGTACAGCCGAACCGGTGAGCATGAACAGGCCGTCTTCGCCTCGATGGTCAACCTCGAAACGTATGGCATCCCACAGTTTGGGGGCAATCTGCCATTCATCAATAAGTCGTGGCGTGTCGCCCACCAGCAGTCGCTTGATGTTGGTGGATGCCATGGTTAGGTTGCGCTCTCTTATCTCAGGGTCTGCCATGTAGAGCACACTTTTGGCCTGCTGCTCGCCCGTTGTGGTCTTGCCGCAGTACTTAGGTCCCTCTATCAGCACCGCTCCCATTGTTTCCAGTTTGTCTGCCAAGATCCTATCTACAATCCTGCTTCTATATTGCTTCATTCTTTTCTCTTTTTATTTTCTGCTACAAATATACGTATAATTATTGTATTTCAGCGTGTTATAGAAAACTTTTTCGTTCCATTATGCCATTTGGCCGTTTTTTATTATGGTGTTTGGCCGTTTTTTATTATGGTGTTTAGCCGTTTTTCATTATGGTGTTTGGCTGTTTTGTTGTTGATTGAGGGAGCAATTCCTGGCACTGCTGATGCGACATACCGTAAGTCGGAGTTCTGATGAGTGGGCAGTGCAGAGATGACAGCGCCAACATATTTCTTATCGATGGCTGAGTATGAACCCATCTGCCGGCAACTTCCGAAAAAATGGTAGCAATCTCTGAAATCCATATAACGGTAATTTCGGGAATTTGTTGTTACTTTACAGTGCTTCATGCCACCGTGGGCTATGCCCTGTGTGGTCACGTCAGCCTGTGGCGACAGAAGCCAAACAAAAACATGCAGGGCAAGAACCAGTGTCTTGCCCTGCATGAGTATAGTGGGGGAGGGGTTACTTCCTGATGTATTTGCCACCCCTTGTGATGGTGATGCCATGATAGGAGTCGTTCACGCGCATCCCACCGGTGGAGTAGGCCGCACCGTTGGCAGAACAATGGTCATGGTATGCCGCGGAGCCGATGCCGGTGACAGCGTTGATGTCGATGAGTTCTATCTCCTGTCCAGCCGTGGTGGGTATGTCATAGAGGTGCGTCTGTGGCAGACCGGTGGACGGAATCTTGGCAGAGTCGGCCACGATGGGGTCGGGCATCTCGTAGGGCTGCACCAATGGGTTGCTGTTGTTTCCCGAGGCGGTGTGCAGTTCCTGTCCGTCTGCATACTTCAACGCCGAGGCCGAGCGCAGACGCAGGTTGCCGCCAAGGGTGGACTTCACTTTCACGGATACTATCCTTCCGTCTTTCCACTGCATGTCGGTGATTTCAAAGCCGCCGCGGGCGCGCAGTCCCTTCACTCTGCCGTCTTTCCATGCGGTGGGCAAGGCCGGGAGCAGATGCACGAAGCCTGCATGGCTCTGGAGCAGCATCTCGGCAATACCGGCACAGCAGCCAAAGTTTCCGTCAATCTGGAAGGGTGCGTGTGCATCAAACATGTTGGCATAGGTGCCTCCGTCGGCATCGTTCATAGTGGCGTTGGGATCCATCAGTCGCAGTTGGTTCTTGATAATGTTGAAGGCATGGTCGCCATCCAGCATACGTGCCCATAGGCACACTTTCCAACCCATTGACCATCCGCGGGCGGCATCGCCACGGCCCACGAGCGACTTGTGCACACCCTGATAGATGGTGGCGTTGGTATAGGGCGACACCTGATTGCCTGGGTAGGCTCCCCAAATGTGCGATAGGTGGCGGTGACTGCTGTTCTCGCGGTCCCAGTCTTCCTGCCATTCCTGCACCTGTCCGTACTTGCCTATCTTGTAGGGCGTCAGTTGTGTGCGCAGGGCATCCAATTCGTTGGCAAAGTCTGCATCTTCAAGCAGTCTGGCAGCCTCGGCCGTGTTCTTCAGCACGTCATATACCATTTGGTTGTCCATGCTCACTCCGCCAAAGAGAGAGTAGTTGAACTTCTTGCTGTTGTCGTCGGTATAGGAGCCGATGCCTGGATGGTTCTCCGGAGAATTGGAGGGGCACACCACCATATAGCCCGTATTGGGGTCTTTCACCAAGAAGTCTTGGAAGAACTGCGCGCATCCCTTCAGCACAGGATAGATTTCTGCGAGATACTGTTTGTCGCCAGAGAAGAGGTATTTCTCCCACAGGTGCGAGGCAAACCATGCGTTGCAGGTGGGCCATACTCCCACCGGACCGTTGTCCACGGCACCGGTGGTGCGCCACAGGTCGGTGTTGTGGTGCAATACCCATCCGCGGGCGCCATACATCTTCTCTGCTGTCTCGGCTCCGGTTACGCTCACATCCTTCACCATATCAATGAACGGCAGGTGGCACTCGGCCAGGTTGCACACCTCTGCCGGCCAGTAGTTCATTTCCACGTTGATATTGGCGGTGTATTTGGAGTCCCATGCCGGATATTGGCGTGCGTTGGGATTCCAGATGCCTTGCAGGTTGGCTGGTTGTGTGCCTGGTTGGGATGATGAGATGAGCAGATAGCGCCCGAACTGGAAATAGTTGGCCACTAATCCCGGGTCGTTGCCTGCGATGGAGCGGAACTCCTTGATGCGCATCTCGGTGTCTTTCTGTTCCTGTTCGCTGTTGCTGCCCAGTTCAAGGCTCACGCGGTTGAACTGCTGCTGATAGCGTGCGGTGTGGTCGGCCAGTGCGGTCTCATAGCTCTTCCCTTTGTCTATGTAGGCAGTCATGTAAGCCAGAGCCTTGGCCTCTGCATCGGCGCTGATGTCGTCGTAGTTCACAAAGTTGGTGGCCGACGAGATGATGATGGTGGCCTTGGTGGCACCGCTCACCTCAATGGTGGGAGCCTTGGCGTTGGAAGCCACAAGTCCCCATTCCACGATGTTCTGTGTAGAGGTGTTGCGCTGAGTTCCACCCTCGTTGATTACCTTTATAAAGGTGTAGCACTGCAGTTTGTTGGGCACGTTCTCTGACAGTTCGCGGGCTGGCACGAGCGAAGCCTCAATCATGCCGTCGGCGGTAATCTTGTTGATGCCCAGTTTCTCCATGCCCGACTTGTTGGGAGCAGCGTAGCACACGTTGAAGTCCAGTTTTCCCTCTTCTGATGCTTCTATCCGCATGATGGTCACATTGTCTTCCAGCGAGGTGAAGAGGGTGCGGGTGTAGGTCACTCCGTTGATCACATAGGTGGTCACTGCCGTGGCGTTGTTCATGTCGAGCGAGCGCACATATCCCTGTGCGTCCACTGCTGAACCGTTTGTTGCGGCTCCATGCTCCTCGTCGTCAAAGCGATGGCCGGGGAAGCCCACGAGCACACAGCCGGCAGCCTGATATTGCGCACCGTGCGAGCCCTCTGACATCCAGTTGGGGATGGCTAATTTCTGACCGGCCTCATAGTTCTTATTAAATATGTATTGCTGCACTTGCTTCAGCACATCCTTGGCTTTGGCGTTGTGGTTCCTGTTGGGCGACTGTCCCCAAAAGGTGTCTTCGTTCAGCTGAAGCGTGTCTTTGGCCACTCCGCCGCTCACCATGGCGCCCAATCTTCCGTTGCCTAAAGGCAGTGCTTCTTCCCAGTAGGTGGCCGGACGATGATACCACAGGCGGTTATTACTGCTGAGTACGGGCGGCGGTACCGGACGTGTGTCTCCGGTGGTGAAGCCAATGCTGATGGGTTGGTCAATCACATTGTCGGCCAAATCGGAAACCGTGTTGGCAGGAAGTGTGAGTGTGTATGAGGTGGTGAGGTCGAGGTCGGCATAGGCAAACGACACTTTGTTGTTGCTCACGGCAGGTGCGATGGTGCTTGTCTTGCCGGTGGCATGGTTCTTGAGTGTGGCCACTGTGTTCTCTTTCACCTTCACTCCCTCGTTGAACAGCAGTGTCACCTTGCCAGTGGGCAATACGCCGGTGGCACCGTCGGCCGGTGTGGTGGCGGCCAGTGTGGGTGCCTGCGTATCTTCTGCCAGCACGTTGAGGTATTTCAGGTTGTAGTTGCTGGTCTTTGTGGCCGACTGTATCAGCATACGCACGATGAGTTTCTCCTTGTTGTTGGCCTGCAGGTCATAGTTGGCGTCCACATACGTGTTCCAATGCGAGCCTGCCACATAGTCGTTGAGCACCGTCCACGTCTGTCCTCCGTCCACAGAGTAAACCACACCGAACTTGGTGGCAGAGCTACTGCCGTCGCCGATGGCGAAGTTCAGTTTGAGATTGCTCAGGGAAGTGGTGGGCATCGACACCTCGAAATACTGGTCGTGCTTGCTTCCGTCTGCATAGTCGCTCTTGGCGGTGAACTTATCGGTAGAGCCAGTGTTCAGTCTCAACAGGTAGTTGGGACCGGAGCCGCTGCTTGTCACTTCCCATTTGCCGTTGCTGGTGTGCACCGTCACAAGGCATTGTTCCGGCATCAGTGCGCAATGGTTGGGCTGAAAGTAGGGCTGTGTGCTGCTCCAGGATGTGTTTGCAATGTGCGCCCATCCCAGCGTGTTGGGGGTAAACACTGCTGTGGTGCCAGTTTTCTCCATGTCATATCCGGTAGAGAACTCCCAGTGGGCCACTTCTGTTTGGATGGCCAATGCCGCTGTGGAGCTCGATAGGCAAGCCAGCATGGTCAATGCGGCCTTCATTTTCTTCAATGATAGCTTCATTTTATTCATTTGTATGTTTGCTTATAGTCTTTTTTCCGTTGATAATCATTATGCCTTGGGCACCCCTTGCGGCCAGACATCCGTTGAGGCCGAACGCCTCGTTTCCCTTCGTCTGTCGGCGCAAGTATGTGCTCTGTATGCCCGTGGCCATGTTGTCGGTCACTTCAAAACTCGTCTTTCCTCCCAAACTTCCATATTCGTTGACCGACTGGATGGTGTATATACCCTTCTGAGAAATGGTGTATTCCGTGTCCTTGGTGATGGCTATAACCTGTCCGTCAGCGTCTATAGTCGGTAGCCGTGACCGCGGGTGTCGCGAAAGTTTGATGCAAAACTACACATTCGGTGCCTTGGAAAGGAGGACAGAAATACTTTAAAAGGAAAAAAACGTACCGATAAATGTGTTTTCAGAAAAAAATACTCCTGTTTCCTCTTTTTTTCGTACCTTAGTGGGGTCTAAACCGATGAAAAGCATGAAACAGATAGTCTTCCTATTGACAATATTCTTCTTTGCAGTTTCAACAGGCATGAACGGGCGGCAGGTGCAGGTGCGTCACTTCGGAGAGAGCGACGGTTTCTCCACCACTCTGGTACACCATGCCATACAAGACAGTCTGGGTTATATATGGTTGGCCACGTGGGATGGTCTGCGATGCTACGATGGTTACCGCTTCCGCACCTTCAAGGCGCAGCCCGGAGACAACTGTCCGTTGGAGACCAACCGCATCAG
>SAMEA3663028__coassemble_673_pt1 | contig 12535 bp, 9 predicted proteins | sample SAMEA3663028__metabat2_low_PE_038 | metagenome-assembled genome bin SAMEA3663028 (sample SAMEA3663028) | pig gut metagenome | biome: pig gut; feature: pig-associated habitat; material: faeces | place: France | collected 2012 | reverse complement strand
CTTGGCGCGACGCACCTTACCACGCTTGTTCACCTCGATGCTGTCAATATTGGGCGATTCGATGGGGAAGATACGCTCAACACCCACGGTGCCAGACATCTTGCGCACGGTGAAACGCTTCTTGTCTCCGTGACCGGCAATCTTGATTACCACACCACGATAAAGCTGGATACGCTCCTTGGTACCCTCGATAATTTTGTAAGCGACAGTGATAGTGTCTCCTGAACGGAACTCAGGGAACTGTTTGCCGGTTGCAAATGCTTCTTCAGCAACTTTAATTAAATCCATTTGAATTGTAGTAATTAAATTTGTTTATCGTTCCAACGCAACATAACAGGCAACTCGTAACTTCCTGCCAGCGATTACGCCGAAAAGCGGTGCAAAATTACTACATTTTATTGATATACACAATTTTGGATGAACCTTTTCTCTAAAAAAATCATTTTTTGTACATTTGCATCCATGAAAAGAGCCTTTCACGCCACTGCCATCGTTGTCATCATATTTGCCGCAAGCTGTCTCTCTGCTTGCCACACCGCCTATCGCATCGCACACATCGAACGAACAAGGATTGTGATTGACAGCTGCTATGATGCGCTTATTCCCACGTCTGCCAGTACACTGGTAGCCACCTACCGCAGTCATATTGACAGCATCACCCAAAGAGTGATAACCCATGCCACACACACGCTGAACGAAGAACAGCCTGGAGGCGAACTTGCAAACCTCACTGCCGACTTCATGGTGTGGGCTGCACGCCAACTGGAAGACACGTGCGATATAGGCATCTACAACATGGGAGGCATCAGGGCGTCTATCCAACAGGGACCTGTCACCGTGGGTGATGCGCTACAGGTTCTCCCCTTTGCCAACACCATCAGCTGTTGCACGTTGCGAGGAAGCAGCCTCACAGAACTGTTCAAAGAGATGGCAGCAAGCGGCGGACAAGCCGTGAGCAAGGGCGTGAGGATGGAGATAGATGCACACGGCAATCTGCTGTCTGCCAGCATTGGGGGGAAAAGCATAGACACCACTGCCCAGTACAAGATTGCCACCATCGACTATCTGGCGCAGGGCAACGACAAGATGGAAGCACTGACTCACCGCATGTCATACCACAACATTGCAGACCCTCGCAACGACACACGCACCTTATGGATAGCCTTTCTACGGCAATCTACCAATAACAACTCCACGCTGCTCACCGATACCGTAACAAGGGTCATACGCCACACATCATCCGTCAAGCCATGAGAGCACACATTATATATATACTGCTGTGCGCAGCCACACTGTTGCACGCACAAGGAGCCAAAGAACTGGTGATATTGCACACCAACGACCTGCACAGCACCATAGAACCTCTAAGTCAATTGCTGCCCGACACCATGCTTCGAGGAAGAGCAGGCATGATGAGATGCGCTGCCATGGTAGAACAAGAGCGACAACGCAATCCCCATCTGCTACTGCTCGATAGCGGCGACTTCTCGCAAGGCTCACCCTATTACGTGTTTTTCCAAGGCAAGGTAGAGGTGGCACTGATGAACCTGATGAAATACGACGCTGCCACTCTGGGCAACCATGAGTTCGACTACGGTTTAGACACCCTTGCCAACAGACTGGCACAAGCACACTTCCCCATTGTATGCTGCAATGCAGATTTCAGCAACACGCCACTGAGAAACATCGTAAAACCCTACACTGTGGTGAGGCGCAACGGAGTGAAGATAGGCATCTTTGGACTACTCCCCCAGCCCGAGGGACTTGTCCAGGCGCAGAACTACAAAGGAATGAAGTATCTGGACCCCGTGGAATGTACACAAAAAACAGTGCACACCCTGCGTAAAAAAGAGGGATGTCACATCGTGATATGCCTGTCGCACTTGGGATGGAATATGGAACCCGCCATCGACGACCGCCAACTACTTGCCCAATGCGAGGGTATCGACCTACTGCTGGGTGGGCACTCTCACACCTACATGCAACAGATGGAATGGGTGAACAACAAAAGCGGCAAAACTGTGGGAGTAGATCAGAACGGCAAGCACGGCGCCTTTGTGGGGCGGATAGTGATGCAGGTAGAAAAGAAAAAAATGAGAAAACGCCAGAAAGGGGATGAGAAAAGCCAGTCGAAAGGCTTATGAGACTACTCGAAATAGAAGGTGAGCACAATCATCTTTGTCTGGGCAGAAGACACGCTACTGGTATAGGCACGCAGGTTGGCATCGCGTATATCATCCACATGCCCTTTGTCAAGACTGTTGGTAAGACTGTAGCAGAACTTCAACTCAGGGTTTAGTTTGAAAAATGGCAGATAGAAATCGCATCCCAAACCCAGCTCAATCATCGTGTCAAAGCGCTTTAATTTAACATAGTCCTGGTCTTTCCCCGACAGATTGATCATAGGATTGATGCCAGCAATGATGTAGGGGCGATAGTTATTAAAGCGCAGGGCACTGTATTTTATATCCACAGGAAAAGAGATATAGGTGTTCTTCATGTCCTGCGTAGTCTCCAGCAGTTTTCCATTTTCATCCTGTTTCGACAGGTTGCGAAAGCGAAGATGCTTGGCTCCAAAGTGCATGGTAGGGGTAACTCGCAACGAAAAGAACTTGTTGATGCGAGCTTCGGCAAGCACACCCACACTGAAGCCGGGATTCCAGCGCTCAGCGTCGCACAGTATCGTTTGTACCGATTGGGTACCATCTTCCGCCACTATTGTTTGCGGTCCCACATTCTCAAACTCCACATCTTGAAGATGCAGCCCCACAAGGATACCAAAATGCAGGGGTCTCAAGTCTATATAGGGTTTGTTTTGCTCCTTGCGCTCCTGTCCATAGGCAGCAAGTACGGCAAAGAGCATCACAATGGCGCATGCAATGTTTCTTACAGTTTTCATCATGTTATAAACGCACAAGGGCTGAAGTTATTGTATCATTTACCCCTTATCCACTGCCATCTCCACTTTTTTTGAAATATCTTCGCAAAAAGTAGGTAATTCTCGGATTTATTTCTTACATTTGCATACTTAATTTTGAGTATTAACTAAATTAAACTACAATTATGGCTTACGTTATTGGTAACGACTGTATCGCTTGCGGTACCTGTATCGATGAATGTCCCGCAGGTGCAATCTCTGAAGGCGAGAAGTATTCTATCAACCCCGAGATGTGTACTGAGTGTGGCACTTGCGCTGATGTTTGTCCTTCTGAGGCAATCAGCCTTCCCGCATAAGTTCACGGGCAAGCTACTACAGTGAGAGGTTTTTCTCTCACCAAAGGAACAAGGAGATGTGGCATATTCTGCTGCATCTCCTCTTTTTTCATCATAACGCTAATGGCCGATTTGGGTTCAACCCAAATCGGCCATTAGCGTTATGATGATAACTGCTTATATTTTTGAACAGATGTCTTTACGTTTTGAGGGCGCAATGGGGTTCCATTGTAACCGATAAGCGGAAAGACAGATGACAAAAAGAACCATTTCGTTAAGCCAAATGAGCAGAGCCAAGCGTGCTTGAGCTATGCCATGGCGAGAAATGGTCGGATGAATTCCAAAGCATGTTTGCGCATAACGGCCTAATGACCGTTTTGGGTTAAACGTAAAACTCTCAGGAAACAGGCAACAAAGGTACTGAGAGAGAAAAAAAACGGAGATTGGCTTCCACGCTCGGAAGCCAATCTCTTGGCATTTGACAAGGACGTTGCTCCTTGCCGTTCAGTTTATAGAATCAAACTTATGCTTCGTGCATGTTGTGTTACTCCCACGGTGCATGTTATCGGGGCATCAAGAACTTATCTACTGCGGCGGCAGTGTTCTTGCCGGCTGCCAAGGCACGTACCACCAAACTGGCACCCGATGCAGCATCGCCTGTGACAAACACGTTGGGAGCAAACTGTGCGTGCTCAGGTTTCAAGAAGCCCATGGCAAGTAGCACCATCTCGCACTTGATGATTTCGGGTTTGCCCTTCTCCACCATGATGGGTCTGCCTCCGTCGGGGTTGGGTTTCCAGTCTATCTCCTGCACCTTTACACCCGTCAGTTTGCCGTCTTTTCCCAAGAACTCCAATGAGTTGATGTTCCAGCGGCGCACGCATCCCTCTTCGTGGCTCGAGGTGGTTTTCAGCGTTCTGGGCCAGTTGGGCCATGGGTTTTTAGGATCTACCGCACCCTCTACAGGTCGGGGCATAATCTCTATCTGCGTCACGCTCTTGCATCCCTGTCGGTGTGCTGTGCCGATGCAGTCGCTTCCGGTGTCTCCGCCTCCAATGACCAGCACATCCTTACCTTTGGCATTCACCAGTTCCTCTTTCTTGAACTCCATGCCAGCCAGCACCCTGTTTTGCTGCGACAGCATCTCTAATGCCAGATACACTCCCTTGAGCTCTCTGCCTGGAATCTTCAGGTCGCGTGCCTGTGGGGTACCTGTGGCAATCACATAGGCATCAAATCCCTCGGGCAGTTTGTTCTCATCTACCTCTACATTGAACTTAAAGATGATGCCCTCTTGCTCCAGCACCCGCATACGGCGGTCGATGATGGCCTTGTTGAGTTTGAAGTTGGGGATGCCATAGCGCAGCAGTCCGCCCGCTGCCTCACACTTCTCCATCACAGTAACCTCATAGCCCAGCAGGTTCAGGTCGTTGGCGGCAGCCAGTCCGGCAGGTCCGGCACCTATGACAGCCACCTTCTTGCCATTGCGCTGTGGCTGCTCTATGCGCACAAAGTTTTCCTGGAAGGCCATCTCGGTGATAGCAGCCTCATCCTCCCGGTTGGTAGTGGGCTCGTGGGTGGTGAGATTGAGCACGCACGCCTTTTCGCAGAGAGCCGGACAGATGCGGCCTGTAAACTCTGGGAAGGGGTTGGTGCTGTTGAGCAGTCGGTAGGCCAACTCGTAGTCGCCCTTGTAGAGTGCATCGTTCCACTCTGGTGGTTTGTTGCCCAGCGGGCAAGCCCAGTGGCAGAAGGGCACTCCACAGTCCATGCAGCGGCTTGCCTGTGTGCGACGGTCTTTGCTGTTGAGTGTTTGTTCCACTTCACCGAAATCGTGAATACGGTCGTGGATGGGACGATATCCCGCCTCTTGGCGGTGTATTGTCAAAAATGCTTTTGGATTTCCCATGATTCTAAAGTGTTATAAAAAAGCCTCACCCCCGGCCCCTCTCCAAAAAGAGAGAGGAGATAAAATGACCCAGCCCTGTCCTTCTCAAAGAGAGAGAGGAGGTGAAAAGCCTCAGCACCTGCTCCTCTCCAAGAGAGAGGGGAGATGATGTGTTTTCTCGGTAAGAGTGTGGCATGTTTGTCATAAACTATTTTGAATATTATTCTATAATCCTTCCCACCTGCTTTTAAAGGTAATTACTCCCTCTGTTTTGGAGAGGGGCAGGGGGGTGAGGCTTTTAATAATCCCTCTGCATGTCTGCAATCTTCTGCTGCAGTTTCTTCACCTGCTCCTCTTGCAGCACACGTTTGTACTCTATAGGCACCACTTGGATAAAGTCTTCCACATAGCGGTTCCAGTCGTCGAGCATGGTGCGTGCCAGTTTAGAGCCTGTGTAGAGGTAGTGCTGACGGATAAGTTCGTGCAGCTCTTTGCGGTAGCTGCTGTCTTCCACCAGGTTTATCTCCACCATGTCCATATTGCAGAAGTAGTCGAAGTCGTGGTTCTTGTCCCACACGTAAGCCACACCGCCACTCATACCTGCGGCGAAGTTGCGCCCTGTTTCGCCAAGTACCACTACTCTACCGCCTGTCATGTACTCGCAGCAGTGGTCGCCAGCACCCTCGATCACGGCAATGGCACCTGAGTTGCGCACGCCGAAGCGTTCGCCCACCTTGCCGTTGATATACAGCTCGCCGCTGGTGGCTCCGTAGAGACCCGTGTTTCCGGCAATGATATTATCCTCGGCAGTGAAGTTGCTGCGTGTGGGTGGCAGGATGGCGATGCGTCCGCCGCTGAGTCCTTTTCCGAAGTAGTCGTTGGCCTCTCCCTCAAGTTTAAAGTTTACACCCTTCATCAGGAAGGCTCCGAAACTCTGACCTGCCGAGCCCTTGAACTTCACGTTGATGGTATCGGTGGGCAGTCCGGCCTCGCCGTATTTGGCAGCGATAGTTCCGCTGAGCATGGTTCCCACGGCTCTGTCGGTGTTTTTGATGGCATAGTCAAGGTTCACCTCTTCCTGTCGCTCCAGCGCTTTCTCTGAGGCCCTCAGGATCTGCTGGTCGAGCACATCATGCAGCGTGGCATCCAATCCCGACACGCTGTTTTTGTCGTGGTGCAACATGCAGTTGGTTGGCTCTTGGAAGAGCAGCTTGCTGAAGTCGAGCACCTTGTATTTCGGTTCATTGTTGGGGATGGCACGCTCACGGGTAATCAGTTCGGTGTGACCCACGATATCGTCGAGCGAGGTGTAGCCCATCTCTGCCAGATACTCCCTTACCTCTTGTGCCAGGAAGGTGAAGTAGTTCACCAGATACTCGTATCTGCCAATGAAATGCTTTCTGAGCTCGGGGTCTTGGGTGGTGACGCCCAGCGGACAGGTGTTGAGGTTGCACTTGCGCATCATTACACAGCCCAGCACAATGAGACAGGTGGTACCAAAACCAAACTCCTCGGCTCCGAGCAGTGCCATGGTGATGATGTCTCTACCAGTCTTTATTTGTCCATCCACCTGCAGGCGCACCTGTCCACGCAGTCCGTTTTTCACCAGTGTCTGCTGTGTTTCGCTCAGACCTATCTCGGGCGAGATACCTGCGAAGCGCATACTGGAAGCCGGACTGGCTCCTGTGCCTCCCTCGGCTCCTGAGATAACGATGAGATCGGCCTTGGCTTTTGCCACACCTGCGGCAATGGTTCCCACTCCACTCTCTGCCACCAGCTTCACGCTCACGGCAGCCTTGGGGTTAACATTCTTCAGGTCGAAGATGAGCTGTGCCAAGTCTTCAATAGAATAGATGTCGTGGTGAGGTGGCGGTGAGATGAGCGAGATGCCTGGGATGGAGTGACGTGTCTTGGCAATCACCTCGTTTACCTTGAATCCGGGCAACTGTCCACCCTCACCGGGCTTGGCTCCCTGTGCCACCTTGATCTGTATCTCCTCGGCATTGACCAGATATTCTGTGGTTACGCCAAAGCGTCCGGATGCTATCTGCTTGGTTTTGGAAGAGAGCGAGATACCATCCACGGTGCTGTGGAAACGTTCGCTGTCCTCTCCTCCCTCGCCGGTGTTGGAGCGTGCACCCAGTTTGTTCATTGCCAAGCAGATGGCCTCGTGTGCCTCTTTGGAAAGGGCTCCGAAGCTCATGGCACCAGCCACGAAGTGCTTCACAATATTCTCTACGGGCTCTACCTTGTCGATGCTGATGGGGTTGCGCTTAAATCCGAAGAAGTCGCGTATGAAGATAGGTGTCTCTTTCTCGTCAACCAGTTTGGTAAACTCCTTGAACTTGCTGTAATTGCCTGTGTGTGTGGCCAGCTGCAGGGTGGCGATAGTTTCGGGATTCCAGGCATGACGGATACCGTCTTTGCGATAGTTGAACTGTCCCAGATTGGGCAGGAAGTCGGTCTGTGTGTGCTTGGAGAAGGCGGCATCGTGCAGGGCGATGGCATCTTTGGCGATGGTGGCAAGTCCGATACCACCGATGGTGCTGCTCTCTGTACCAAAGTAGTTGCGGAGCAGACTCTCGCTCAAGCCGATGCTTTCAAAAATTTTGGCACCACGATAGGAGCGGATGGTAGATATGCCCATCTTTGCCATAATCTTGAACAGTCCTTTCTTTACTGCCTTGATATAGTTGGCCTCTGCGGTGGCATAGTCTTCCTGTATCTTGTGGCGCTTCACCAGGTCGTCGAGGATGGCAAAGGTCATATAGGGACAGAGGGCAGATGCTCCATAGCCCAGCAGCAGGGCGGCGTGCATGGTTTCGCGTATCTCGCCGCTCTCTACTATCAATGCTGTCTGCACGCGCTTGCCCACAGAAATCAGGTAGTGGTGTACGGCGCTCACTGCCAGCAATGATGGGATGGCTGCATGTGCCTCATCTACATCGCGGTCGCTCAGAATGATGTAGTTGTAGCCCTCGTCCACGCTACGCTCTGCATCCTTGCACAGTTTGTCGATGGCTTGTCGCAATCCTTCCTCTCCTTTGGCGCAGGGGAAGAGCATGGGCAGCTTCACGGTGTTGAATCCCTTGTATCTGATGTTGCAGAGTATGTCCAACTGTGTGTTGTTCAGGATGGGATGCGGCAGGCGCACCATCTTACAGTTGGTTTCGTCGGGACTTAGGATGCCGGTGCCCACCCTACCGATGTATTCGGTGAGCGACATTACCAGTTCCTCGCGTATGGAGTCGATGGCGGGGTTGGTGACCTGTGCAAACTGCTGACGGAAGTAATTGAAGAATATCTGTGGCTTGTTGCTGAGCACTGCCAGCGGGGTGTCGTTGCCCATGGCGGCAGTAGGCTCCTGTCCTTTGGTTGACATGGGCACGATGGTGCCATCCACATCCTCCTCGCCATAGCCAAACATAATCTCACGGCGCACCAAGTCGGGCACTGCATTCTCTACCTTTCGTCCGCTCTTCAGTTTTTCCAGCTGTATGCGGTTGGTAGAGAGCCACTGGCGGTAGGGGTGTGCGGCAGCCAACTGTGCCTTGATTTCTCCGTCATAGTATATCTTGCCCTCCTGGGTGTCTATCAGCAGTATCTTTCCTGGTTGCAGGCGTCCCTTCTCGGCTATCTCGGTGGGGTCAAAATCCATTACTCCCACTTCGCTTGCCACCACCATGGTGTCGTTCTTGGTAATGGTGTAGCGTGCGGGGCGCAGTCCGTTACGGTCGAGCATACCTCCGGCAAACCTACCGTCGCTAAACAGCAGTGCGGCAGGTCCGTCCCATGGTTCCATCAGGATGGAGTGGTACTCGTAGAATGCCTTCAGGTCTTCGGTGATGGGGTTCTTGTCGTTGAAGCTCTCGGGCACCATCACGCTCATGGCATGTGGCAGCGACAAACCGCTCATCACAAAGAACTCGAACACATTGTCCAGACTGGCAGAGTCGCTCATGCCACGCTGCACAATGGGTGATATCTGCCTGATGTCGCCCAGCGCTTCGCTGTTGAGCACGCTCTCTCTGGCCTGCATCCATCCACGGTTGCCTCGTATGGTGTTGATCTCTCCATTGTGGCACAACAAGCGGAAGGGCTGTGCCAAACTCCATGTGGGGAAGGTGTTGGTAGAGAAGCGGCTGTGCACCAAGGCAAGTCCGCTGGTGAAGTAATTGTTGGTGAGGTCAGGGAAATACTGTCGCAACTGCAAACTTGAAAGCATTCCCTTATAGATGATGGTCTTACTCGAAAGCGAGCAGACATAGAAATCGGGATCGTCAATGCGCTTCTCAATCTTCTTGCGTATGATGTAGAGGGTGCGTTCAAACACAGGCACCTTGTCATCGGTTACTCCAGTTACAAAGAGTTGTTTGATGGCTGGCTCATTGTCCAAGGCTGCCTTGCCCAAGCATGAGGGGTTGGTGGGCACATTGCGCAGGTGCATCAGCGACAGACCTTCACGCTCTATCTCCTCGATCATCACCGAGAGAATCTCTGCCTGCTTCTTCTCGTCTTTGGGCAGAAACACCAAACCAGTACCATACTTACCCTTCTCGGGCACAGGTATTCCCTGCAGCAATATAAACTCGTGCGGTATTTGCAATAAAATACCGGCACCATCTCCTGTCTTGTTGTCAGCACCCTCTGCACCGCGGTGGCGCATGTTCTCCAGAACCTTGAGGGCGTTGTCAACCAAATCATGGCTCTTGTTGCCATGAATGTTAACCACCATGCCGACACCGCACGCATCGTGCTCGTACTCGGCATTATACAATCCATTTGCCATATTTAGTTGCATTAAGTTTGATTCCTTGTAACTTTTTGTTACATTCTGACTGCAAAATTACGAAATTACTTACTTTTTGTATTTGTATTTCGTTTGTTTTAAATCTACTTTTTCGTCAGTTTTTACAATCTGTAAGCAAATGGAAGTATTAAAATTACAATATGACGCTCTTTTAGTTGATTTAATTTAAAAATGAAAGGAGGCCATCATTTCACTGTTCAAAAGAAGATGACCCCCTGGATGCGGTGTGGCATATCAGCAGCCTTTGCCGTCGATACTGCAAGCTGCGCCCTCGGCACTATTGTCGATAACCACCTCATCTGCACTGAACACCACACGCCCATCTTCCATCACAAAGCATGGAATACCGATAGAGCCATGGGCTTTTACCGCATCGAAGGCGGGATGACGGTCGCGCAGGTGCAAAAAGGCCTTGAGGTTTCTCACATGCTCGCCAATGTCGATGAGCTGATACTGGGGGTTGCTGCTCAGTTGCTGTTTCACCTGAGTACAATCGGGACAGGTGTCCATTACAAATACCTTGATCATAGTGGTGTGAATTAAAATTGTATTGCCAAGGACAAAGTTACGGAATTTATTTGTATTTGTGAACCATGAGTGGCGAATTAGCTCCCCTTTTTTCACCATTTAATGGGAGAGGTCAAGGGTAAGGAGATGGAAAAGATGCTTGCTTTTGAGTATTGCCCAACAGGGAGAAGCATCTTTGTTTCAAGAGTTCTGACAACAGACGGAAGAGAATGAGCAGTTTGAGCCCTACATGGGCTTGATGCCGTCGAAAGCGGGATTGAAATCCCTCACCATGTAATATGCTTTCTTGGGCTTCAGCTCTTTGTCGAAGAGCAGGGGATAGTTGGAGGTGCCCAACCATGAGTCGCGGTCGGAGAGGTTCCAAAAAGTGACCACATCGATCACATCACGGTGTCTGCGCAGTGTTTTAAACAGCTGGTCGTATTGGCGGGTATGAAGGGTGCGGATGTGCGACTTTATCTCCACCCCCTGACGTGAGAACTGCAACTGTCCGCCCATCTCCTTATTGACACGGATATCCAGTTCTGTGATTTGAATATGCCCCACAATAGAGGCATACTTCTCAATAGCGGCAGAGACCTCACCCATAGTGGGCCCATAGATGTTGTAGTGTCCCTGCATCCCTATGCCATCGATAAGCACACCAGCATCTTTCATCTTTTTCACCATGTTGCATATCCTCTGGCACTTGCCCTTGTCGGCTGCATTGTAGTCGTTATAGAAAAGCTGTGCCTTGGGGTCGGCCTCGCGAGCAAATTCAAAGGCCTTGGCTATAAACTCATCGCCACAGAGTTTGTAGAGCTGTGAGTCACGGTATGGCACACCTGCGGGCCCCGGATGGTCGGCGATGGCCTCATTGACCACGTCCCAACAGTAAACAACGTCTTTATAGCGGTTCATCACGGTGTGGATATGCCTGCGCAGGCGCTCATAGAACACCTCCTTGGCAACGGGCCTACCCTCCTTGTCAAGCAGCATCCAGTTGGCAAACTGATTATGCCAAACAAGGCAATGCCCACGCATGGGTATGTGATTACGGCGACACCAGTTGGCAATGCTATCAGCCCTTTCCCATCTCCACACGTCTTCGGCAGGATGCAGTTCGCCCGGTTTCATGGCATTCTCACAGGTAACACTGTTGAAGTTGGCAAGCACCACTCTTTGCTCTGCTTCAGAGAAATTGCGAACATTGAGTGCCACGCCCACCTTGAAATAATCTTTGTAAGCGTCTTTGAGGCCGCTCTGCACGCTGTGTGGCTGTGCAAAGCAGGGAAACGATGCCGCGCCCACAAACAGGCAAAGGGCAACAGCAATGGTTTTAGAAAAGATATTCATGTTCTATCCTTGGTTTTATTGGTTCTGTGAAAAGCAGTGAGAAAACCACTCCTTGATAATCTTTGCATCTTTGGCAAGGTTGTATTGAAATTTGGACCCTTGTGATTACTGGCATACCTTGGCAATAGTTCCACCACATCATAAATTCTTGAAAACAAATATATGGAGCCTTTTCCATCACTTCAAGAGCCCATTCGGCATCCATCTCTCTGCTTTTCTTTCTCTTATTTACTCGTAGATAGTGGCAACAACTCTTCGAGCCCCACCGTAATCGCGGAACTCGCAAAGATAAATACCTTGCCATGTGCCAAGATTCAGTTTTCCGTTGGTGATAGGAATGGTGATGCTTACGCCAAACAACGAACTTTTGGCATGCGCCGGCATATCGTCAGCACCTTCCAACACATGGTCGTAGTATGGCTCGTTCTCCCTGACGATGTGATTCATAATCTTCTCCATATCGCTTCGCACATCAGGATCGGCATTCTCGTTCACGCTGAGAGCGCATGAGGTGTGCTGTACAAATAGGTTGAGCAAACCAACCTTTGGCAATGGCTTGGGGAGGTTGTCAAGTATCTCACGGGTAATGAGATGGCAACCTCTTCGTTTTTCCGTAAGTCTAAATTCTGTCTGTTGTATCATGTTCACTGTATTTAACCCAAATCGGCCATTAGACCGTTATCATTGGTTGATATTTCTTGCTAAATACTTATATTTGGCAAACAGGTCATCCATGGTCACTTCATTCTGGATTACGTTGT
>SAMEA3663028__coassemble_662_pt1 | contig 12653 bp, 7 predicted proteins | sample SAMEA3663028__metabat2_low_PE_038 | metagenome-assembled genome bin SAMEA3663028 (sample SAMEA3663028) | pig gut metagenome | biome: pig gut; feature: pig-associated habitat; material: faeces | place: France | collected 2012 | reverse complement strand
CACGTACCTGCCGGATATATTCCATCCCCGCCTGTCGCAACAGATGGGGATGAGTGTGAGCAAACCTGCGACAGCGGTCATCGAAATCTGCCTCAGACATCCCCCTAAAGAAGTGGGAAAACACACGCTGCTTGGCTTTCCAGTTGGGATAGAGCCTCAGCAGCATGAGCAGCAGATACGGAGCATGAAGCACGAAGCCCCACAAAAAGGCAGGAGTGCCCGCCACATAGCGGATGAACAACAAGAGGGTGTCGCTATGGGTCAGCGTACCATCGAAATCGAAAACGTATATCTTTTCTCTCTCCATTGCATTGTTTCAATGATGTTCAATCTCTCTCTCCTCAAAACAGCGAAAACAGCGACGAGAGGGAGTTATCCTTGAAATAGATGAGCAGCAAGAACGTGAGCCCCCACCCCACTACGACAAGTTGGGTGAAACGGTCTGACCATATCACCTTGGTGGGGTCGCCACTCTTCTCGTCAACCACCGCAATCTGTATATACCTGAGCAAGCCAAGCACCACGAAAATGGTGGTGAGATAAAGATACTCCGTGCCAAGTGCCCTCATCACCTCCTGACTTACCGTGTACATGATATAGCAAACCAAGGTGACCGATGCCGTGATGGTGATGGCCTGATTGATGAACGTAAGGTTATAGCGCACAGTGTTCTTGCGGGGTGCCCTGCCTGTCTCGTTCATTCTAAGCACATCGTCTCTGCGCTTGGCAAAAGAGAGAAACAGGGTGAGCAGGAAAGTCATCAGCACCAGCCATCGGCTCACCATCACACCCGAAGCCACACCACCTGCCAGGATGCGCAGCACAAAGCCCACGGCAATGATGCAGACATCAATCACTGCATAGTCTTTCAGCCGCAGACAATATGCCACATTGAGCACATAATAGCAACCCACTGCCAGTGCCACCTGCTCTCTGTGAACGGGCAAGAGCAACAGCAGCAGCAGTGCAGACACGGTGAACACTACCACAATCATCAATGCCTGCGACACATGGATGGCACCCGATGCCAGCGGACGGTGGCACTTGACGGGGTGACTACGGTCGTAGTCCATGTCGAAGATGTCGTTGAGACAGTATATGGCGGAAGCCACCAGCGAGAAAATGACAAAAACCAACAGGGCGCAGGAGAGCGATGCAGGATGGTTGGCCATGCCTCCGAAGAACACGGGCAACAGCACAAACACATTCTTTATCCACTGCTTGGGGCGTATGAGTTTTACTACAGGTGTGAAATGAAGCATATTGATGTAGATAGATTGTAACAATACGGTGTGGGGAACGGTGTAAGGCAGGATGCACTACCCTTCTCCCCTTTTTCTTCGGCACCACCGATAATGGGGCGCCTTGAAATCCATGAGTTGATGCAGCAGCCAAGCCAATGCTGTGGAGAGGAAAAGCACACACAGCGAACGAAGCCAGAAGCCAAGATTCCAAGTGCGTACATACACATCGACATAATGGATGTGGATGAGGTAAATCTCCAAACTCACGCCACCCACAAAGGCCAGGACACGAGCAGCCAAGCGGGGCAGTAATGACATGCAGCGACCTGCCAGCAACAAGAGGCACACACTCAGCGGGATATATATCATGCGCTCTAAAAAGAGTGGGAACCTGCCACGCAAGCCACTCTCGAAATTGATGCAGACACTGGCAGCAAGAAGAACAATGAGCAGCAGCAACCACAGCAGGCTCCCCTCTTCCTGCCGTTTCTGCATCACCCACTGTCCGGCATTGATACCTATCAGGAAGATGGGCACCCTGCTCCAAAATATCTCGATATGCCCCACTGTCTGATGCAGAGGAGCCACATACTGCACCATGACACAGAACAGCATGGCAACCACCGGCAGCCACTGCCACTGCCTGCTCTGCCTGATGAGTTTCATATAGAACGGTGCCACCGTGTAGAGCATCATCACAGCAGGGATAAACCAAAACTGCCAGGCATCGCGCTGCCAGAAGCACCAGTTGATGCTGATATTGAGCAACAACTGCCACAGATTGGCACTCTCCCTGCCACCACTCACATAATCGGTGATATAGAAAGCACTTGCCACCACAAGCCACGTGGGGTAGATGCGCACATAGCGACGCACAAAGAAATGACGGATGCTGCTGTTTTTAGAGAAAGAGAACCAAAGACCTATCCCACTGAGGAAAAGGAACATATCCACTCCTATATTGCCGCAGCACACCATAGCATACGCCAAACTGCCATCTTGCCTGCCACGCATGTGGAAGAGCACCACGAAAATCATGGCCAGTCCCATCAGTGCTGTGCGCCACTGGCTCAGCACCTGCCACTCCACAGGTTTGGGATGCACCAGTTGGCGGCATAGCCGCACACCGCTCTCACGCCAATGTCTCATCATAAAGCAGGCTTTTTCACTTTGTTCAACAGCATAGACATCACCCATGCCAGCACCATCACTGCCACCACGTAGAGCACTAATCCATCATAGAGCTCCTGACGATGAGACAGGGAGATAAACACCTTACGGGCGATGGGATGACTTACGAACATGGCAGCCGAAACGCCTCCCACCCAACCCATGGGCTTATGCCACGAGGCGGGCACCAACCTGATCCACGACACCATGGCAAGCGGCACCAACAGCGTGCCCCAGAGCCACAGGTGGAAGAAGGCACTCACGGGTATCACCAGCAATGTGAGCAGCAATGCCACCAACAGGTGCCAGCCCCAGCCCTTGTTGCGCCAGGCACTCATCAAGTGAGAACGCTCCACACGGGCAAGCATCACTCCACCCACAAAGGGCAACATGCCACTGACACAGTTATAGCGCAGGTAATTGAGTTCCTCTCCATTGGGGATGCAACCCACCTGCACGGCCCAGCACACCACAACCAGCGCCACGGGTACCAGCCAATGGCGACGATGGATGAAGAGTATGTATATAATGTACAGCTGCATGATAAGACCAAAAAACCAGAAAGGTCCCGGCCAGATGGTATGATGGGGTTCGGGAAACAGGTTGATAATCATGGCCAGCTGCGCCAGAATATCCAGTGCCTGATAGTGAAACGAGCCGCGGGTCATCATATCCACCATGGTGAAAGCCACCAGTCCTACTGCCATCATGCCAAAAAGTTTGAGATAATGATAGCGCACGAAACGCCACACGGGCAGATGCTCCTCTCTGCCGTATTTGCTGGCCAGTCCGTAACCGCTGAGCAGCACGAAAAGGGGCATACCATAATGCCCCAGAAAGGAGAACAAGTGGAGGGGCAGCAAGCCATCGGGATGGAGCAACTGCTGCCACATGCCATGAGCATTGCTGATGTTGAAGGTAAACTCATTCTCACGAACGATGCCACGCAACCAATGACAGTAGTTGTGCAGCACTATGGCAAGGATTGCCACACCTCTCATCACCGTACACTCGGTGCGACTGAGCCAATGTGTTTCAGGGTTTGTCATTTGGATGTGCTTGAAGATATTCGTTTCTCAATTTATCGTAATCGGTGTGCCCTTTCAACAGTCTGGGGCGCTGTGCATTGTAGTCGGGCGACAAGGGATTATACACTGCTCTGTAAGAATCTACACTGATGCCACCAAGATAGAGCAACAGGTGTGGCAGGCAGTCGGTCATAAAGGGCAGGTCTTTGGCAGCCCATATCTGCTTCCACAGTTCGCCATGCTGCTTCACAAAACGCTGCGACGCCCATATCCAGAAGGGTATCTCGTACTCTTCGTGCGCAATGGCATAGTCGATCTCGTCGGAGTGGATGCGCCCAAACTTGCGATGACCCATGCCAAAGCACTCGTCGCCATGGTCGGAAAGGTAAATCACAAGAGCATCCTTGTCTTCAAAGCGCGTGATAATCTGATCCACGATAGAGTCGTTGAACAGGGTGGCATTGTCGTACTCGGCAATTACATTGCGCTCCTTGGGGGTAAGGTTGGAGATGGCATAGTCGGTGTGCTTGAAGTGCTTGCGGTCTTTGGGCGAACGACTGCGATAGTTTACATGCTGCCCCATGAGGTGCAAGATTACCAGATTATGGTCATCAGGAGTGTCGAAGGTGAAATGCTGCTGCTCTAAAAGCCGATCGTAGTCTCTCAGCACGCCGGTATCGTAAGCATACACCCTGTCATTGCGCACATCAAACATGGCCTCGCTCAGGTCGGGGTTGTTCAGAAAGAAGCCTCCGCTGAAGTCGTAGATAGCCTCATTGGAACGTGTCTGGAACTGATTGGTGATGAAGGTGACACGATAGCCTGCCTTGCGGAACACCTCGGGAAACAAGGGATAGTCGCACCAATCGGCACTGTCGCCCACCGTTTGCAGCGAGAGCATGTTCTTGAATACAAAACTGGTGAGGTTGTAGGGTGCCACCACATCGGAGAACACAGCAAAGTGGTCTTTGCGCAGTCGTTCCATCTGCCGGGGGGTGGTGGGCCTGTCATAGCCATAGAGCTGGGAGTGATGGCGGTTGTAGCTCTCGCCGATAACCAACACAATGTTAGGGGCACTATAGGAACAGCTATCCACCTTGTCGCTACCCACCGACTGTTTCAAACGGTCTATCTGTGCGGCAGCCAGCTCGTTGCTGAAGATGCTGAACACAAAACGATAGATGGGCAGATAGAGTTCCACCTTATCGGTATGAACGAACTCACGCTCCACCTGTCCGATGGTTTTATAACTCATCAGTCGGACAAACGATTTCTTATTCTGTAGTCGCTCGTCGATGCTGTAGTTGAAAAGCAGAATGGTGAGCACGCCCATCACTGGCAACACGGCAGAACGGATTTTGAGCAGGTTGACATGGGGGATGCGCGGATGATAGTGGCGCCCCCTTATCCACAGCATCACAAAACTATAGATAATGTGCACCAGCAAGAGCAGCAACACCCATCCCAAACGGGTGGTGAGGAGATCGAACGACAGGTATGCCTTGAGAAACTCTGCTGCCTCCTGCCCAGTGGTTTCGCTGATAAGCAGCAGCATGGTGGGAGAAAAGGAAGAGCCAAACTTCACCATGCAATACATGTCAACCACAGACGTGGTGTAGAAGACAACATAGAGCACCGCTCTCATCCAGCGTCTGATGCGCCAGGGTGTAACAGCCAGCAGCAGACAGATGATATAGAGATCGAGAAAGAGTTCTAAATGACCAGCACTTGAGGGGTACTGAGGTCCCCATAAGATGCACATATAGCCCAGCACGTACATGAACACGAAGAATGCCGCATTCTTGCGTATGGGGGTGAACACGGCACCCAACCAGCGTGCCACCTTCTTGAGAAGTTTTTTAAATGTCTCCATAGTGTGCCCTCCTTGCCTGCGGTTATTGCCCACCCAACCTACTGAAGTTCTCTATCACATCATCCCACGTCTTGAAGGTGTCTGAGCCAAAAGGTATCAGCGTGCCCATAAAGTCTGCTGCCCCACCTGTGTCGGTGGCATCAATCAGATAATCGCCAATGAGCAAATCCTTACGGTTGGTGAGCATCAGACGGTTCCATGCCGCCACGCCAAGATTTTCAAATACCCACTCCTGCAGCCTGGCTGCCTGTTCGGGATGGTTGGTGGGCAGTGCGTCTATCAGTATCACCTCGTAGTGCTCTATCAGCATACGGTATGCCTTGAGCACACTGGGTCGGGGTTGTCCGCCGCGCTCCATGGTTTCGGTAACATTGATAAACACCACGTTTTTCTGTCTATGCTCCTGTGCATCGTCTATCCATCTCACCACGGGCACCACGCTGTGCAGCAGTGTACTGTCGTTGAGACGATGCTCTCCGTGGAAATGCAGTGCCTTGGTATAGTGTGAGGCAAAGAGGTCGTAAGTATCTACCGTGGTGTCTTCCAGCCCAAAGAGCCCCCACACATGCTTATCGTCCTCACTGGCGTGGGCAAAGCAACGGGAACAGATGTCCTTGTACTCTGCCTGCAACTGTTTGGTCATCATAAACTCCTGCACACCGTCGGCACGAGGATTCATAAAGGTTACCTTTCCCAACATGTTGTGTTTGGAGATGGTATCACCCATCTGAAAGGCGGGGTTGACCACAATGCGGTCAAATCCTGAAAGCATCTCTGCATACATGCCGCCCATAGATGTGCCTATAATCAACTGCGGCTGCTCCTCGCTGCACACCCTTTGCAACAGTTCCATCGCCTCTTGCGGATGGATGGGCAAATCGGGTGCCACCACTGTGGCAGAGGGAAAGAGCTGGCGCAATCCCGTCACCGTGCCCGAACTGCCTGAAGAAGCAAAGCCATGCACATAAAGTACCTTTTTCCCTTCCAACATCTGTGGAAACGATTTGCAGTTGTAATTGTCTATCATCCTTATCTTCAATTGTGTGCCACACAAACAAGCCACCCCATTGCCTTAGGGGTTGCTTAACTGCTGCAAAGATATGGCAAATGCCTGAAACAACAAAATAATGTTTTCCCAAAATGCGTCATTGCCACTGGCACACCACATGTTGAGCGCAGAAAGAATAAGGGGCAAACCTTTGCGGCTTGCCCCTTATGGATAGGATATAGATGGGATGCTGGTTTATTTCACCACCACCTTCTGTGTGCGTACTGTGCCATCGCTCATCAACTGCTTCACGATGTTCAATCCTCTGCTCACTGCATTGCAACGAGTACCGTTGATGCTATATACCTCGGTACGGAGCACGGTGGCAACCTTGTTGCTTGCGTTCACATTCTCAATACCAGAAATCACAGCCTTATAGTCGGCATCCATCTGTGCCTTGAGTGCAGCAGACTGCTCGCCATCCTTCATAATGTAGATGTCATAGTAGCCAGCCTTGCTGTTGCCCTCTGCGATACGAGTACGGAAATAAACCTCGTTGGTTCCTTCGTAGCTGCGCACCACCTTCTTGTACAGACGCTGTGTGGCGAGTAAAGCGGTGTCGCCCAACTGCTCCCAGTTAGTGCTGTCGGCAGAAACCTCGAACACGAGCTGTGGAGAACCTGCATCGTTACCATTGGAGATGAAGCTCACCACATCAAACGGACCAGCAATCTTCTGAGTAGTGGCAATCACACCATTGCGAGGATATGCAGTGTTCCACTCGCCAATGTTGATATAATAGTTGGTCACCAAGTCACTGTAGTCAGCAGCAGTAGCGGGATTGTAGGCACTGTTGTTGCCGGGATCGTTTCCAGGTTTGATATTCTCCCAAATCATCACATGACCACGAGAAACCACCTTCCAGCCATTGCCGAAGTCGTTCACTTCCTCTACATTCATCTTCGAATAGCCCACGAGCACATCGTTGCCCAGAGAATCTTTCTCATAGATAGGATCGGATGATTCGTCCCAGTAAGGATAGTCACCCTTGTTCTTGCCCCATGAGAAGTAGTAGGCTGTAGAGGTGCTACCTCCATTGTATTCAGTGGGGTTGGCATCCATGTGTGCAGCCACATCTACACGCACCTTGGCATCCTTGATAACAATCTTGGCGGTGGTAGGCTCACTCAGCACAGTCACGTCGCTGATGGCATGTACAGTGATCTCGCGGCTCTCTGTGAGTACCAGAGGCTCGGTATATATACTGGAAGCCAGGGTATCATTTCTGCCCACGAAGTTGTAGTAAAGTATTGCGTCGGGGGTATCGCTGGACAGGGTAACGATGGTCTTGGCATCCTGGAATTCCATGTTCACCTTAGGCAACTTGGTCTGGTCCTTCATCAACACCACAGTCTCTGCCACTTCACTTGCCAAGTAGCCTTCTGCCACGGCAATAGCCTTCACAGTGGTCTCTGCGCTGAGGTTGAACACGCCATCATAGAGAGTGCTGGAAGTGGTAGGCTCGGAACCGTCGATGGTATAGAATATACGGGCATTCTTGTTGGGGCAAGAGATGGTGACGTTGGTGTTGCGATCCTTGTATTCCATGCTAAAGGCTGGAGCGGGAGTGGCTGTAATTTTCGACTTACCACTGCGCAGGATGCTCAGTGCGTTGTTGATTATCAGAGAAGCATCATTTGCCGACATGGCATCAGCCAACACCTCATTGGTGTAAGGCAGGAAGATATAGCCATTGTGTGAAGGATAGTGTGCGTGAGCCAACACCAAGCTGCTGTCTGCCATACTTTCTTCGGTGGCCACTACACCAAGCAGTGCATCTTTGGCAAAGTGGTCGTGCAGAGCCACTGCGGTAAGTCCTACGCTATTGGAAACACCCAGGAGATAGTCACCAGGAACGACATCATTCTCAAAGAAGTTTTCAAACTCTCCAGAGAACAGGTTGTTCTTGGCAGCACCGGTATAGAGGAAGGTGGCGCTTGTAGATTGAGCCTTGCCATAGCCCCATGTGCCATAGAGAGAGGGGTTGACATTGAGCACAGGAATCCAAGGCATGATTTCTGCAAGAGCGGGCACCACTGCATTGTCGGCAGGGATGGATGAACTGATTACAGTGACATCGTATGCAGAAAGATTCTCCTTGGTCACCTTGTCAGCCTCATTGTCCACGCTGATAGCGGTCATCACATTGTTCTCATCACCCAGCAACAGGCTGTAGAGGGGCTCGGCAGTGGCATCGCCAGAATGTAGATAGGCAATGTTGCGTGTAGTACTCTGAGGCTCATCACCCTCACCTACGATGATGTAGTACAGGTGGCAACCGCTGGTGGTCTTGATGGTCACCTCTGCATAGTCATCCACACCAGGGGTATCATCAGGAATCATGTACAACACCTCATTGAACACAGTAGGCGTGTTATTGCCTCGCTCCGGTGTCAGGGTTACACCATCTACAATGACGTTGATACCGCGAGCTTCTGTATTTTTATGCGACTCCACACCAATGCGCAGAGAGTCGCCCTTGAGTGCTGCAGGTATCTTGATGACAAGCTTCGAGCCATTGAGCCAAATGAAGTCGTTGCCATAAGGATACATGCCATTAGGACTGTCTGCAAATTCCGACTGTCCATAACCACTGGCAATAACAAATCCCTTGGCTTTCACTCCCTTCACGTTCAAACCTTCCAATTCTGGAATGATGATATCCTCACCACTCACATTGGTCAAAGCATTACCGTTGTCATCGGTATAAACCGTGTTGGCAGCCCAGAAAGTGTCGCCAAACTTGGATGCCTGTGTAGCATCTTTCTCATAATCACGCCAGTGAACAGTGGGCCCATTCTGCTCCATATCAGCATAAAGGTTCTCGATAGTGGTAGAACTCCACCCCTTTCGGAAGTCCCATGTTCTCCTCACTTCTGTTTGGGCATTGACCTGCAACACAGCAAGCAGGGCAAACGCCGCAAGTGTAAAGATTTTCTTCATAATTTTGATTTGGTGTTAGGTTATTATATTTAGCTTAGATGTTAGCAAATACGGCTCTTATGAATAGATTTGGCGGCAATCAAGCCATTGCTGAGCCCTTGGATTATAAAGATTATTTGGCGGCAAAGTTAGACAAAAAAGAGAAAAGAACAGATGAGCCACCATAGTTATTTTTGACATTCTACCTTGTTTTTTGCTTCCTGATTTCTATTTCCTGTTTCCTTTTTTATTCTTGCTGCCTATGCTCATGGTTTAGGAGTTGTTCCTCTGCCATCCACAAGCCGTGTCGCTCTATTGTCCTACATGCCACAAGTTCCACACTGCTTCTTCACATGCTGTATCGTTCCATCAGCCCCATGTAGAATGACAAGCGGTTGCCTTCCACCAAGGAAGGCAACCGCCCTGTTATCTGATGCTGTGCCCAACCAGCATAGGTGATGGAGATTGGGCAAACTCTAAGGTTCAAAATTACTTACTGTACTGCCACCTTGCTCACCTTCACAGTGCCGTTGTCGTAAATCTGCTTCACGATGTTGATGCCCTTGGCGGCATTGCCAAGCACAGCACCATTGGTGTTGTAATAAATGGTGCGCACCACATTGCCCACCTGAGCACGCTGTGCCTTTACATCCTGAATACCAGAGATGACGCCCTGAGAAATTTCTCCACAGTTCTTGATATAGATGTCGAAGAACTTGGCATCATTGCCACCAGACACGAGTTTCACATACACGGGATCAGTGCCATTGTAGGGCAACAGGTTGGCACGCCATACACGGCTGCTGGCATCCTTGGTTCCAATCAGCACCTTCTCGGTACCGCCTACCAATTCGCCCATTTCCACCCATCCGTCGGCATTGTCGAGTGAAGTGTTGTAGTAAGCAGTCACCTTGGCCTGATAACCTGACAGATAAACTACCAAGTCGAATGGTCCTTGGAAGGGCACTGTACTTACCATAGAAGCAGATGCAGGATCCTTATCTCCATTACCATTGGTCTGTGCAGGAGCCAGGAAGCCCACACTGTTGTTGGTAACTTCCTGATAGATATCATCCTCAGCTTTCACAGGGTTGTAGCCATTGTAGTCATTCACATTGTGGCCCACAGTGAGCGACTGCCAGATGGTGGGCTGTCCGTAGGTTTGCAATTCCCAGTCGCCCACAGTAAACTTCTGCAGGTTATTGGCTGGCACGAACTCGAATTTGTAGTCTATCACATTGCCCTCTTCATCTTTAACCTCAATGGTGTCGCCTACGGTCTGGTCAGAATAGAAGGGATAGCCTTTCTTTTCAAAGTGATAAGTAGGATTGGCACCGTTCACGCTCCACTGTTCCTTGTTGGCATCCATGTGGCTCACGATGTCAAGGCGCACTGCTTCGTTATCCACATCCACATGGGCTGTCACAGCTTCCGACTGCAGCACATCACCCTCAGCAGCTGTAAAGGCTGTGATGTCGCAACGCTTGGTAAGCACAATGGGTTCAGCATATTTGGAAGAGAATACGGTGTCGTTGCTGCCACGGAAGTTGTAATACATCACTTCGCCCTCGTTGGCAGGTACCAGTGTAATGGTAGTCTTTCCATCCTCTTTCAGCAACTGTATTTCAGGAGCCTTCTTCAGTTCCTTGATCACCGCCTGTGCCTCAGCCACATCACTCACGAGATAGCCCTCAGCCTCGGCAATCGCCTTGATGGTGGTGGGCTGGATGCAAAGAATCGGTTCGCTGTAAACCGTGGAGGTAGTTGTGGGAGTGCTGCCGTCGATGGTGTAGTGGATGGTTCCGCCGTTGGCACTGCTGAGGGTCACCCAAGTCTTTCCCTCTTCATACTCATAAGAGAATGTGGGAGCCTTGGCCTGTGTAATCTCTGCCTTGGAAGCAGCCACAGCATTGACAACATTGTTGAACAGAGTAATCACATCAGCATTGCCTGATGTCAATCCTTCTGATGGATCGGGCATGTACATATAAGCATTGTGGTTCATGTTATGTCCGTGGATAGCCACGATGCTACTGTCTGCACCTGCTGTTTCGTTGTTGTAAGCATAGGCGTAAATCACGTCGTTGGCGAAGAGATTGCTCAGAGTGACACCTGTGAAAGGAGTCTCATCGGAGATATAGAAAGCACCCATAGAAGTAACCCCCTCGTCTTCGTTGATAATCATCACGTCCTTGAACAGATTATCCTTGGCACGACTGGTATAACCAAAGGTAGTGGCGGAAGGAACGGCATTACCATATCCCCAGTCTGCATAGAGTTGAGGATTCAGGTTGAGGATGGGCGTCCATGAGATAGCATTCTGAAGGGGACTGCTGCAGGTGGCAGTGGGCACGGTGGATGAAATCACAGTGAGCACATACTCCTTGAGTTTTTCAGGTGTAACATCTGTAGTTTTAACGTCCAACAAATCTACTGTAACTCCCTCGATGCCCTGCAGGGTGGTGTAAACAGCATCTGCAGAAGCATCAGCACCACCATAGACATAGGCAATCTTGGCATTATCGTCAAAGGCGGCATCACCATTGTCAATCTGAATCAAAGCGATGTCCAAACCTCCTTTGGGAGATGTTTTGATGACCACATCGGTAGAGTCGCCTTCAAAGCCCTCCTTGATTTGCCACACCAAGGTGTAGTTGCCATCCTCATCAGCAGCGGCACCTTCGGCTTTACCGCCCAGACAGATACCATTTTCAGGACCAGATATATATTCCATGAACTCGCTGCCTGCCACGAAACCACGGTCGGTGGCTGTGCTATTGGCTGAACGTGCTCGCAATGTCACCTTCTGACCTGCTGCCAATTTAGGCAGAATAATCTGCTGACCGTTACGTGTCACACGGATCTTGTTCTTGCCAATAATGTAGTTGTTGTTGGCGCTCAGACCCGAACTACCAAAGGTAAGACCTCTCAACTCTTCTATGACCACTCCATTTGCCTTGAGTTCTCCATACATTTTGGTCAAGTCTTTAGCGTCGTTGAAGGTACCGTCAGCATTTACACTTACACTCCAGTTGGCTCCATCCGCCTGAAGATTGGCAAATGTTTCAGCACCTACGCCCTTGGTAAAGTCCCAAGTTTTGCGCACCTGTGCGCTCACACTGCCCGCTATCAGCGACAGGACCAGTGTCAACGTTGCCAGTGTTGATAAGGAAAAACTTTTCTTCATTTCTTTCTGTTTTAGTTAATGATTTAAAATGTATGCTCTTCTGGTTTTAAGGATGTTCCGGAAGTTCCGGATTTTCCGGGAGTTCCGGGAGTTCCGGCTCATCCGGCTCATCCGGTTCATCTGGGCCATCCCATGGCCTTCCTCATTTACCCTTGTGCCTGTTGGCGCGCTGCTCGCGGTA
>SAMEA3663028__coassemble_654_pt1 | contig 12742 bp, 9 predicted proteins | sample SAMEA3663028__metabat2_low_PE_038 | metagenome-assembled genome bin SAMEA3663028 (sample SAMEA3663028) | pig gut metagenome | biome: pig gut; feature: pig-associated habitat; material: faeces | place: France | collected 2012 | reverse complement strand
CTGCCCTATGCCATGGTGCCTATCTTTGCCCGTATCTTCATGGACTCGCGTACAGCCTTCATGGCGCACTTCACCATGGTGATGGTGTGCGCCTGCATGTTGCAGCATCCATTTGAGTTTGTAGCTATCGAGATGACAGCGGGCGTGGCAGCCATCTACTCACTGCGCGAACTGCAATACCGCTCACAGGTGTTCAAAACAGCCATCATCGTTACACTGCTCAGCATTGCCATGAACCTGGCCTACGACCTGATGCACGCCTCGCAGGTGGATGCTCTCAACTGGAACGCCTACAACTATCTCATCGTCAACGGTGTGATGCTGCTCTTTGCCTACCCGTTGCTGTATGTCATGGAGAAAACATTCGGGTTTATCACCGACATCACACTCATAGAACTCTCGAACACCAACAACCCTCTGCTGAAGCGCATGAGCGAGGTGGCACCCGGCACCTTCCAACACTCTATACAGGTGGGTAATCTGGCAGCAGAGATAGCCACCAAGATAGGAGCCAAGAGCCAGTTAGTGCGCACAGGAGCATTGTATCACGACATCGGAAAGATACTCAACCCCGCCTACTTTACCGAAAACCAGTCGAGCATCAACCCCCACGAGTCTATCTCGTATATCGAGAGCGCACACATCATCATCAGTCATGTTACCGACGGACTGAAGATGGCAGAGAAATACAACCTGCCCAAAATTATCAAGGAGTTTATCAGTACCCACCACGGACAGGGGAAGGCCAAGTACTTCTTTGTGAAATACAAGAACGAAAATCCCAACGACAACATTGATGAACTGCTGTTCACCTATCCAGGCCCCAACCCCTTTACACGTGAACAGGCCATACTGATGATGGCTGACACGGTGGAAGCAGCCTCACGCTCACTGCCCGACTATACCGAACAAAGCATCCGCGAACTGGTGAACAGGGTGGTGGACGGGCAACTCGCAGAGGGCTATTTCCGCGACTGCCCCATTACCTTCCGCGACATCTCGTATGCAAAAACCGTACTGATAGAAAAACTCAAGACCATCTATCACACACGTGTGAGTTATCCTGAGCTGAAGAAGTAAGAGTGCGTAGGTATTGCAAAGGTGACACATCAGCCTCCCTATTCCTGCACAAAGAGCAACAAGTGTGCAAGAGTAGGGAGCTTTTCTGTTAATTAGCTTTAACAAAACACATTAAAAATACAACAGATTGAACAAAAGCACTACCTTTGCAGCCAATTTTTTAACAAATATTTAAAATGAACAGAATCAAACTTGGCTGCCTCGCTGTGCTGATGGCAGCAGCAGAATGTGCCACTGCGGGTGGCTTGTTGACCAACACCAACCAGAACATTGCTTTTCTGCGCAACCCTGCACGCGATGCTGCCATCGGTATTGATGGTGTGTATAGCAATCCTGCTGGAGTGGTGTTTCTGGGCGAGGGTTTCCACCTGTCGCTCAACCTGCAGAATGCACACCAAACACGTACCGTGAGTTCTATCTGCCCCCTTTACCTGATGGGCAAGAACAATGGCGGACAGCAGTTCAAAACCTTTGAGGGAAAGGCAGATGCTCCCATCATTCCCTCTCTGCAGGCAGCTTATAACAAGGGGCGCTGGAGTTTTCAGTTTGGCTTTGCCCTCGTAGGTGGTGGAGGCAAATGCGAATTTGAATACGGTATTCCCACCTTTGAGTCGGCCATCGCAGGCATTGCCTACAAACTACAGGGACTGGGAACACTCAATCCGGCACTGGGTGTAAGCGGTTACGACATGAATGCCTATATGCAAGGCCGCCAGTATTACTATGGCTTCACCCTTGGCGCAGCCTATAAAGTGACCGACCAACTCTCGGTGTATGGTGGTGTGCGCATGCTCTATGGCAACGCTTCGTATCAAGCCAAAGTGAGCGACATCAGGGTGAAGACCAACGGCGTCGATTACTATGCCTTCAGCGACTATTTAGACAAGGCTTCCATGGCTGTGGCTGGAGGACTGAACACAGTGGCAGCAGGCATCGGACAGACCGAGCAGGCAATAGCACAGTATGTGGCTGGAGGAATGACACCCCCCGAAGCACTGACAGCCACACTGGCACAACTACGCGCCACACAACAGACATTGCAGACCACAGAGGGAAGCATCAACCTGCTGGAACCTTACAGAGAAGGGGTGAACCTGATATGCGACCAAACAGCATGGGGCGTGGCTCCCATCATCGGCATTGACTACAAGGCAGGCAACCTGAATCTGGCTGCCAAATATGAGTTCAAGACCCGCATGAGGATGAAGAACAAATCCACTGTGAAGGAGGCAAGCCTGATAGAAGCTGTCAACAAATTCCGCGATGGAGAGAAAGTGGCAGACGATTCCCCCGCCCTGCTCACCGTGGGTGCTCAGTATGCCATCTGTTCCTCAGTACGCATAATGGCAGGTTGGCACCACTACTTTGACGTGGACACCAAGCAATATACCAAGGACATGCTGGGCGACAGCAACGAGTATCTGCTGGGTACCGAATGGGACATCAACAAAGTGGTACAGGTGAGTGCCGGAGGTCAGCGCACCAAATACAACTTCAAGGATGAGGGCATGAACGACATCTCGTTCAACGTAAGTTCCTACTCTTTAGGCTTTGGCGTGGGTGTGAACGTGACTGAGAAGGTGAAAATCAATGCAGCCTACTTCCAAACCTTCTACGATGACTATAACAAGGGAATGGATGCCTATGGCGCGACCAACTCGTTTACCCGCACCAACCGTGTCATCGGCTTGGGCGTGGATTTGAAACTGTAAGCACTGTTTCCCTACTGGGGATCCACATCGAAATATATTTGCAGTGACGCATAGCGCCTGTCTTGCATCATGGATTTCACTATCTGATGCAGACGGGCGCGCACTGTTTTATAGTCGGCCATTCGCTCCACCTTCAACACTATTTTGCGGATGTGCAGGGTTTTCACCTTAGCCACCCCTGGTTTGTCGGGGCCCAGCACCCGCTGCTGAAACACCTGACGCAACCTGCTGCCCATCTCAATGGCGGCAGTATCCACCACAGGCTCCTTGACATGTTTCAAATATACATATATAAGATGTGTAAAGGGAGGGTAATGGAACGCCTGCCGCTCTTGCAACACATCCTGATAGAATGCCTGAAAATCATTGCGCACCACTTGCTGCACCACAGACAGTTGCGGATTCATGGTTTGCAACACCACATGCCCCCGTTCGCCCTTGCGACCAGCCCTGCCACTCACCTGTTCCATCATCATAAAGGCCGTCTCGTAGGCACGGAAGTCGGGGATATTGAGCATGGCATCGGCACTGAGAATACCCACCACAGCCACATTGGCAAAGTCGAGCCCCTTGCTCACCATCTGCGTGCCAATGAGGATGTTGGTATTCCCCTGCGCAAAATCGTTGATAATGCGTTCATAGGCATTGCGGGTGCGAGTGGTATCAAGGTCCATGCGTGCCACACGTGCATCGGGAAAAAGGGTGGCCACCTCTGCCTCTATCTTCTCTGTGCCAAAGCCTCTTGCCTGCAGATCCTTGCATCCGCACGCTGGGCACTCTACAGGCACCTGATAGGTGTAACCGCAGTAGTGGCAGGTGAGTTGGTTCATGTTGCGGTGCAATGTCAGACTTACATCGCAGTGCTGACACGAGGGTACCCATCCACACTGCTTGCATATCACCATGGGTGCATAGCCTCTTCTGTTTTGAAACAGTATCACCTGTTTGCCCCGTTGCAGTGCCTGCTGCATCTCTCTGAGCAACAGGGGCGAGAAAGGTCCCTCCATCATTCGTCGGTGGCGCAGGTCTTTCACATCCACCACCGTAATCTCGGGCAACTCTATGTCTTTGTATCTTGTGGTCAGTTCCACCAGTCCATACTTACCCGTTTGCGCATTATAATAACTCTCCATCGATGGTGTTGCCGTGCCCAGCAGAGTTTTGGCACCACTCATCCCTGCCAGCATGATGGCTGCACTGCGCGCATGGTAGCGTGGCGAGGGATCTTGCTGCTTGTAGCTCGTTTCATGTTCCTCATCAACAATCACCAGTCCCAATTTTTTGAAAGGTAGGAACAGGGCAGAGCGGGCACCGAGAATCACGTCGTAGGGACAATCGGACAACTGCTTGTTCCATATCTCCACCCTCTCGGCATCCGAATATTTGCTGTGATAGATGCCCAGTCTGTTGCCAAACACGCGGCGCAGGCGTTCCATCATCTGCACTGTCAGGGCTATCTCGGGCAACAGATAGAGCACCTGTTCGTGACGGTCAAGTGCCTGCTGTATCAAGTGAATGTATATCTCTGTCTTTCCTCCCGAGGTTACACCATGAAGCAGGGTTACATGGTGCTTCAGAAAAGAGAACACGATTTCGTTGTATGCCTTCTGCTGTGCCTCGCTGAGTTTCTTTATCCGTTCTGGATGGGGCTCATCACCGTGGTTCAGTCTGCCCACCTCTACCTGATAGCTCTCCAGAATACCACGCTTGATGAGTGCCTGCAGCACCGCCACATTGGCATGAGAGGTGTTGAGCAGTTCTTCTCGGGTGATGCCTATGCCACTCTGTTCTTCGTTGGCAGCGGGCGGCAGATTGTCGTAGAGCAGTTGGAGAAAGGTGGCAAGCATGTGTTGCTGCTTTTCTGCCCGCGCCAGCATGTCCATGGCAATGTGCTGTGCCTGCTCGGTACGGAAGTTTTGGGTAAGACGGATGTAGGTCTCTGTGCGTGGCTTGTAGTGCTCTTCGTTTTTTAATCCGGCAGGAAGTGCTGCCTTGAGCACATCCCCAAGGGGCGACATATAATAATGGGCTATCCACTGCCACAGTCGGTATTGTTCGGGCAGTAGCACTGGTTGCTGGTCGAGTACCTGCAAAATGGACTTCAGTGAGTTTGCCTGCGGTTTGTCTTGATGCACTCTCACCGCCATTGCCACATACGTCTTGGTCTTTCCCAAGGGCACCACCACCCTCATGCCAAAACTTACCCTGCCCTCCATTTCTGTAGGGACAGCATAGGTGTATAGCCCCTCGAGAGGCAGGGGAAGGAGTACATCAACGTAGTGCATGAACAAGCATCATATCCATCCCAGCTCATGCAGGAAGATGAGCAGGATACAGGTGGGACAAACAAAGCGTACAAGGAACAGGAAGTAGGGGAAGAACTGCGCATATACCATGCCGCCATTGGTAAACTGCTTATACACCTTGGACTTGGGTGCCACCCAGCCCACATAGAGTGTGGTGAGAAAGGCTCCCGCAGGCATCATCAGCTGTGCCGTGAGGAAATCGAAGAACGACAGCAACGGTTTGCCCCACAACATGGCTCCAGGACAAGCACCCATAGAGATGGAGCTGAGCACACACACCACCGAAGCAACCGTAGTGACAATCACCACTGCTACCTTGCGCGACAGGCGCATCTCTTCCTGAAAGAAGGCAGTGCCTATCTCATGCATCGAGATGGTTGAAGTGAGAGCAGCTACGGCAAGCAGGGAGTAGAACAGGATGCCAATGACATAGCCAAGCGATGGAATGGCCGAAAAAGCCTGATTGAATACGTTGGGCAGGGTGATGAAGATGAGCGACGGACCGCTATCAGCATCTACACCCACAGAAAAGGCTGCGGGGAATATCATCAAACCTGCAAGGATGGCCACCATACTGTCGATAAAGGCAATCTGCCCAGCCGACTTGAACAGGTTGATGTCTCTGCCAAAGTAAGAGGCATAGGTACACAAGCACGCCGTACCAAGACTCAGGGAAAAGAATGCCTGTCCCAAGGCATCGAGAAACACATCGGCATTTACCTTACTGAAATCGGGCTTCAATAGGAACTCTACGCCCTTGATTGCCCCGGGCAGCATACACGATGCCACCACAATGATAAGCAGCAGAACAAAGAGGATGGGCATGAGCAGTTTAGAAACACGCTCTATGCCACCTCGCACACCCTTTGACACCACTAAATGGGTGATGACAATAAAACCAAGAGCAAACCAGATGGGAGTGAACAGCGACGAAGAGAAATGGGAGAAATACTGACTGATGGCTGCCACATCACCATTCAAACGCCCAAAAAATGAGGCAAAAAGATAGTGCAGACACCAGCCTGCCACCACGGAATAGAAGCCCAGGATAATGGTGGAGGAAAGAATACCCATATAGCCCACCAAGCGCCATGCCTTAATGCCCGACAGTCTGCCGTATGCCCTCACTGCATTGGTTCCGGCATTGCGCCCCACGATAAACTCGCACACCATGCCGGGGATGCCCAGCAACAGGATACACACAATATTGAGGATGATGAAGGCTGCACCACCATCTTGTCCCACGGTATAGGGGAAACGCCATATATTGCCCAAGCCCACCGCTGAACCGGCAGTGGCGAGGATGATGCCCATACGACTACGGAAATTGTTTTTTGACAAACGTGCCATGAGAAGGAGATTAGAGGATGACTAAATCCAACCAAACTGGTGCATGAAGACCAGCAGGATGCAAACGGGACACACATACTTGATGGAGAAGAGATAGGCTCCAAACAAACTGCCACGCAGCGTGCCAAAGTTGGTAAATTCTTCGCGCACCGTTTTATGGGGTATAAACCAGCCCACAAACAAACAGGTGAAAAAGCCTCCTAATGGCAGGAATATCTGTCCGGTAACAAAGTCGAACACATCGAAAAGCGACCTGCCACCAATGGAAATGCCCTGATAGCCACCCAACGACAAGGAGCAGAGCACACCCATCACCAACACACCCATACTTACCATCAGCGTGGCAGTGGAACGGCTCACCCTCAACTCCTCACTCAGAAAGGCAGTGACCACCTCGTATAAGGAGATGAGCGAGGTGAGTGCAGCAAGCGAGAGCAGCGCATAGAACAGCAGCGACACCACATAGCCCACCGATGGAATGGCGGAAAAAGCCTGGTTGAACACATTGGGCAGGGTGATATAGATGAGCGACGGACCACTATCGGGATTCACTCCCACGGAGAATGCTGCGGGGAATATCATGAGTCCGGCAAGGATGGCCACCACACTGTCTATCACTCCTATCTGCACCGCACTGCGCATCAGATGTGTCTGCTTACTGAAATAAGAGGCATAGGTACACAGGCATCCCATGGCGATGCTGAGCGAATAGAACGACTGACCCAATGCTCCGAGAAACACATTGGCATTGAGCTTGCTGAAGTCAGGATGAAACAGATAGGCAATGCCCTTATCCGCATCAGGCAGCAGGCACGAACACACCACGATGACAAGCAACAGGATGAACAGGGCGGGCATCATCGTCTTGGAAGCACGCTCTATGCCCTTGCGCACACCACGCACAATGACAACATGGGTGCACAATATAAACAGCACCACCCACAGCAAAGGCTTCACTGCATCGGAAGAGAACGCAACAAAATACTGGCGCACATAATCGCTATTGCCCACCAAATGCCCCGTGAACGAGGCATAGATATACTGCAAGCACCAACCCGAAACCACCACATAATAGCCAGAGATGAGAAAGGCGGTGAGCACACCAAGATAACCCACCAACTTCCATGGACTGCCATTGCTCAGCATGGAATAGGCACGGGCAGTGTTGCTGTGGGCACGCCTGCCGATGATAAACTCGTTCATCATACAGGGGATGCCCAGAAAAAGGATGCACACAAAGTAAATCAGAAGGAATACGGCACCGCCGTTCTGTCCCGTCATATAGGGGAAACGCCACACATTGCCCAAGCCTACCGCCGAGCCTGCCGTGGCAAGAATCACCCCCAACTTGCTTCCAAAATTATCTCTTTCCATTATCTTGCCTTCATTAGACTTTGCAAAAGTATAAAATAATTCTTATCTTTGCGTTAAATTTGAAAGCAAAATATCCTAATCTGCTTCAAGATGACAAAGAATAAAGGCAACTTACCCTCAAAAAGCAATCTCATCTCTCTGCTAAAGAGATACCCCCTGTCATGGATCTGCATCGCCATCATCTGGTATCTGTCGTTTTTCACTCCGCCACAAACTCAACTGGACGATGTGCCCTTTATCGACAAATGGGTGCACACCGTTATGTATGGAGGCACCTGCTGCATGATATGGGCAGAGCATTGGAGGCATTACAGACGTAGCATCAGCTGCAAATGGCTGGCGCTGTGGTGCCTGCTGCTACCCACGCTGATGAGCGGTATCATAGAATTGCTACAGGCCTATTGCACAGAAGGCAGGCGCAGCGGCGACTGGGCAGACTTCTTGGCTAATGCCTTAGGCTGTGCTGTGGCTGCGTTGGCAGGCAGACTGATTACTGGGCATCTGCCCATTGGCGATAGGGATAAAGCCGCAAATGACCGTTGTAATAGCGACGGTCGCCAGTGACCTCTTTCCCGATGAAATGAGGTTTTTCAAAAACTTCATTCTCATCATTCAGTTCCACCTCTGCCATCACTAAGCCCTGGTTGTCACCATAAAATTCATCCACCTCAAACACATGCCTGCCGCTCTTCACCAAGTAGCGGGTTTTGTCGATGATGCCTGGTTCACAGAGACGAAACAGGTGGGTAGCCTCATCCACCGTTATTTCTTTTTCAAACTCATACCTGCTCATGCCTTTGCTGTCAGAGGCACCTTTGATGGTGAGATATGCCTTGTCGCCACGCAGGCGCACCCTCACACTTCTGCCATTGTTGCAGCAGATATAGCCCTGCATGATGCGGCTGTGGGCATAAGCCATCTGCTTATAGTCGCTGCCCACCACAAGAAACTTGCGCTCTATTTCCAGTCCGTCCATTGCTGATTGATGCCTGCCCCTATCTTGTCATTGCATGATATAGAAGGTATAGACCACGTAGAGGATGGCAAGCACCACCAAGACGCCGAATATCCACTCCACTACTTTCTTTCCTTCTTTCTCCTGACGCGCATCCTTCTGCGCCTGTCGAGCATTCACTTTCTTCTTCATAATATATACGTATTTTAGGTTTTCAATAGTTCGCCATTCAAAAAATCACAACTCACAATCCGCCATGGAGAGCCCTACTCCTCATCATTCACAGGAAACTCCATCAGATATGCCTTGATGAACCCATCTATTTTACCGTCCATCACGCCATCTACATCAGAAGTCTGATAGTTGGTGCGGTGGTCTTTCACACGACGGTCGTCAAAGACATAACTGCGTATCTGACTGCCCCACTCTATCTTTTTCTTTCCCGCCTCTATCTTGGCTTGCGCCTCCAAGCGCTTCTTCATCGCCCTGTCGTATAGTTGCGATTTGAGCAGTCGCATGGCATTGTTGCGGTTTTCAAGCTGTTTTCGACTCTCTGTATTTTCAATCAGTATCTCCTCTTCCTCTCCAGTGTCGGGATCCACATACTGGTACCTCAGTCGCACACCAGTTTCCACCTTGTTCACGTTCTGTCCACCAGCGCCACCGCTTCGGAACAGGTCCCAACTCACACGGGCAGGGTCCACATACACCTCAATGGTGTCATCTACCAAGGGCGACACAAAGACGCTGGCAAAACTGGTCATACGTTTGCCCTGCGCATTAAAGGGCGACACTCTGACCAAGCGGTGCACACCGTTTTCACTCTTCAGATAGCCGTAGGCATACTCACCTCCCTCTATCTCCATGGTGACACTCTTGATGCCAGCCTCGTCGCCATCCTGCAAGTTGCTGATGGTCACCTTGTGACCGTGTGCCTCTGCCCAGCGCTGATACATGCGCATCAGCATCGATGCCCAATCCTGACTCTCGGTACCACCGGCACCACTGTTTATTTTGAGCACACAGTCCATCGGGTCTTCCTTTTGGCGCAGCATATTACGCAGTTCCAGAGCCTCGATGGCTTCGATGGCTTTGGCATACACCTCATCTACCTCCTCTTCAGTGACCATCTCCTCTTTATAGAAGTCAAATGCCAGTTGCAGTTCGTCGGCCAGTGACTTCACCTCTTGGTAGCCATCAATCCATTTCTTGATGCCCTTCACCTTTTTCATCTGCTCCTCTGCACGCTTAGGGTCTTCCCAAAAGTCGGGTGCTTGTGTACGCAGGTCTTCTTCTTCAAATTCTATCTTTTTCTTGTCAATGTCCAAATAGCGATGCAGTGCTTCGGTTCGCTCCTGCACGTTCTTCAGTTGATCTTGCGTTATCATATAGTGCTTATAATGCTTTTGCGGGGTTTATTATTCCTCGTACATCTTTTCTATCTCATCGCTGAAGTTGCGGTATATCACCTGCCTTTTCAGTTTCAGCGTATTGGTCAGTTCACCCTCTGCCATGGTAAAAGGTCGTGGCAACAGGGTGAAGCGCTTCACCTGCTCGTAGTGTGCCAGTTGCTGCTGTATGGTGGCTATACGCTCCATCATCATTCGATAGATACGTGTATCGGCACAAAGCTGTTCACGACTGCCAAAAGCGATGTCGTTGGTACGGGCATACTCCTCCAGCAAGGCATAGTCGGGCACAATGAGTGCCGATACAAACTTGCGCTCGTCAGCGATAATGGCTATCTGGTCGATATACCTGTCAACAAGCAGTTTCGACTCTATCATCTGCGGTGCGATGTACTTGCCGTTAGAGGTTTTGAACAGATCTTTGATGCGGTCGGTGAGATAGAGTTCTCCGTTTTTCATATAGCCAGCATCACCCGTACGGAAGTAGCCTTCTTCATCGAAAGCAGCAGCAGTGAGGTCGTCACGGTTGTAATAGCCTGGGGTGATGGTGGGACCCTTGAGCAGCACTTCACCCTCTTCGCTTATCTTGATTTCGATACTGTCGATAAGTCTGCCCACCGAGCCCATGGTATAGGGCTTATCCAGATGATCGCAGCTCACGGTGGCAAGACTTTCGGTAAGTCCATATCCCACCACCATGTCAAGTCCTATGCTGTGCACAAACTCCTCCACATGAGGTGCCACAGTGGCTCCTGCCGTGGGGAAGATATTGGCATTTTCCAATCCAAGTTCCTTACGAATAAGACTGAAGATAGTTTTATTGACCATCTCGTACTGTAGGTGAAGTATCGGTGAGGGTTTCTTCCCCCTGCTCACACACTCCACATTGTGCTTACGCCCAATGGCAAGGGCATTGTGGAACACACGACGCATCACACTGTTATAGCTCTCTATCTTCTGCTCCACGCCTATGAGCACCTTTTCCCAAAAGCGAGGCACGGCACACATACTGGTGGGATGGGTTTCGCGCATAGACTTCTGCACCTCTCGCGGATCGGTGTTCACTATCAGAGTGGCACCTACGGTAACACCCAACGCTGCCCACGCCTTCTCAAAGATATGGGCAAAGGGCAGAAAGTTGAGAATGCGGTCTTTCTCGCTCACCCTTACACATTTCAGGTTGGCATCAATGGCTGCCATATACTGACCGTGGGTGAGCATCACTCCCTTGCTATTGCCTGTAGTGCCACTGGTGTAGAGTATATTGGCAAGATCGGTTCTGTTGGCCTCTTTATAGCGCTGGTTCACCTCTGTCTGTCGGGGCAATCCCTCGCCCATCTTCATAAAATCTTCAAAATAAAGGGTGTTACGGTCATCGGCATTAAGGCTCACCGTGCGATCGAACACCACGATACGCTCCAGCGTGGGGCACAGGGTGCGCACCCTATGGGCTTTGTCGTACTGCTCTTGTTCGCCCACAAAAAGCACCCGCACCTTGGCATCGTTGATCATAAACTCTATCTGCTGCTCACTGCAAGTGGCATAAAATGGGATGGTCACGGCACGTATGCCCCATGCACCGTAATCACAGAAAAGATATTCCTTGCAGTTTTGCGAGAACACGCCCACGTTCTCTTGCACCTGTACGCCCAGATTGAGCAGGGCATTAGACACCGTTTTCACCGTAGCCGCAAAGCGGTTCCAGGAGCACGACTTCCACCTGTCTCCGCCAAAATCCTTGTAGATAAGGGCCTCGCGATCACCATATTGGGCTGCCCTCTTCTGCACCAAAACGGAAAGATGACTCGATGTCTGCATAGTGTGTATGTTTTGAAAGATTGTAAGAAGCACTGCCTGCCCCCATCCCTTCAGATGGATTGGCAAGACAAAACGACGGTCGCTCTGCCCCTTATATATCTTGCAAAAATACAGTAAAATTAACAAATGGCAAAACTTTTATATGAGAAATAGCGGGTTTAACTCCCATTTTTGTACCTTTGCGCATGGAAATACAGACGCTGATTTACTCATCTAACCCTACAGCCCATCACACAGCCATGAAACAATATGTTGATGAAAGCATCCAACTGCTCAAGACACTGATTGCCATTCCGCGCACCAGCAGGGGCGAAAAGATGGCGGCCGATGCCCTGCAAGCCTACATGACCGACTGCGGACTGCGCCCCCGACGCGAGGGAAACAACCTGTGGATAGTGGAGAACGACTATTCTGACGAGCGGCCCACGCTGCTGCTCAACGCTCATATAGACACGGTGAAACCTGTGGAAAGCTGGATGAGAAACCCGTACATGCCACAGATAGAAGACGGCAAGTTATACGGCATAGGGAGTAACGACGATGGAGCTGGACTGGTGACACTGCTACAGGTGTTTCGCATCATCACCTCAAAGCCCCGAGGCAAACGGTCGTACAACCTGATATTTCTGGTTTCTGCAGAAGAAGAAGTGAGCGGCACGGGAGGTATCAGCAGCATACTGCCCATGCTTCCGCCTGTCACGGTGGCCATCGTGGGCGAACCCACGGGGATGCAGCCTG
>SAMEA3663028__coassemble_643_pt1 | contig 12930 bp, 8 predicted proteins | sample SAMEA3663028__metabat2_low_PE_038 | metagenome-assembled genome bin SAMEA3663028 (sample SAMEA3663028) | pig gut metagenome | biome: pig gut; feature: pig-associated habitat; material: faeces | place: France | collected 2012 | reverse complement strand
TGGTGCGCCTGCACGCAGTATTCCACGCCAGCCAACTGGGCTCACAAGACCTCAATGAGAAGGACAAATGGATGGCGTGCAAAAAGAGGGTGCTGCTGACGAACGATTACGGCAAAAAGTATTACCTTGAAATAACCAAATGCTTCGGTCCCTACATGAAGGATGCACACGCCCACATACGCCTTTTGGGCAAGCAACGAGACCTGGAACTTCGCGACGCTACTCCGTCGAGCACCAGCTCGGGCAGCCACGGATATACATCGGGTACGTCCTTCAGCATCACAGGCAATCTGGGAATGAGCGGTGACAAGGGTGCTATGGGTGTAGGAGTAGGCTACAGCTGGAGCGAATCATATACCCACACAGAATCCGACCTCATCGTCAAGAGAAACAGCGCTGACCCATACGCTCCCGACTGGAAGTTTGAGGGAGTCACGCCACACGTCATCAGTCATCTGTTTTCAAGGAACGAACACGAGACGGTGGGCACCTTCCAAATAAACGACTGGGATGCCGACATGACATGGTACTGGCGCTTCAAAAATCCCGACAGAGACGGAATCAACAGCATCAGCCTCCACCCCACCGAAATGATCGGAGAACTTAGCAACGACAGACGTGACGTAGAATTAACCACCCTGCGAACAAGCGACTCCGGATACTTCAACCTCATTCCCCCAAGCCGCTACTACCAGGAATGGGTGATGAGCTGCACCAGCGAGAAGCTGCTCAACAACATCAAGGAGCAACTGAAGATATCGTGGGACTCGAACACCACCACCTATGCCGTGACGAAGGAGGAAATAGACGAGGACATGGTCAAGAGGTTTGACAACATCAAGAACAGCATCAGCGCCATCAGCGACATACTGAAAGCACAGGGCTACACCGAAAAATACACCTTCGTGGTGAGAAAACAAGGCGAGAGCAGCAACTTCAAGGCCTTTACGCTCGACAACGGAGTGGTGAGAGACGGAGTTGAATAGTGCACGATGGACACCGCATTTCCATTCGCCCATCCGCTATATGTGATGGCCAAGCCCGCAGGGGCGCAGTGCAACTTGCACTGCGCCTACTGCTATTATAAGGAAAAAGACAGGCTGTATGCCGGCAGCGGGAGCAGGATGATGGACGAACGGCTGTTGGAGAAGTTTGTGAAGGAATACATCGAGGCGCAGACCACCCCCTATGTGCTCTTCACATGGCACGGGGGAGAACCGCTGCTACAGCCGCGCCGCTTCTACGAACGGGCCTTGATGCTGCAACAACGCTATGCCGGCGGCCGGCAAATAGACAACTGCATACAGACCAATGGCACCCTGCTGAGCGATGACTGGTGCCGCTTCTTCAAGGACAATGACTTCTTGGTGGGCATCAGCATCGATGGAGACCTGCCCCTGCACGATGCCTACAGGCGCAACGCCATGGGCGAAGGCACCTTCAGACAGGTGATGCGGGGCATAGAGATGCTGCAACGCCACGGTGTGGAATGGAACGGCATGGCCGTGGTGAACCACATCAACGTGCAGCATCCGCAGGATTTCTACCGCTTCTTCAGGCGCATCGGTTGCCATTACCTGCAGTTTGCCCCCATCGTGGAGCGCATCGTCACCCGCAGCGATGGGCTGACATGGGCTCCAGGGATGCAGACCGAGGGACAACTGTCGCCCCTTTCCGTCAGCGCAGAGGAGTGGGGTGAGTTTCTCTGTGCCGTGTTCGATGAATGGGTGAAGCGGGATGTGGGCGAATACTTTGTGCAACTGTTTGATGCCACATTGGCCAACTGGGTGGGCGAAGCCCCCGGCGTGTGCACCCTTTCGGCGGAGTGCGGGTACGTGGGAGTATTAGAACACAACGGCGACCTGTACTCTTGCGACCACTTTGTATATCCCGAATACCTGCTGGGCAACCTGCATCGGCACACCATCACGGAGATGATGCACTCTGCCCGTCAGCAGAAGTTTGCACAATACAAGCGGCAGCAATTGCCAAGGCAGTGCAAAGAGTGCCGCTACCTGTTTGCCTGTCATGGCGAATGCCCCAAGAACCGCTTTCTGAACGACCGCTACGGGGAGTTTGGCCTCAACTACTTGTGCCAAGGGTATCACCGATTTTTTGAGCACGCAGCCCCCTATATGGAACGCATGGCACAGCTGCTGAGCGAGGGGAAGCCGCCCTCGTGGGTGATGGAAGAGGCAGGAGAGCAGCCATAATCTCCCTGCACAACATTTTCATTTTCCGCTCATTTTCCTTACATTTATTTTGCAAAATAGATTATTATGTTTATTTTTGCAATCCAAAACAACCGAATAACTATAAAATTGTAACGAATAATCATGAGCGAAAGACAAAAAAGATTCTTCCTGACCGAAAAAGAAATACCCACACAGTGGTACAACATACAGGCCGAAATGCCCAACAAGCCCATTCCGGCCGTACATCCGCAGACCAAGGAACCCATGAAGGCAGAAGACCTCTTCCCCGTGTTCTGCGAGGAGCGCCCGCCAAGAGTTTGACCAGCAGCACGCATGGATAGACATTCCCGAGGAGGTGCGCGAACAATACAAGAACTACCGCTCCACCCCTTTGGTAAGAGCCTACGCCTTGGAGCGTGCCTTAGACACCCCAGCACACATCTACTTCAAAAACGAGTCGGTGAGCCCTGTGGGCAGTCATAAGCTCAACTCGGCATTGGCACAGGCCTACTACTGCAAGCAAGAGGGTGTGACCAACATGACCACCGAAACAGGTGCAGGACAGTGGGGCACCGCTCTCTCCTACGCTGCCCGCGTGTTTGGCATCGAGGCGGCCGTGTATCAGGTGAAGATAAGCTACGAACAGAAGCCCTACCGCCGCTCGCTGATGCAGACCTTCGGCGCACAGGTCACTCCATCGCCCTCCATGTCAACCCGTGCGGGCAAGGACATTCTGACCAAAGAACCCAACAACCAAGGTTCGCTGGGCACCGCCATCTCCGAAGCCATCGAACTGGCAAGGATGACACCGGGCTGCAAGTACGTGCTGGGCTCGGTGCTCAGTCATGTCACCCTGCACCAAACGGTCATCGGATTAGAGGCGGAGAAGCAGATGGAAATGGCCGGAGAATATCCCGATGTGGTCATTGCCTGCTTTGGCGGAGGCTCTAACTTCGGCGGCATCTCCTTCCCCTTCATGCGCCACAACCTGACGGGCGAGAAGCACACCCGCTTCATCGCAGCCGAACCGGCATCGTGCCCCAAGCTCACCAAGGGTGAGTTTCGCTTAGACTTTGGCGATGTGGCAGGCTACACCCCCCTGTTGCCCATGTACACCCTGGGACACGACTTCATGCCAGCCAACATCCATGCTGGTGGTCTGCGCTATCATGGTGCCGGTGTTATCGTAAGTCAGTTGCTCAAGGATGGCATGATGGAGGCGGTGGATATCACCCAGCCCGACTCGTTTGCCGCCGGTGTGTTCTTTGCACGCACCGAGGGCATCGTGCCCGCACCCGAATCGTGCCACGCCATCGCAGCCGCCATCAATGAGGCAAAACGCTGCAAGGAAACGGGAGAGGAGAAGGTGATACTGTTCAACCTCTCTGGGCACGGCCTCATCGACATGAGTGCCTACGACAGTTATCTGGCAGGCAACTTGGGATAAGCCTGCCACCACCGTCAACTACAGAACACAGCATAGGTGTCAATTCTGTCGCCTGATTGATACACTATTCAAAAAAAAGTGGTAACTTTGCCCTGTGCCTGATGCTGCACACCAGTTATTGTGTTGCAGCATGGGGTGCAGGGCAACACTTTTATAGCGATGAGAAAGAACGTAGCAGTAATATTGGCAGGAGGTGTGGGCAGCCGTTTGGGGCTATCCACACCCAAACAGTTTCTGAAAGTAGCAGGCAAGATGGTGGTGGAACACACCATCGATGTGTTTGAGCACAACGCAAATATCGATGAGATAGCCATCGTTTCCAATCCCTTCTATGTGTCAGACTTTGAGACAATAGTGATTAAGAACGGATGGAAAAAGGTAAAGAAGATACTGCGGGGCGGCGAAGAGCGCTACCACTCCAGTCTGTCTGCCATTCACGCCTACGAAGGATGCGATGTAAACCTGATATTCCACGATGCTGTGCGCCCATTGGTGAGCCAGCGCATCATCAACGATGTGGTACAGGCTCTGGAAGAGTATGGCGCCGTGGATGCAGCACTGCCTGCCACCGACACCATCATAGAGGTGGATGGCGACTACATCCGGCAGATACCCGACAGGTCGAAACTGAAGCGAGGTCAAACACCGCAGGCATTCCACATCGACGTCATCGACAAGGCATACCGCATTGCCCTGCAAGACAAGGCATTCAAAGTGACCGACGACTGCGGCGTGGTGGTGAAGTACCTGCCCGAAACGCCTGTATATGTGGTGGCAGGAGAGGAGAGCAACATGAAACTCACCTACAAGGAAGACACCTACCTGCTCGACAAATTCTTTCAGCTCAAGGGCAGCGAGATGGGCAACGATGCCATCAACGAGGAGAAGTTGAAGGGGAAAACGGCTGTAATCTTCGGTGGCAGCTATGGCATCGGCGAACATATCGCCCGCCTGCTTCAGCACTATCAGGTGCAGGTGTATTGCTTCTCACGCAGCATGAACGGAGTGGATGTGAGCAACCGCGATGATGTGGCAAAGGCGCTGAAACAAGTGCACAGCCAGCGGGGCAGGATAGACTATGTCATCAACACGGCAGGCATCTTGAACAAGGAACCGCTGATGAGCACCGACGAGAGCATCATACGCCAGTCGGTGGACATCAACTACCTTGGCACCGTGTTTGTGGCGATGGAGGCATACAAGTATCTGAGCGAGAGCAAGGGAAAACTGATATTCTTCACCTCCAGCTCCTACACCAGAGGCAGAGCCTTCTACAGTATCTACTCCTCTACCAAGGCTGCCATCGTGAACTTTGTACAAGCCATCTCGCAGGAATGGGAGCAAGAGGGCATCACCGTGAACTGCATGAACCCTGAGCGCACCAAGACACCTATGCGCACACGCAACTTTGGCATAGAGCCCGAAGACTCGCTGCTGAAACCCGAGGCTGTGGCAGAAGCCACCGTGAAGGTACTCACCTCTGACTTCACCGGACAAGTGATTGATGTAAAAAGAGCCAGCAAATGAAGAATCCCTATCTGCAAGCCTACGTAAAGACACAACTCAGGGCTTGCCAACTGAAACAGCTGTCCATCCTGGAAGTGATAGACGGCATCTGCCAGAAACACCATATCGACTACTGGTTAGACGGCGGTTCCCTGCTGGGGGCTGTGCGCCACGGGGGCTTCATTCCCTGGGACGACGACATTGATATAGGCATGACACTGGAAGGACTTCAGAAGTTCATACAGGTGGCACCCGCCGAACTGCCCGACCATCTGTTTCTGCAAACGCCCGAGAGCGACCCCACCAGCAAGGAACCCATCACCAAGATACGCGACCTGAACTCACTGTATATAGAAGGGGGCGACCGCTTTAACGTGGACTATCAGAAAGGGCTCTACGTGGATATTTTCCCTTTCATCCCCTACCCCTCCATGCCTCGCAAGTGGATCAAGTTTATCTGCAAGAACATCTCCAAGTGCTATTCCATCCTCTCTGCGCAGCATTACTACTCGTGGCGTGCTGCCACAGAGTTTGTTTATTTTGGCATGAAATACCTGATGTGCCGCACACTGTGGACACTGCTTTGCCCCTTCTTCCGCAAAACGGAATACATGTCAAACATTCTCATCAACAACGGCTATGGCATCATGCACCGCCAGGATGCCGTCTTCCCCCTCTCTACCATCACCTTCGAGGGCAAGACCTTCCGTGCACCAGCCTCGCCCCACAAATACCTGCACGACCTCTACCGTAACTACATGGACATTCCACCTAAAGAGAAACAGGTGGTGCACGCCACTTACATACAAACAGAACTCTGCCCCGAGGGAGTGAAAACGGAGGAATAAAGGAGGATGAACGATACCACAAACATGGTATGCACCTATCAGGACTTTGTGAAGGCTTTTCAGAAGATAGGCTACAGCATGAAGAAAAAAAGCCCCCTTGCTGCACCTTCTGCAGAGTAGGGCACACTGGGGGGATGACTCTTTCAAGGCGGGCCCGTTGTTTGCCCGCCTTGAAAGATAAGGATGATGTGGAATTACTTCCAGGGATTCTCTGTGGGATAAGGCAGAGACTTCGGCTGGTTGTATGCGATGTCTTGAACACCTAAGTACTTGAACACCTCGAAGAGTGTCTTGCCAATGTGCGAGAAGGCAACGGCTCCGTGGTGAGGATAGCCCTTCTGGATGAGCACATGACGATAGAAGCGACCCATCTCGGGGATGGCAAAGATACCGATACCGCCGAATGAGCGTGTGGGTACATCAAGCACCTCACCCTCGGCAATATATGAACGGAGATTGCCCTGAGAGTCGCACTGCAGGCGATAGAAGGTGATGTCACTGGCTGCTATATCGCCCTCAAGGGTGCCACGTGTAAAGTCGGGCTCTCCGCCATTCTCGAGCAAACGGTTCTGGATAAGCTGATACTTGATCTTACGGTTAGAGCACATCTTGCACTGGGGAGTGTTGCCACAGTGGAAGCCCATGAAGGTGTCGGTGAGTGTGTAGCCATACTTGCCGATAATGTCCTCGTCGTAGATATACTTGGGCACTGAGTTGTTGATGTCGAGCAGTGTCACGGTATCATCGCTGGCGCACATACCGATATACTCTGAGAGGGCGCCATAGATATCCACCTCGCAGGCTACAGGAATACCGCGGCTCACCAGGCGACTGTTGACATAGCAAGGTTCAAAGCCAAACTGACTGGGGAAGGCAGGCCAGCACTTGTCGGCAAATGCCACATACTGACGAGAACCCTTATGCTCCTCTGCCCAGTCGAGCAGTGTAAGTTCAAACTGTGCCATGCGGCGGCTCAGTGTGGGATAGTAGCAGCCCTCGCCCATCTCCTTTGCCATATCTTCGCAAACGGCGTCGATGCGTGGGTCGTTCTCGTGCTTCTTATAAGCCACGAGCAGGTCAAGTTCTGAGTTCTCTTCCACCTCAACGCCCAGTTCATACAGTCCCTTGATAGGAGCGTTGCAGGCAAAGAAGTCTTGCGGACGTGGACCGAAGGTGATAATCTTCAAGCCCTTCAGACCAAGGATAACACGTGCCACGGGCACAAACTCTGCCATCATCTGAGCCACTTCCTCGGCAGTACCCACAGGATACTCGGGGATATAGCCCTTGAGGTGGCGCATACCAAGGTTGTATGAGCAGTTGAGCATACCACAGTAGGCATCACCACGACCGTTGATCATATCTCCGTCGCCCTCGGCAGCAGCGACAAACATGCAAGGACCATCGAAGTTCTTTGCAATCAGTGTTTCAGGAGTCTCCGGACCAAAGTTTCCAAGGAATACAACCAGTGCGTTGCAACCAGCCTCTTTCACTTCTGCCACTGCCTTGAGCATATCTTTCTCGTTCTCTACAGTGGTCTGGCAGTTGAACAACTCACCCTTATAGGCCTTTACGATATTCTCACGACGCTGTGTTGACAATGCAATGGGAAAGCAGTCGCGACTTACGGCAATGATGCCGAGTTTCACTTGAGGAATGTTTGTACTTTGCATAAAAGTTTCTTTTTAAATAAATTAGAGTTTTAGTTTTATCTTATTATCTTATTGCCCTCTTGGTGGTCTGTACCGCCCCGTTGGCAAAATATTTCCGTTCTATCACGATGCCCTTGGCTCCGCTAACACGCTGCCCTGCCAGATTATACGTTTCGCACTTCACCACACGGGTATCTGCATCGGCAGCCATACTGTTGATGCCCGTCTTCACCCTCTCCACTTCTTTTCGCAGTTGGGCATGCAGGTTATAGTAGGCAGGTTTGGCAGCCAGATTGGCATCGTACAGCAGGGGCTGGTTCTGTCGCCACGAGAAGTGGTCGGCAACGCCCCATACCAGCAGCGACGGACAGTTGTCATTGCGCAGCCAGATGCGTGCCACGGCACCGTATTCCAGTGCCTGCACCTCTGCGGCATCTGCGGCATAGGGGTTGGCATAGGCAATGTCCAGTTCGGTGATAATGCAGTTCAGTCCCAGCTGGGCATAGCGTTGAATATTCTTTTCCAGTTTCAGCGTGTCTAACTCTCCCGTGGTAAGGTGGCACTGCAAACCGCAGCCATCAATGGGCACATTGCTTTGCTGTAGCCTCTTCACCAGGTTGTAGTACGCCTCGGTCTTTGCCCTGCCCTGAAACTCTGCACCATACTCGTTGATGTAGAGTTTGGCATCGGGATCTGCCTGATGCGCCCACACAAAGGCAGAGTCGATAAACTCCTCGCCTATATAGGTTGCCCAGATAGAGGGGCGCAACTTATACGCATTGGGTTCGGAATATACAATGCTCTGGTCGTCGTCGAGCACCTCATTGCACACGTCCCATTCACGTATCTTTCCCTTGTATCTGCCCACCACATTCACAATATGGTTTTTGAGAATATCGAGCAGTTGCTGTCGGGTAAAGTTGTTGTTGTTCTTTTTTCCGTCTTGGCTCACCCATGTAGGCACCTGCAGATGCCATGCCAGGGTGTGACCTCTCACTGCCTGCGACTTGCGCTCTGCCAGGTTCATCACCGCATCGGCACCGCCATAACTGAAGTTGCCCTGCGAGGGCTCGGTGGCGTCAAACTTCATCTCGTTCTCGCCCACCAGCATATTGAACTCTCTTGCCACTATCGCCGTAGCTCCCTCGTCCTTATACAGGTCGTAGCGATAGGAGGCGGCAGCCACTCCAATGTTTTTGCCCAATTCATCGGCATAGGTGCGCAGGGGGGTATCGTCGGTCAGGTCATAGGTCCAGTCATCGGCAGGATAGTTGCCACTGCCACCACCTGTTTCCTCATCATCCTTCTCTTCTCCCTGTCCGCCATACTCCAAGGAGGTCACCTTTGCCACCACTTGATATTCGCCACTTTCGCTGGTGCGCTGCTCCACTGTCCATGTATAGGCTTTGGGGTATCTGATATCCAGCTGCCAGTTGTCTCCGGTCTTTGTTGAAGCGGTGAGCAGCACCAGTTCGTCGTTTACCTGTAGCGAGGCATCATCGGTGAGCACTATCGCCAAACGGGGCATACGTTCAGAGGTTTCAAAGTCTTGCGTAGTGCTGCTGTATTTGAGTGCGCCTTTGACAAGCAGGGCATCGTGGGTGGCGGCATCCTTCACACGGCACTCTATCCTTGCCTCCGGGTGCAAGGTCAGACTTACGGTGGAAGAGACAGAGGTGGCATCCACAAACTGCAACGTGCCCGTTTGTTCGCCACCCGGACACACCTTACCATACACCTCGGTGCGTGCAGCCACCGTGCCACGCCCGCAGAGTGTACCCCCCTTCATCAGCATCAGTGTGCCATTGGCACCCAGTGCACCACTTGTTTTGTTTTGCAGGGTGGCTTCGGCATCATTGTCAATGCACAGCGTGCCCTGTTTCACCGTCACACCGCCGTTGATATTGTTCTGCTCGCCTGTGATGGCACACACTCCGTTGCCCTCCTTGATGAGCGCAATGGCATTGCCACTGTTGCCTGGGATGACATCTCCAGCCAGCATGTTGTCCATACCCTTGCAGCCTATCACGTAGTATGATTTAGAGGTACCTGTCTTGTAGTACGATGAGAGCACACTTCCCTTTTCCATCTGTAGCGCACCGATGCGCACACCACGGGTGCCCGATTCCAAGGCGATGCGACTGCCATCGTGCAGCACCACATTGTGACCTGCCAGCAGCGCATTGTAGTTAGAGCCTTCTATATTATCAGGTTGAAAGGTGCCACTGCTCATAATCAGTCCATAGAACCCGCAACTGCCCACCACCTCCTTGTAGGGATACACATGCACCTCGCCTGTGTGAGCGTTCCAGTCGGGATAAACAGTGCCTTTGCTGTCCTTTGAGCCCAGATACGAGCGTTCTCCGCCTGCATAGATATTCAACCTGCCTGCCCCTGCCAGTTTGCCGGTCCATTCAGAGTAGCGCGAAGTGCGCACGTTGGTGGTCTGCCCTTCAGGGATATAGATATCACTGGAGATGGTGGCATAACTGCTGGAGGTGTTGTTTACGCAGTAGTCTAACGTGCCCCCATCCTCGGTGCTCGTATAGTCGTCGTAGGGTCCCATCAGCTGGATGTCGTCCATGTAATAGTCTGAAGCATCGCAATGGATGCCTACCCTCAGCACATCCGACAGATTGTCGGCATCCACAGCCGTGAGGGTGTAGGTCTTCTGTTGCCACACCTGCCTGTCGCCCTGATAGGGATAGCCCTCATCTCTATATACCTCTTGCTTGCCCACATATACTGCCAACTGCTTGTAGTCGGCTAAATCCACTTCACTGCGATACAGCTTGTACCTCAGCATGGTGTAGCGGTTGGTCAGGTCTTGTCCGCGCAACTCGGTGGGAAGCACAAACTCGGGATAGCAGTTCCACTCCGTGAGGCGCACATGGAGCACTTTATTGGACGGATCGGTAGGGTCGGCTTCCACCGTGGCAGTAGAAACGGGAGATGAGGAATACACATTCCACATGGTCCAGCTGGTGCCTATTTCATAACTTTCAAAATCGCATACGGTCAATGGTGCCGCCTTCAGACAGACAGCAGAAAGGAGTGCAACAAACAGGCACAGCAATGGTTTCTTCATAATCGTTTCAAAAAAGAGATTATAACCTTTTGTAGAGTTGTGTATTGTTTCAGGTGACTTATTACCTGCAAAAGTACATGAATAATGCGAAACTGCCCAATAAAAGTGACAGAATTTTCAGATAGAAACATCAATAAGACACCAATAAGACACCAAACCAACGACCTTCATCGTTTTGTTTGGTGTCTTACAAGCGATGGTGTGCATCATCTGCCACCATTCCATACTATTGCTGCAGTGGTTGACCAGCTACTGCGAGCCTTTTCATCCCACTTCTATCCTGCGCTGTATCTTCTTTTCTTTCTCCTTTGCCACCTTTGGCATGATGATGGTGAGTACACCGTTATCTACCTTAGCCGCAATGTCATCTTTAGAGATGTCATCAGGCAACACATAGGTCTGCTGGTAGTTGGAATAAGAAAACTCACGACGCAGATAGTGCTCCTTCTTGTTTTCCTCCTTGTGTTCGAGTTTGTTTTCGATTGCCACCTCCAGATTGCCTTCATCATTGATGTTCACCCTGCAAAACTCTTTTCGGATACCGGGTGCAGCCAAATCCATGACATAGGCGTTTTCATCTTCTCTTACATTGACGGCAGGCGCTGTGGCCTTCATCTTGGGCATCCAATCGCTGTTAAAGAAATCGTCGAACACTGTAGGAAACCAACTGTTTGAATTTAAAACCGGTAACATAATAACCTCCTGTCTTTTAAACCTTGTTAAACTTATATCTATCAGAGTTCCAGCCTTTTTCAGGCCCTGCTCCTGCCTATATAAGGGCAACAATCATACCTATACACAAGGAAGGAATGGCTACTTGCCATATTGACGGCAAAGGTTAACGGCTTTTAAACTATGCTGACAATCTGGCTACATCCGTCCTTCCGCTTTCTGTCATTTGGACAGTGCACGTATCAGTGGGGCACGCCTATGCTGTCGTAAAGAAGCAATACCGCAATACAGACCTCAAAAAACATATTATCTGACTCAACCTCGTCGAAATACATTCCTTAGATTCTGTCTATCAGAAAGTCACCTGGCCCATGTGGGAATGTATAGAGTCTATGCACAATGGAGCAATTCTAATCAAAAAGGCTTGACTAATTAAACAAAAAGTGTTATCTTTACATCGTGAACATAAACAATGGCCATTCACCTATGTCCTTGATAAATCATCGTAGGCGTAGTGCTAGATGGCAGCGAAAACATCAAGCCCGAACACCTCGCCGAAGCCATCAGCTACCGCAACCTCGACCGCGGCAGCCGGGCAGAGCGGGGGATGTAATTGATTGAAGAGAATATCTGAGGTATGGATGAGCAAGGAATATCATCACAGCCAATGTTGACATGAATAAAAACAGAATTGCGTTTATTGACTTAGCCAAAGGGCTTTGCATAAGTATTGTGATGTTTTTCCATATTAGGGGCATCACCCCCGACTCCTGCCCGTTATCGCCCGTACTATTCACGGCGTGCATGCTCCCACCGTTTTATTTTCTCTCCGGCTACTTCTTTAGGGAAGAAACGACCATGCGCCAATTTTTTCTAAAGAAGGTCAACAGACTGCTGGTTCCTTTCGTGTTCTTCTACCTGACAACAGCGGTTCTCATTCCAAACATCTTGCACTATATGTTTGGAATGTCATTCAACACCGTTGTCGGCTGGCCCTCGCTGTGGGCGTTTGTCTGGCCTGGCCAATATCCGAACATTCCATTATGGTTTCTTTGGTGTCTTTTTGTGATGAACATGCTGTTTCGTTCCATCCTCGCTTTAAGCAGGCTACTGGTTGCCAGAAATTGGATGGGAACGACGGCTATTCTGTGTGTGGGCTGTACCTTTTTGGGTTGCTATGCAAAGAGTACGCTTGATACCGATATTGCCAATATATTTGAAGCCTTGATAAATCTGCCATTCTTTGTCGTTGGCTTCCTTTTAGGTCAGAAAGACTTCATCGCCCGTATGGACGCAGCATGCCCTGCCGTGAAGATGGTGTTAATCGGCATTGCTTTTGGCTTTTCATTGCTTAGTTGCTTGAACGTTGATGACAACAAGGTGTGGATAAACACGCTCATTTATTATGTTTCAGGCTTAGCAGGCACTTTCTTGATTCTATCCATTTCCTCAATCATTGTCAAGCTGCCGTTAATCTCATATTTAGGCAAGTATTCCATCATCACGGTACTTACACATGGCA
>SAMEA3663028__coassemble_641_pt1 | contig 12934 bp, 9 predicted proteins | sample SAMEA3663028__metabat2_low_PE_038 | metagenome-assembled genome bin SAMEA3663028 (sample SAMEA3663028) | pig gut metagenome | biome: pig gut; feature: pig-associated habitat; material: faeces | place: France | collected 2012 | reverse complement strand
ATGGAGAATTTTGACCCGCTCGGCATCCATACAGGCGAGAGTATCGTTATTGCTCCCTCACAAACGCTGACCAATAGCGAGTATCACAAGTTGAGAGCATTGAGCATCAAGATAATCCGCCATATAGGTATAGTGGGAGAGTGCAACGTGCAGTATGCCTTTGATCCTGTGAGTGAGGACTACAGAGTGATTGAGGTTAATGCCCGTTTGAGTCGCTCCTCGGCTTTGGCATCCAAAGCCACTGGTTATCCTTTGGCTTTTGTGGCTGCCAAGTTGGGTATGGGTTATGGACTCTTTGAACTGAAGAACTCTGTAACCAAAACCACCAGTGCCTTCTTTGAACCTGCACTTGACTATGTGGTGTGCAAGATTCCCCGTTGGGACTTGAGCAAGTTCAGAGGAGTGGATAAGGAACTGGGCTCGTCTATGAAGTCTGTGGGCGAGGTGATGGCAATAGGACGCAACTTTGAAGAGGCTATCCAAAAGGGTCTGCGCATGATAGGGCAGGGAATGCACGGATTTGTAGAAAATAAGGAACTGCAAATCCCCGATATAGATGCAGCATTGAGAGAACCTACCGATAAGCGTGTGTTTATCATTTCCAAGGCGATGCACAAGGGCTATACCATCGACCAGATACACGAACTGACCAAGATAGACAAGTGGTTCCTGTACAAACTCAAGCACATCATTGACATCGATGAGCAACTCAAGGCTCTGAAGAGTGTCAACAACCTGAGCAAGGAGAAGTTGCGTGAGGCCAAGGTGTATGGATTTACCGATTTCCAGATAGCCCGTGCCGTGGGACTTGAGACCGAGCTGAAGAGCATGGCAAAAGCAGGATTGGTGGTACGCCAGCTACGCAAGAGTTATGGTATTCTGCCTGTGGTGAAGCAGATAGACACTTTGGCAGCTGAGTATCCAGCACAGACCAACTATCTGTACCTTACGTATGCAGGTGTGGAGCACGATATTCCATTTGTCAACGACAAACGCTCTATCATTGTATTGGGCTCAGGTGCCTATCGCATCGGCTCTTCTGTAGAGTTTGACTGGTGTGGTGTGCAGGCATTGAACACAATACGCAAGGAGGGTTATCGCTCGGTGATGATCAACTACAATCCTGAGACCGTTTCCACCGACTATGATATGTGCGACCGCCTGTACTTCGATGAACTTACCTTTGAGCGTGTGATGGACATCATTGACTTGGAGGTGCCTCAGGGAGTAATCGTCTCCACTGGCGGACAAATACCTAACAACCTTGCAGTGCGCTTAGACGAGCAGCACGTGCCCATCTTGGGTACCACTGCCAAGGACATTGACAATGCAGAAGACAGAGCCAAGTTCTCGTCGATGTTGAGTCGCAACGGTATTGACCAGCCCGCATGGAGTGCGCTTACCTCTATGGACGATATCAACAAGTTTATAGAGCAGGTAGGTTTCCCCGTTCTGGTGCGCCCTTCGTATGTACTTTCGGGTGCAGCAATGAATGTGTGCAGCAATCAGGAAGAGTTGGAGAAGTTCTTGAAACTGGCAGCCAATGTGAGTGAAGACCATCCTGTGGTGGTGAGCCAATTCATAGAACATGCCAAGGAAGTAGAGATGGATGCCGTGGCCCGCAACGGAGAGATTGTGGCTTATGCCATCAGTGAGCATATAGAGTTTGCTGGTGTACATTCGGGAGATGCTACCATACAGTTCCCACCCCAGAAACTTTATTGTGAGACTATCCGTCGCATCAAGCGCGTGAGCAAACGTATAGCAGAGGAGTTGCACATCAGCGGACCATTCAATATCCAGTTCCTTGCGAAGGAAAACGATATCAAGGTGATAGAGTGCAACCTGCGCGCTTCCCGATCATTCCCCTTTGTGAGCAAGGTGCTGAAGATAAATCTGATAGAACTTGCCACCAAGGTGATGCTCGGACTGCCTGTAGAGAAACCTCACAAGAGCTTGTTCGACTTGGATTACGTTGGCATTAAGGCAAGCCAGTTCTCGTTTAATCGCTTGCAGAAGGCCGACCCTGTGCTTGGTGTGGATATGGCTTCTACTGGCGAGGTTGGTTGTCTCGGTGACGACAGTGCCTGCGCCTTGCTCAAGAGCATGCTGTCTGTAGGTTATCGCATCCCGGAAAAAAATATCCTGCTTTCTACGGGAAGTGCCAAGCAGAAGACTGCCATGCTGGATGCAGCAAAGACATTGCTGGCACGTGGCTATAAACTGTATGCCACGGGAGGTACCTCCAAGTTCCTCACAGAAAACAATATCGAGAACACCTTGGTATATTGGCCATCGGAGGAAGGGCAGCCGCAAGCACTCGACATGTTGCACAACCATGAGATAGATATGGTGGTGAACATTCCTAAGAACTTGTCGGCTGGGGAATTGAGCAATGGCTATAAGATACGTCGTGCAGCCATTGACCTCAATGTGCCCCTGCTCACCAATGCGCGCTTGGCATCTGCCTTTATCCAGGCATTTTGCAATATGTCGCTCGATGACATTACAGTCAAGAGTTGGGAAGAGTACAAATAATCTGTGGGTATATCCTGTGTAGGAAAAGCCTGTGATATGATGAAGATAACAGTCAAAGACAATCTGTTGCGTGAAGCTGCAAACACGGGGATGGACGAATTCCTCTCCGTGTTTGTACACGCAATAAAAGATGCTATAGGCGGAGAACTCAACGCTGAAAACATGGCAATGCTCAATGCCGAACAAATCACCTTGTTGGCCTACGACATGCTTCATGATGAGGTGATGGATGGTGGGTTTGTGCAGCTGATACACAATGGCTACGGACCATTCATCTTTCTCAATCCCTTTGCCAAGGCATTGAAGCAATGGGGAATGCGTGACTTGTCGAAGTTGATTTATGAGGCCCATACATTATATAATAAGTATGGCAAGGAGATTGAACAGGAATGTTCTGATGAGGAGTTTATGGCACTGTTTGAACAATATGCTGAGTTTGACGACTTGGATGATGCCTTTGTGGAGAATGAAGAGATGTTTACTTCTCAAGTGGCACGCTATGTGGATGAGCATATTGAGCACTTTGTAACCATAGAGTAGAATTGGAAGAAATTTTGGTGGAGATAATCAGAAACCACCCTGACGTACATGAACAAGGAACAAGAGTTGATAAGGAAGAAAAGTCCGGTGAATATCAGGAACAAGAAAGCCTCTTTTGAGTATTTCTTTATCGAAACATACACCGCCGGAATAGTGCTTACGGGCACTGAGATTAAATCTATCAGACAGGGAAAGGCAAGTCTGGTAGATTCTTTCTGTTATATCAACAACGGAGAAGTATGGGTAAAGGGGATGAATGTAACCCCCTATTTCTATGGCTCGTATAATAATCACGAGGCAAAAAGAGACAGGAAATTGCTGCTCAACAGAAAGGAAATAAGCAAACTGCAGAGTGCCACAAAGCAAACAGGCTACACCATTGTGCCTCTGTTGGTTTTTATTGATGAGCATGGCAGGGCAAAGATGGATATAGCCCTTTGCAAAGGTAAAAAGGAATTTGACAAGCGACAAACTCTCAAGGAAAAGGAAGACCGCAGGGAGATGGATAGAGCCAAGAAAATATCGCCTTATGGATAAAGCATATTTTGAAAGCATTTTACAACAGAGAATATTGATTCTTGATGGTGCCATGGGCACCACAATACAGCAATACGGATTAGGTGAGAAAGAGTTTAAGGGTGAAAGATTTGCAAAGGTTGAGAAACAACTGAAGGGTAACAACGATGTTCTGAATATCACGCAGCCTCAAATCATAGCAGAGATTCACCGCAGATATCTTGAGGCTGGAGCAGATATTATCACCACCAACACTTTTTGCAGTCAGGTCATATCTCAAGCGGAGTATGGTCTTGAAGCCGAGAGCAGTGAAATGGCACTGAAAGGTGCCAGAATTGCCAGGGAGATGGCAGACAGGTATTACTCTCCTGAGAAGCCCCGATGGGTGGCTGGTTCGGTAGGGCCCACCAACAAGACATGCTCTCTGAGTCCAGATGTGAACAATCCGGCTGCACGTGACATCTGCTATGATGACCTCTACACTGCCTATCGCAAACAGATAGATGCTATGGTAGAGGGAGGGATTGACCTGCTGTTGATAGAAACCATTTTCGACACTCTGAATGCTAAGGCTGCGGTGGCTGCTGCCGTGGCAGTAATGGAGGCGAAACAGTTGCAGTTGCCCATTGTACTTTCCATTACAGTGAGTGATGGCAACGGAAGAATGCTGGGTGGACAGACCATTGAAGCCTTCCTTGCCACTATCAGTACCCTGCCTATCTTTGCCGTTGGCATGAATTGCTCATTGGGAGCCAAGCAGATGAAGCCACTGCTACGCATTCTCTCGGAAAAGGCATCATGCTATGTGGTGGCTTATCCCAATGCGGGTATGCCCAACTGCATGGGCGAATATGATGAGACGGCAGAAGAGATGTCTGCACATGTGGCAGGCTTTATTGAAGAGCGCTTGGTGAATGTACTTGGAGGCTGTTGCGGTACTACCGATGAGTTTATCCGCAGCTTTGCAACCTTGACCGAGGGTCAACAGCCCAGAACAGTGCCTGCAAAGGATAAGTGTATGCAACTTGCAGGTTTGGAGCCTCTGTATGTCAATGCCACCACAGGATTTGTCAATGTGGGTGAGCGGTGTAATGTGGCAGGTTCACGCAAGTTTTTAAGACTTATCAATGAAAGGAAATACGAGGAGGCTCTTGCCATTGCTCGCAAGCAGGTGAAGGATGGGGCATTGGTCATAGATATCAATATGGACGACGCACTGCTGGATGCTGAGAGAGAGATGACCACTTTCCTGAATCTTATTGCATCAGAACCTGATATTGCGGCGGTGCCTGTGATGATTGATTCATCAGACTGGAAAGTTATTGCCTCTGCCTTGAAGTGTGTGCAGGGCAAGTGTATTGTCAATTCCATTTCCTTGAAGGTGGGCGAAGAGGCTTTTCTTGAACATGCAGCCCTTATCAAGCGTCATGGAGCAGCAGCGGTGGTGATGTGTTTCGATGAACAAGGGCAAGCTACCACTTATGAAAGGCGCATAGAAATAGCTGAAAGGGCATACCGCCTGTTGACCCAAAAGGTGGGGATGGCACCACAAGATATTATTTTCGATCCCAATATCCTTGCTGTAGCAACGGGGATGGAAGAGCATGCCTCTTACGCTCTCGACTTTATTCGTGCCACAGAGTGGATTAAACAGCATCTGCCAGGAGCACATGTCAGCGGGGGGGTGAGCAATCTCTCTTTCTCTTTCAGAGGCAACAACTACATCCGGGAGGCAATGCATGCAGTGTTCCTGTATCATGCCATGCAAAAGGGGATGGATTTTGGTATCGTAAATCCCAATGCTAAGGTGGCATACAGCGATATCCCTGCACCACAGCTGAGCGTGATAGAGGATGTAATTTTAAACAAAAGACACGATGCTGGAGACCTCCTATTGCAACTTGCTGATGAAATAAAGGCAGAGGAAGAGCGTAGGAAAGTTGCTCTAACAGCGGGCGGAGATGCAGTAAAGCAAACACCAGTAGCTGAAAGACCAGAAAGTATAGAAGAGCGTATTGTGCAATCACTTGTCAAAGGAGTGGGAGACTATATGCAGTCTGATTTGCAGGAGGCACTTCATACTTACAACAGGGCGGTGGATATCATCGAGGGGCCGCTGATGAGCGGCATGAACCAGGTGGGTGAACTGTTTGGAAATGGTAAGATGTTCCTGCCACAGGTGGTAAAGTCGGCACGTACCATGAAGCAGGCAGTGGGCATATTGCAGCCTTATATCGAGCAAGAAAACAGTGGTATGCCTACCAAGGCTGGCACGGTGCTCGTTGCCACGGTCAAGGGAGATGTGCACGACATAGGCAAGAACATCGTTTCGGTGGTATTGGCGTGCAACAACTATCATGTGATAGACCTTGGAGTGATGGTACCAGCAGAGCAGATAGTGGAACAAGTGTTGGAACATCGGGCAGATATAGTGGGACTGAGTGGACTGATTACTCCCAGTTTGGAAGAGATGATACATGTGATTGAAGCACTCAACAGAGCACATATCACGGTGCCAGTGATGATAGGCGGAGCCACTACTAATGAGCTTTACGTGGCACTTAGGTTGGCTCCCTTGTATCATGGTGAAGTGGTGTGGGTGAAGGATGCTTCGCAAAATCCTATCGTGGCATCTCACCTGTTGGATGCCAACAACCAATCCTATATAGCATCTCTGCACCAAAGATATGAAAAATTGCGTGCCGACTATCAGAGCAGGCAGGTGCATCTGCGCTCTCTTGAAGAGGCACGTGAGAATAAACTGAACCTGTTTTGACATCACAATTCCTGTAAGGCAGGTTAAAACAGGCAACAATCTAACTGAACAAAATATCTATGAAGATAAAGAACATTATTTTTGATTTGGGGGGAGTTATACTCACCTTGGATCATGCACAGGCTGTAAGTCGATTTGAAGAACTCGGTCTGAAGGATGCTGCCTCGCGTCTGGATGCTTATACGCAAACTGGCATCTTCGGTGCCTTGGAGATGGGAGAGATCAGTGCAGAGGAGTTTCGCAAGGAACTGAGCTTGCTGGTGGGCAAGGAGCTGACCTACGATCAATGCGAGTATGCCTGGATGGGCTATTGTGCTGAGTTGCCACAGCGCAATCTGAAAGCTCTTGAAAAACTGCGTGCCGAGGGCTATCGTCTGATATTGCTTTCAAACACCAACCCTTTTATGATGGGATGGGTGATGAGCAGTCGTTTCGACGGACATGGGCGCTCTTTGGCCACCTATATGGATGCTTGTTATGCCAGTTATCAATGCGGAATGATGAAGCCCGATGAAAGTTTTTTCAGACACGTTTTGATGCAAGAACAGATTTTGCCTCAAAACACCTTGTTTGTAGATGATGGTCCTCGCAATGTAGCTGCGGCAAGTCAGGTGGGTATTCACACCTTCTGTCCGATAAACGGTGCGGATTGGACACAGGAGATATACAGCTATCTATCGTCTGATGCCCATAATGCTTAACACGGTCTTTGCGATGATTCTGATGTCTGACAGCAGACTTTGGTGAGACATATCGTGCAAGTCCATTTCCAATCGGCGTAGCATCTTCTCCATGGTATTGGTGTAGCCATTATAAATGGTGGCATTTGAGGTGATGCCTGGACGCACTTGATACAGCAGTTCGTAGCGCTTGTCGTGTTCCATAATCCTCTCGATAAAATACTTGCGCTCTGGGCGTGGCCCCACAAAACTCATATCACCTTTCAGCACATTCCACAGTTGTGGCAGTTCGTCAAGATGGGTGTTGCGCAGTATCCTACCTATTCTGGTGAGTCGGCAGTCGTCTTCCTCTGCAAGCATAGGAGTGCCATTCTCTTCAGTGTTGTTGACCATGCTTCTGAATTTGTAAATCAGAAACGGTTCTCCATTCAATCCAATACGCTCCTGACTGTATATCACTGGGCAACCCTCTGTTATCCTAACAGCAAGGTATATCACCAAATACACAGGCGAAAGCAGTATGATGCCCAGCAGAGAGAAAAATATGTCGAAACCTCTTTTGTAAATGTTTGTCATAGTGTAGTGTCCTTGTCCAATATACAGAACTTGGAATTATTGCTTTTGTACTCGGGTACAATTTCTTTCATTTTCTTTACAATAACAAGCTCATCTTCACTCTTGCTCAGTTCTATGAGTTCGTCTATGGCTTTGCTTACGGTATCATAGTCCATCTCGCGCACTTTGGCAATGCGTATTTTTTCGTGGAAGGAGGAAAGTGTTGCTTCGGATGATGCGAGTGTTTCCTCATACAGTTTTTCTCCCTCACGCAGACCAGTATATACAATCTCCACGTTTTGGGCTCCACTCAGTTTAATCATTCGCTTTGCCAAGTCGGCTATTTTTACTGGGTTGCCCATGTCGAACACGAAAATCTCTCCTCCATCTCCTTTTACTCCAGCTTCAAGCACCAAGCGGCATGCTTCAGGGATAAGCATGAAGAAGCGAACTATTTCGGGGTCGGTCACAGTAACGGGACCTCCTCTTTTGATTTGTTCTTTGAATAGTGGAATAACAGAACCGTTAGAGCCTAATACGTTGCCGAAACGTGTGGTCACGAACTGGGTATTGCCCTGCACCTTTCCATCTTTCTCAGCCTTGTTTAAACTCTGCACATAGATTTCGCAGATGCGTTTAGAGCATCCCATGATGTTGGTGGGGTTCACGGCTTTGTCGGTGGATATCATCACAAATTTCTTGGTGTTGTATTTCACAGCCAAGTCGGCAATGATTTTTGTTCCCATCACATTGTTGTAGATGCTTTCGCTGGGATTGCTCTCCATCATGGGCACATGCTTGTAGGCGGCTGCATGGAATACAAAGTCGGGTCGGTATGCCTTGAACAAGTGCTCCATCTTGTGTTTGTTGCAAATGCTTGCCACTACAGTTTCTGCCTGTATGTCTTTCCATTGGTTGGCCATCATCAGGCTTACATCATGCTGTGGAGTTTCGGCTTGGTCAATCAGTACCAGTTGTTTGGGTTTGAATTTGGCAATCTGTTTCACAATCTCATTGCCAATACTACCGGCAGAACCTGTGATGAGGATAGTTTTTCCACAAAGCCCTTGAGCAATGGCTTCCATGTCGATGGTTATCTGTTTGCGTGGCAATAGCTCTTCCACATCCACTTCGTGCAGTGTTATGTTATGGTCTAAAGGTGATACACCGTCCCATTCTACCTCATCAGGCATCATATAGAGTTTGATGCCGTTATCGGTGAGTTCGTTCACAAAATCCTGGTCTGCACAGAATTCTATTGTGGCATGTGGCGAAACGATGACACCCTCAATATCATCGTATTTCATCCGCTTAATCAGATAGTTGTCCACCTTGAAGATAGGAAGTCCTGCCAGATACCTTTTACACTCCTTGTCGTTGGGAGTAATAAATCCTCTCACGATATACTTCGATGGGTGCAGGTTTCTTACTCCTTTTGCAATACTCACGCTCAGAGCCTGTGTGCCATAGATATACACGCTCTTTGCGTTCACACTTACATCCACCACATCAAACAGGGTCTTTGCCAGCACTCTCACTGCCCACATCGTCATAGTACCAAAGCAGAATGCAAAAAGGGTGATGCGCAAGCCTGGGAATATGATGTTTTCTGATTCCAAAAATATCAAGCGGATAGCAATCACACAGACCGTGCCAATGATATTTGCCAGAGCAATGTGATACAGATCTACAAAGGAGGAATATCTGATGACGTTGGAGTAAGTGTGAAGCAGGCGGAAACCTATCAGATAGAAAAATAAGCAGCCCAGAATGACTCCAAATTTCTGCCAGAAATACTCCACCACGCCGTCACCGCCCAGAAAGCAGTAATAGCCAAACAAGTAGAAGAACAGCAGAATCATACAGTCGGTGGCCAAAATGCACCAATAAGGGAGAGCATTGCGGCTGAAATACCAACTGATGAGTTTGTGAAATATGCGCATGATAAAAAGGTGGTTCTAAAAAATTTTGGACAGAGTTTTGAATATGATGGTCACATCATCCATGAAAGAGTTGTTTTTTACATATTCCAAATTGATGCTCAGTTTGTCGGGCATGATGGTATGGATGTAGTAATCCTCGGGGTTATTTGCCTTGCCCAGTAGTTCGTTCTCATTGATGTATTTGATAGATGCCATGTCGGTGATGCCAGGGCGCACATCCAACACATGCCTCTGTGCCTCCGTATATAGGTCCACATATTTTGGCACCTCTGGACGTGGACCCACAAACGACATGTCACCTGTGAACACGTTGATGAGTTGGGGGAGTTCGTCCAGTTTATATTTCCTGATGATGATGCCCGAGCGGGTGATTCTTGAATCCCTCTCGCCTATGGTTATCTGACTGGCTTTATCGCTGCCAAGACGCATGGAGCGGAATTTGAATATTCTAAAGAGTTTTCCGTGCATCCCCACCCGTACCTGTCGATAGAATACGGGTCCTTCAGAATCTGCTTTTATCCATACTGCCATCACCAAAAACACAGGTAAAAGCATCAACAGCCCTATGCTGCTGAACAGTATGTCAAAAGTTCTTTTCAGACAATTCCTATATGGTATCATGAGCAAGGATGTCAATGAGGTTTTCCGTGATATACTGCACATCTTCATTGGTCAGTAGTGTATGCAGAGGCAGTGTAATCTCGTTGGCATACAGGTGGTATGCGTTGGGATAGTCCTTGATGTCGAACCCCAGATTCTTGTAGGCTGTCAGCAAGGGTAGGGGCTTGTAATGTACATTGCAGGCTATTCCTCGTTCAGCCATTTGTTTAATCACACTGTTTCGGAAGTCGGTGTCACGCCCCAGCATTCGCATGATGTACAGATGTCCGCTTGAGGCAGAGGTGCTGGTGTAGTGGGGCAGTGTTTGTATCGGAAGTTTCTCGAAAGCCTTGTTGTACATGGTTATAATCTCTCGTCTGCGTTGCAGCATAGAGCTATAGCGCTCAAATTGTCCTAGTCCGATGGCAGCCATGATGTCTGTCATGTTACACTTGTAGAGTGGTGCCACGATGTCATACTCCCATGCTCCCATCTGTGTTTTTGCCAAAGCATCCTTACTCTGTCCATGCAGAGAGAGCAGCATAAACTGCTTGTAGATGTCCTCATTACTGATGCCTTGGATATTTCTCCATGTGAGTGCACCGCCTTCTGCTGTGGTGAAGTTTTTTACGGCATGGAAAGAGAAGGAGGTAAAGTCAGCTATCTCTCCACACATCTTCCCATCTCTGGTTGCGCCAAGTGCGTGAGCAGCATCACTCATCACCACTACTCTGCCGATAGCTTTTTGAATTTCGTTGGATGGTTTGAACAGGTGTTGCTTGTTGTTCACAGCCTCAAAAATACGGTCGTAGTGGCACACCACACCGCCCAGATCCACGGGTACTATCACCTTTGTACGCTCGGTGATGGCTGCCTCCATTTTGTCATAGTCCATCTCAAAACTATCGGGCATGGTGTCGATAATCTTAAGCGTAGCTCCTACGTGTACAGCAACGCTGGCGGTGGCGGTATAGGTATATGCTGTGGTGATAATCTCATCTCCTTGGCCCACTCCCAGCAGGCGCAGAATGCTTTCCATACATGCTGTGGCGGAGTTAAGACACACGGCTTTTTCCGTGTGACAGAGCGAGGCAATCTTTGTTTCCAGTTCCTTGGTGCGTGGACCAGTGGTAATCCAGCCAGAGCGTAAAACCTCTGCCACCCTTCCTATTTCGTCTTCAGATAAATCGGGTGGAGAGAAGGATATATTTCTTGTATTTTTCATTTGTTCTTGTTCTTGTTCCTTTACTTATAAACGCAATAAATGGGTTTATATTGTGTTCTTGCCTGCATTATTCATGCACTCCCTGAGTACCGTTTTGCAAAACTGCCACTTTTGGAATGCAAAACTGCCACTTTTGGAAACTGCCCCAAATTGCCATAGCAGACTGGTATATACACCCTTGCTCTTTGTCTATCTTGGTCAGGTTTTCCAATTTGAATATATTGATGAATGGGAAACTTCTGTGAGCGTATCTCCCTCTTTGCTCCCTACTTCGTCCAAGTATGTATGTATGCATGATTTCTGGCCTTAGTATCGTTATTCTGACAAGAAATGGCTATTTTTGTCGTGTTATTATGGGACGATACATTGCGTTTGCAGAACAGTTGTTCAGCCAGTTTCCGCAGATTCACTACACGGGTATCGACGTGTCGGCGGCGATGAAGATAATGGCCGAAAAACTGCTGGGCGATGCAACAGGAGGACATATGCGAATGTCGTTTGTGGAATCGTTCGACAAGTTGGATGACAGTTACTGGGCATCGGTCTCTGAGGTGCCCAACCTTGTTGTTTTCAACATGTCCTATTTCTTTTCCAATGTGGACAGTTCCTTCACCGAGAACCTTGCAAACCGGATGATTGCGGTGATGAAGAGACATCCCCTCAACCGCTATGTTTTCGTTATTCAACACTCAGAACACGATGCAAGGTTACGCTCTTTTACCGTATTCAAAAGATTGCTTAGCCAACACGTGGCCCACATCAAGTCGGCACGCACCACATTTCGCTATGAATCAGGCGGTGTATCCAAAAACATCCCCCTTTGTTACGAAATATGGAAGGCAGCCTGCTTGCCCTGTTCTGTTCCCAACTGAATGCTCTGTTCAGTTTCTAACTGAATGCCTGTCCTTTCCTGACTTCACCATGTTTGTTTGCCATCATATAGCGCATATTGAAAATCAGCGACTTATATGTAATAATTGGGTGGCTTTGGGTGGTGCATTAATAGTTAAACCCAAATCGTCCATTAGACTGTTATGCGCAAACATGCTTTTTGTCATCTGTTTTTCCGCTTATCGGTAACAATGGAACCCCATTGCTCCCTCAAAACGTAAATACATCTGTTCAAAAATATAAGCAGTTATCATTATAACGCTAATGGCCGATTTGGGTTTAATTCCTCTTGGGGAGGTCGGGGAGGGGGCTTTTTTTCACTTCACAATCTTCCTTGTCGTGCCGTCGCTCATGCGGATGATGTTCATGCCGCTCTTCATGCCGTCGCATCTCTTTCCATCAAGGCCATAGACAGCCTCCACATCAGCCACCGTGCTGATGGTACGGCTCTCAATACCGCTCGATTCAATAGGCAGGATAGTTCCGAAACCGCTCCAGGGGTATGTTGTCTTATAGGAAGCTAATGAGGCTTCGGGGACATAGAGAGTAGCTTCGCTGATAAGATAATCGCTGAAGAAATCTCCTCCTATGGCTGTCGGTATTTCGCATATCACGGTTTTGAGAGAATCACAATCATAAAAGCAGACGCCTCCCAAACTTGTCACGGAAG
>SAMEA3663028__coassemble_622_pt1 | contig 13155 bp, 15 predicted proteins | sample SAMEA3663028__metabat2_low_PE_038 | metagenome-assembled genome bin SAMEA3663028 (sample SAMEA3663028) | pig gut metagenome | biome: pig gut; feature: pig-associated habitat; material: faeces | place: France | collected 2012 | reverse complement strand
AACCAACTACCTTTGCTACGTTCCCGTCCTGGAGGATTCGAAGGGAGCTGGCCGTACAAGACTTGCCCATATTTCTATTGCGGATGCAAAGGTAGTGATTTATTTTGAAAATGCAAAACAAATTCTGCCTTTGTTTGGAATTATTTGCTTACTTTTGCAGCGTTAATGAGCGATGCCGCATGAACAGACCACTTCTGCAAGGGTGAGGCATCACGCAAAACAAGAGACATGACTCCAGAAGAATATATCCAATTGAAAGCCTACGCACGCATAGACGGACTTTATCTGGCTCTGCTGTGGCTGATAAGTTTTGCCTGCTATATTTCCGGATTCAACGTGGCTTTTTTAGGTCTTACCAGCAGTATGCTTGCCATATACAGTCCATTCTTTGCAGCCCAAAGGATGCGCAAGTTTCGCAATGAAGCGCGCGGTGGCAGTCTTTCTCTGCTGCGTGGAGCCGCCTACTACATGCTGATGTTCTTCTATGCCTCCGCACTTTTTGCCCTGCTGCAATACGTTTATTTTGCTTTCATTGACAATGGGATGCTTATGAGTCAGTATGCCCAGATCATGCAGAGCAAGGAGGCTGTGAGCATCATCCAATCATACGGCATCAGCATGCGCGACCTGAATCAAGGAATAGCAGAACTTCGTAATTCATCTCCCATCATGCTGGCGTTCAACATAATGACCTTCAACCTTTTTGTTGGCTTCATGCTGAGTTGGCCCACAGCACTGATATTGAGGCGCAAGGCCCCCGAAACATTGTAGAATACACACAATAAAGCATAAACTATGGACATATCGGTTGTAATTCCCCTTTACAATGAAGAAGAGTCGCTACCAGAGTTATACGCATGGATTGAGCGTGTGATGCACGCCAACGACTTTACCTTTGAAGTAATCTTTGTGAACGATGGTTCTACCGACCATTCATGGGATGTGATTCAAAGACTGGCGGAAACTCATCCTGAAGTACACGGTATCAAATTCCGTCGCAACTACGGCAAAAGCCCTGCCCTGTATTGTGGCTTCAAGCAGGCACAAGGTGATGTGGTGATCACCATGGATGCCGACCTTCAGGACTCTCCCGACGAGATTCCTGGTCTGTTTAAGATGATCAAGATAGATGGGTTTGACCTTGTCTCTGGCTATAAGCAGAAGAGATATGACCCCCTGTCGAAGACCCTGCCCACCAAATTGTTTAACGCCACTGCGCGCAAGATAAGCGGTATCAAGAACCTGCACGACTTCAACTGCGGACTGAAAGCCTATCGCAAGGACGTGATCAAAAATATCGAGGTGTATGGCGAGATGCACCGTTACATCCCCTATCTGGCAAAGAATGCTGGTTTCGATCGCATTGGCGAGAAGGTGGTACACCATCAGGCACGCAAGTACGGCAGTTCCAAGTTTGGTTTGAACCGCTTTTTCAACGGCTATTTAGACCTCATCACTCTGTGGTTTCTCAGCAGTTTTGGCAGAAAGCCGATGCACGTCTTCGGTTTCTTGGGCACCATCATGTTCTTCATCGGCTTTGTGGCTGCCGTCATTCTGGGAGTAGATAAGCTCTATGCTCTGACACAAGGCATTCCCCAGCGACTGGTCACCGACTCGCCCTACTTCTATATTGCACTGACCATGATGATCATCGGCACCCAACTGTTTCTCACCGGATTTGTCGGTGACTTGGTGAGCCGCTCTTCTCACGACAGGAACGACTACAAAATAGAGGAGGAAATTTAGCCCATGAATCTACTGCGAGCGCTGCTGCTTCCGCTACTCACTGCCACATGGATGCTCATTGGCACCCTGTCACTGCCCTCATGCTCATCTATTGACTGTCCGGTGCAGAACACAGTGATGTGCAGTTATCTGGTGTGCAATGCAGAGGGAGTGGCAGCCGAATTGCAGGACACGCTCAATGTGTTTTCTCCCCGAGTTAACGGTACCGATACGCTGCTGCTCAACCGTAGTGTCAGAACCAAGTCGTTCTCCATCCCCATGAGCTTCAGTTTGGCAGAAGACACTATCGTGCTACAAGTAAAAGGCGAAAACTTTGTGACCGAAGACACCGTATTTGTAGAGAAGACCAACGAGCCACGCTTTGAGTCTGTGGATTGTCAGGCAGTATATTTCCACACCATCACACGTGTGAGAGCAAAGGGAACCCTACTTGAAGACGTTATCATAAATAAAGCATCAGTTGACTATGACGCCTCAACACCCCATCTGCATCTTCTTTTCAAGAGCAATCCTTAGCGTGCTGCTATATATAGGTGGCACTGCGGCAGCTCAGGCACAGCAAAAGACCTTTGTGGTAGAGAAAGACTCCATCCCGTTTTTCAACGGCATGCAGCTGTCGTTCGACTTGGTTGGGCCTGCCATGCGCGCCATAGGAAGTACAGGAGAGATAGAAGGCGCACTACGCTTCAATCTACACGACCAGTACTATCCCATTGTGGAACTGGGCTATGGCATGGCAAACCACGAGAACGATGACATTACTGGACTGACCTACAAGACACAGGCACCCTATTTCCGTATCGGATGCGACATCAACCTACTGAAAAACAAGCACTCTGCCAACAAGTTCTACGGCGGTTTGCGCTATGCCTTTACCTATTACAACGTGGACATCTCGCGCACCGACATCACCGACCCCGTATGGGGAGGCAACACCTCGTTTGCCATTGATGCCGCATCGTGCAACCAGCACTGGATAGAAGTGGTGTTTGGCATCGATGCACAGGTATGGGGACCACTGCATTTGGGATGGAACGTGCGCTACAAAAGACGCCTGTCGCACAAAGACGCTCCCATAGGCAACACCTGGTACATCCCCGGCTACGGCAAATATGGCGACACCAGAGTGGGTGCCAACTTCAACATCATCTTTGACATCTGACCCCTCACGTGAACAGAAAAAAGCTCATCTGGCAACTGCCTTTTCTCACACTCCTTATCATCGGCACCATTCTCATCGTGCAAAAGGAGCGAAACATCCCCTACCAACAGCACAAGGGCATGGTGTTTGGCACATTTTATACCATCACTTACCAGTGCGACAGCAATCTTCATGGCAGCATCCTTCAGGTGTTGCAGCAGGTAGATAACAGTCTTTCCACCTTCAACAAAGCATCGATAGTATCTGCCATCAACCGCAACGAACGCCCCGAACTGAACGAGATGTTCGTGCAGGTATATAACACCGCCATGCAAGTGTCTGCAGAGACCAATGGAGATTTTGACATAACAGTGGCGCCGTTGGTAAACGTATGGGGATTTGGATTCAAACACGACACTGCCCCCACCCCTGCTGTCATCGACAGTTTGAAGAGAACTATCGGCTATCGCACACTGAAAATAGAGCAGAGCAACGGCAAACAGTACCTAAGAAAGGAGCATCCCGAAACAATGCTCGACTTCAGTGCTGTGGCAAAAGGCTATGGCTGCGACGCCGTGGCAAACCTGCTGCGCCAAAGAGGAGTGAAGAACTTCATGGTAGAGATAGGAGGAGAGATAGTGGCAGATGGCATCAACAGCAAACAGAAACCATGGAAGATTGGTGTTTCAAAACCTATAGAAGACACCTTGAATACCAACCAAGGCATAGACACGGTGCTCAACATCACCAATAAAGCCATGGCAACAAGTGGCAACTATCGCAACTTCTATTACAAGGATGGCAAGAAATATGCACACACCATCCATCCCAAAACGGGCTACCCTGTGCAACATTCACTGCTTTCTGCCACCGTGCTGGCACCCACCTGTGCCACGGCAGATGCCTATGCCACCGCCTTTATGGTGATGGGCATAGAGAAAGCAAAGAAGATATTGGAAAGGCATCCTGAACTACGGGTGTACTTCATCTATGCAGAGGGCGATAAAATGCGTTCTTGGAGCAATGGAAAATAACACGCACTATCCTTCCCCCACTGATGCAAATGCCTCTCTGCCCCGCAGACAGCAACGCTTTGGAGAGGTGCTGGCACAGTTTGCACTATTTCAAGGCATGGGCCTCAACGACCTGACGCAAGTGATGGACCGCACCAAGTTTGATTTCCGAAAATATCCTGCTGGCAAAAAGATTGTCAAGGCGGGCGAAGTGTGCCACGAACTGCTGATGATAACCCATGGCACCCTGAAGCAGGTGACCACCCATACCGACGGACATTTTGACGTAGAGGAAACTATCGAGGCACCTTATATCATACAGCCGGAGAGTCTCTTCGGACTATCTCGCAAATATCGCAGCACCATCAAGTCGGCAACAGCTGTCAACATGATTTCACTGAACAAGCGTGAGGTGAACATCCTATTGGAAACCATTCAGGTGTTTCGCATCAACATGCTCAACATCCTTTCGGCTCAAAGTCAGCACCTGCTGAGTGCCCCCTGGACGGAACATCCCCAGTCGCTGCGCCACCTGCTGCTGCTGTTTTTTATCCATCACAGCACACACTTACAGGGCGAGAAAACCTTCCATCTGCTGATGAAGCAACTGGCAGAGATGCACGGCTGCAAGACACTTGCCATATCGAAGGTGCTGAACGACATGAAAAACGAAGGACTGCTACAACTCTCAAGAGGAAAGATAGTAATACCAGACATAACCGCTCTCATAGAGGCTACAAAACACTGAAAACAACGATGAAAAAAACAATTGCACACACCACATGGAAATGCTTCGCAGCATTGAGTATGCTACTGTGGATTTCAGCACCCCATTGCCAGGCTCAGTTTTCCAAACCTGGAAGGGCATACGTGGGATGGTTAGTGAAAAGCAACTCACCCACCAGAACTTATCAAGTGAACCAACCTGCCATCATCAGTGTAGATGCACAAAAGGCAGGTTTGCCTATCGACGGCATCACCCTGCATTATCAGACTGGAACAGACGGATATGCCGACGGCAAGAAAGAGAGTGGCGAAGTGACCTTTGTCAACGGTACCGCCACCCTGCCCCCCTACACCCTCAGCACACCGGGATTCAGAACCTACGACCTACAGTTTGCCGTGAGTGGAAAAACCTACAAGGAGAAGATAACCATAGGGTTCTCGCCCGACAGCATACGCACGCTCACTCCCCTGCCCCACGACTTTGACCGCTTTTGGAAGCGACAGGTGGCAAAGGTGGCAAAGATCAACATGCAGCCACAACTCACTCCCCTGCCCCAATACACCACCGACAAGGTGGCTGTGTATCTGCTGAAACTCCAAGTGGGCGCCAACAGACATTTCTATGGCTATCTCACCATGCCACGCGATGGCAAGAAGCATCCTGTGCTCTTCTGTCCACCGGGTGCAGGCAGCAAGAAAATCAGTCACACCACGTATTACAGCGAGCGCGGCTATATCTATCTCAACATCAATATCCACAACGGATGCAATCCCGAACTGCCAGACTCCCTCTACCAGCAGTATAGCAGTGCCGTGAACAACTACAACCGCTGTGGCATTGAAGACAAGGAGAGTTTCTACTACCGTGAGGTGTATGCAGGCTGCACACGCTGTATAGACTATCTGTGCTCCCTACCCAACTGGGATGGACTGAATGTAGGCGTCACTGGCGGTAGTCAAGGAGGAGCTCTGAGCATTGTAACCGCTGCCCTCAGCAACAAGGTCACCTTCTGCGTTCCTTTCTATCCTGCATTGAGCGATGTGCTGGGTTTCTGCCACCAACGCTGTGGAGGATGGCCCCAATACTATCAGAAGCAAGCAGAGGCTGAAGGCACCATGAACACCCTGCCCTACTACGATGTGGTGAACTTTGCCAGTCGCATCACCTGTCCCGTATATTTCTCGCTGGGCTATAACGACAATGTCACCTCACCCACCTCTACCTATGCAGCCTACAACGCCATCAACTCACCCAAAACGCTGAACGCCACATCCACCAGCGGCCACTGGCGATTTGTAGAAACCAACGAAGAGGCGATGCAGTGGATGCAACAACAATGGAAATGACCCGACCTATGCGCATTGCCATCGTAGGGGCCGGTGCAGCTGGATGCTTTGCAGCCATCCACATCAAGCGATGGATGCCAGAAGCACAGGTAGCCGTTTATGAGAGTGGCAAGAAGGCACTGGCAAAGGTGGCTGTAACTGGTGGTGGGAGATGCAACCTTACCAACAGTTTTGCTGCTGTGACCAGCATGGAACAGGTTTATCCACGTGGGCACAGGCTGATGAAACGACTGCTTCGGGAATTTAGTCAGCAGGATGTTTACCAGTGGTTTGAGCACGAGGGAGTGGCACTGCTGACGCAAGAAGACGAGTGTGTGTTCCCTGTTTCACAAGATGCCATGGATATTGTGGGCACGCTGTTGAATCTGATGAGACGACTGGGGGTAGTACTGCATTTGGAACACAGGATGACAGGAATCAGCCATACTGATCAAGGGTACAGACTGGAGTTTGCCAATGGAAGAACAGCAGAAGCACAAAGAGTGCTCATCGCTACGGGGGGAAGTCCTAAACAGAGTGGCATGAACATGCTGCAAGATTTACAGTTAGAGACGGTGTCCCCCGTCCCCTCACTCTTCAGTGTATGTATATCCGATAATCACATCACCGCCCTGGCAGGCACTGTGGTGAACGATGCCCGCACCACCCTGTGTAGCACCAAGATACAGGCACACGGTGCACTGCTGATAACCCATCAGGGACTGAGTGGTCCTGCCATTCTCAAACTATCATCTATAGGAGCACGCCAACTGCACGAACAAGGTTATAGGGCAAGGATAGCCATCAACTGGTTTGGCAATGACAAGGAGGATGAGGTGATGAGCCAACTGCTCAGCATGGCAGCCAAGCATCCGCAGAAGCAGATGCAGAGTGTTTATCCCACTCGGTTCACCTCTCGTCTATGGCTCTATCTACTGCAACAATGCCATATACGCCACGACATGCGTTGGGCAGAAGCAGGCACCAAGGGCATACGTCGCATGGCTGCCACACTGACCCACCACGAAATAGAGATCAACGGAAAAAACAAGTTCAAAGAAGAGTTTGTGACTTGTGGCGGAGTGGCTTTGGGCAACATCAACCCCTCTACCATGGAATGTAGGCAGCATCCCGGATTGTTCTTTGCCGGCGAGGTGCTTGATGTGGATGCCGTCACTGGCGGCTTCAACCTCCAGGCTGCATGGAGCATGGGCTATGTGGCTGCCCGCCATATCACACTCACAGAGTAATCTCACCACTGCCATAACAGCGGTGATGGTTCTCATCATACACCACACAGAACTGCCCTGGCGCAACCCCATGGATGGCAGCCTCTGAATGTATCACATAGGTTTTTTCGTCCATCCTTTCCACCTCAGCACGGTGCCATTCGGGAGTATGTCTTATCTTGAAAGTGATGTGCTGGGGCAACTCATTGACAGTGAGGAAGTGAAAATCGTGCACCTTGAAATCCGAGCGATAAGCAGTGGCTGGATCATAACCATGTGCCACATAAAGAATATTCTGCTCCACATCTTTCTTAACCACAAACCACGGACCACCGCCAAAGCCCATCCCTTTGCGCTGACCAATGGTGTGAAACCACAGTCCCTTGTGCTTTCCTATCAGCTTCCCAGTGTCCAACTCCACCACATCTCCGGGATTTTCTCCCAAATATCTTCGGATGTAGTCATTGTAGTTGATGCGCCCCAAGAAGCAGATACCCTGCGAATCCTTGCGCTTGGCATTGATCAGGTGCTCACGTTCGGCAATCACTCTCACCTCGTCTTTCATATAATGACCAATGGGAAAGATGGCTTTTTTCAACTGCCAGTCGTATATCTGTGCCAAAAAGTCGGTCTGGTCTTTCACCGGGTCAGGACTGGTGGTGAGCCATTTCAGTCCGTCAATGACCTCGGTCTGTGCATAATGCCCCGTGGCAATGAGGTCGTACTCATGCCCTCGCTTCTGATGAAAGGCACCAAACTTGATGAGCCTGTTGCACATCACATCGGGATTGGGGGTGTAACCTGCCTTCACCTTTTCCATGGTGTAGTGTGTCACCTCATCCCAATACTCCTGGTGACAGTCCACCACCTCCAACTTACAGCCATACCTTACAGCCACAGCAGTAGCCATCTCCAAGTCTTCTTCTGACGAACAGTCCCAATGCTCCTGCTCTTCAGGACCGATATTGATATAGAAACAGTCGGGATGCAACCCATGACTTGCCATCTCGCACACCACTACCGAACTATCCACACCGCCCGAGAGCAGCACGGCAATACGCTTGTCTTTACAGGATTCCAGATTCATTACACCATGTTTTTAACTCCCTGGCAGCATCACACGGGCTTATTCCCCGTCATTGCCTTTTTGCCAAAGGATGGGAAAACAACTGCAAAACTACTCTTTTTTATCAATATTTCCTATGCGCAGAGCCACACATCGACCGTTAATTATCTTTAAAACTCAATGCAAAACGATACAACTCTTCCCTAATTCCTTTACATTTGCGATATCAATATGATATCATCAACCAAATAATAAGAACATGGAAAACAAGGAGTTTGAGTTTAAAGGAACGCAATTAAGTGGTATTGCAATGCTCGTTTTAACCATTTTAGATCTCGCCATTGCCGTAGGTGCATGTGTGGCAGGTATAGAATTAGAAGGCAATGTGGGCGGTGCACTGATTGCTGCAGCCGTGCTGTTGTTTATTCTTTTCCCTATTTTGCTGGCAGGTTTTGTACAGTTAGAGCCTGGCGAAGCTCGCATCATGATGTTTTTCGGTAAATATCGTGGCACCTTCACCCGTACCGGCTATTACTGGGTGCATCCATTCATCTTCACCAAGAAGTTGTCGCTGCGTGCTCGCAACTTAGATGCAGAACCCATCAAGGTGAACGACAAGATAGGCAATCCCGTGCTGATTGGTTTGGTGTTGGTATGGAAACTGCGCGACACCTACAAGGCCATTTTTGAAATCGACTCACAGACAATGGCTCAAAACGAGAACCAGATTGGCACCAATGTGAAGAGCATCATGGATGCACTCGAGGCATTTGTGAAGACACAGAGCGATGCAGCACTGCGCCAGGTGGCAGGACAGTATGCCTACGATGATGTGGATGGCACCAGCAACGAGATGACACTGCGCAGCGGTGGCGACGAAATCAACCAGCAACTGGTGCAGAAACTGAACGAACGACTTGCCATTGCAGGAATAGAGGTAGTGGAAGCCCGCATCAACTATCTGGCATACGCCCCCGAGATTGCTGCCGTGATGCTGCGCCGCCAACAGGCTGCTGCCATCATCAGTGCCCGCGAGAAGATAGTAGAGGGAGCCGTTTCTATGGTAAAACTGGCACTGAACAAACTATCGGAGGAAGAGATACTGGAATTAGACGACGACAAGAAAGCTGCCATGGTGTGCAACCTGCTGGTGATTCTCTGCGGAGACGAATCGGCACAACCGGTGGTGAACACAGGCACTTTGAATCACTAACCAATTAGCAACCACCCCGCCGCCAACCAGCAAGGAGCCACACAGAACGGCAAAGAGCCACAATGAATATATGTGACTGAACATGGCAAAGACAGAAAAGACAAAGAGTTTTATATTGCGCATTGACAGTGCCACCATGAATGCCCTTGAGGCGTGGGCGGCTGATGAGTTTCGCTCCACCAACGGGCAGATACAGTGGATTATCAACGAAGCACTGCGCAAGGCGAAACGCCTGCCCAAGAAAAACGGAAATACCGCGGAGCCTTAAAAGGCTTCGCGGTATTTTCCTTCTTCCTTATCTTCCAGCATACTCAAGTAAGACCGATAGCGACTTTCGGAGATATAATGCTCCTCCACCGCCTGCCTCACAGCACATCCCGGTTCGTGGGTGTGCGTACAGTTGCTGAATCTGCAATCCTTTGAAAACCGGAATATCTCCTTGAAATAGCCTGTCAGCTCTTCGGGTTCCATATCAAAAGTGCCAAAGCCCTTGATGCCCGGGGTGTCTATCAGATAACCTCCTTCTGGCAAAGCCAGCATCTCGCTGAAGGTTGTGGTGTGCATACCCGTGTTATGGGCATCACTCACCTCCGCTGTCTTCAGGTTGGCACCGGGCAAGATACCGTTGATAAGGGTTGATTTTCCCACACCACTATTGCCACTGAGCACAGTGACCTTGTTGCTGAGGCATTGTTTCAACCTGTCCAGTCCGTCGCCGCGCAATGCGGAAATCTGCACACACTCGTATCCGATGTTCTCGTAGAGCTCCACCATCATCTGCTGATAGCGCCTCTCTTCCTCACCGAGCAGGTCGGTCTTGTTGAATGTCAGCACCACGGGCACCCTGTAGGCCTCTGCCGATGCCAGAAAGCGGTCGATGAACACCGTGTTTGTTTCAGGTTTCTTCACCGTAACCACCAGCACCGCCTGATCTACATTGGCGGCAATGATATGGCTCTGTTTCGACAGGTTGGGCGACTTACGGATGATGTAGTTCTTCCGGTCGTTGATGGCACTGATCATCGCCGTGCCCTCCTTATTGGGCACGATAGTGACATAGTCGCCCACTGCCACGGGATTGGTGCTACGAATACCTTTGAGTCTGAAATTTCCCTTGATCTTGCAGTCAATCATCTCGCCCCCAGCAGTTTTCACAGTGTACCAACTGCCGGTATTTCTCACCACCAATCCTTCCATGCTGCGGAATGTCAAACAGATATAGGTTTAAACGGTCATTATTTCCTTTTCCTTGGCTTCCAGCAGGGCATCCACCTTCTTTATCATCTTGTCGTGCACCTTCTGCAAGTCAGCCTCAGCATCCTTTTCCAAATCTTCAGACAGCCCATCCTTGATGGCCTTCTTCAGCTTGTCTTTCACATCGGCCCTTACATTGCGAATCTGCACCTTGGTGCTCTCTCCCATCTTGTTGCACTGCTTGGCAAGTTCGCGGCGGCGCTCCTCGGTGGGTTGTGGAATACCGAGACGGATAATCTCTCCGTTGTTTTCGGGAGTGATACCAACATCACTGTCCATGATGGCCTTTTCAATGGCTCTAATCTGTTTCTTATCCCACGGACGGATAGCGATGGAACGAGGATCGGGCACGGTGATATTGGCCACCTGATTCAGGGGCACCATAGAACCGTAGGATTCCACCTTCACACCGTCGAGAATAGCAGCATTGGCTCGCCCGGCACGAACGCGTGCCAACTGCTCCTCCAGATACATCACTGCCATCTCCATTTTCTCTTCGGCGCTGTTCAGAGTTTCTTTAACGTCTATCATATATTTCAGAAATTACTGTTGTGTGCATCAGAGCACACCCCTTATTATAAATAATGTACAAATATAACTAATCCGCTCCATTTATGCAAGAACGCCCTCGCTTTTCTTTTTCTTGCAGACAAAAAGCGTGCTACATGTGAACGGTTTTGTTCATCAGATAATGGTCGAGCAGGGTGATGGCTGCCATTGCCTCCACCACAGGCACCGCTCTCGGCAGCACACAAGGGTCGTGCCTACCTCTGGCTGTAAGCTTCACGGCATTTCCCTCTTTGTCGATGGTGTCTTGTTCCATCAGCAGCGTTGCCACTGGTTTGAAAGCCACCCGGAAGAAGATGTCCTCCCCATTGCTGATGCCTCCCTGTATGCCCCCGCTATGGTTGGTAAGGGTAGAGACTTTTCCTTCGTTGCAGGTAAACACGTCATTTTGCTGTGACCCTCGTGCTTCTACTCCTGCAAAACCCTCACCATACTCAAAGCCCTTGACAGCATTGATGCTTAGCATGGCATGTCCCAGGGCGGCATGTAGCTTGTCAAACTCTGGTTCGCCCAATCCCACCGGACAGCCTTTGACCACACAGGCTATCACGCCTCCAATGGTGTCGCCCGCTCCTTTCACCTCTTGTATCAGGGCTTCCATCTGCTGTGCCATTGCCTCATCGGGGCATCTCACCGCATTGTTTTCTCTCAGCGAGAGGTCATAGTCGTGATACGACCCTGTGATTTTCAGCGACCCCACCTGTTGGGTATATGCCTCAACGGTGATGCCCATCTGTCGGAGCGCCATCTTTGCCAACGCACCTGCCACGCACCTGCTGATGGTGATTCGGGCAGAAGAGCGCCCGCCACCACGATGGTCGCGGATGCCATATTTCTGGAAATACGTGTAATCGGCATGTGACGGACGGAACAGGTCTTTCATATTGTCGTAATCAGAGGAGTGCTGATTGGTGTTTCTCACCACAAAGCCGATAGGACAGCCCGTGCTCTTCCCATCCATCACTCCGCTGAGCAGTTCCACCTCGTCAGCCTCCTTGCGTGCCGTGGTGATGCGGCTCTGCCCCGGTCGGCGCCTGTTCAGTTCTTCCTGTATAAAGGCAAGGTCGATGGGAATCCCCGCAGGCATCCCATCCACCACTCCACCCACAGCCGCTCCGTGGCTCTCTCCAAAGGTGGAAAGCGTGAATATATGTCCAATACTGTTGCGCATCGCTTTTTTCCGTACTATCAGTGACAATGTCCACAACCGCAACCAGAGTCGTGATGATGATGGTCGCCGCAATCGCAGTCACCGTCGCCACAACCTCCGCCACAGTCACCGCAGCCGCAGCCACAGCCTTCACCGCTCAGGCGGTTGATCAATCCCTGTATTTCGCTGTTGGTGGCTTCACGCTTCTCTACTACAGATCCCACAAAGTGCAATGCCTTGCCTGCCAAAGGATGGTTCAGGTCTATCTTCACATTTGTATCGGTCACATCGAGCACCTTGCCATAGAATCTGTTGCCATCTTCGTTCTGCAGTGGCACAATGGCATCCTTGAAAATATGCTCATGGTCGAAATGACCGTTGATAGAAAAGACGCTGCGGTCCAAATCCAGGATACGCTCGGGCTCCACATCGCCATAGGCTTCATCCTTGGTCAGCGTAAAGTCGAAAGTGCCGCCCTGTTCCAAAGCCATAATCTGATTTTCAAAAGCATCCAAGGTAATGCCAAATCCACTGATAAACTGGAAAGGTTTCTCGGCTGTTGCCTCTTCTATCACTACGGTTTCTCCGTTCTCGTCTGCCATCAGCTTATAAGCCACGGCAACGTACATATTGTGTTTATTTTCCATGATTTAGATAATTCGCTTCTGCAAAGTTAATGTAATCAAGTGAAAAACTGCCACACTTGTTTAATTATTTCGGGCAT
>SAMEA3663028__coassemble_612_pt1 | contig 13339 bp, 9 predicted proteins | sample SAMEA3663028__metabat2_low_PE_038 | metagenome-assembled genome bin SAMEA3663028 (sample SAMEA3663028) | pig gut metagenome | biome: pig gut; feature: pig-associated habitat; material: faeces | place: France | collected 2012 | reverse complement strand
GCGCACTGTGTCGCCATATTTTTCTCCAAACAGGGCAATGGCTCCCATCTTCTTAGCTTCTTCCAAGGGGGTGTTGCGATGCTCGTCCAGAGGAATGTCCTGGCGTATCATGTCGTTGACCATGCGCTCCACCTGACGCAGTTCTTCATCAGTCACCTTCTGGAAGTGCGAGAAGTCGAAGCGCAGGGTGTCAGCACTTACGTATGAACCCTTCTGCTCCACGTGGTCGCCCAGCACCTGCTTCAGTGCATAGTCCAGCAAGTGGGTGGCTGTGTGGTTGGCAGCACTGCCATCGCGCTTGTCGGTGTCAACACATGCCATGAAGTTGGCTTCAGGGTGTTGTGGCAGCGTTTTTACGATGTGTATGCTCTGGTTGTTCTCACGCTTGGTGTCTATAATCTCCACTGTCTCGTGCTCGCTCACCAGTACACCGCAGTCGCCTACCTGTCCGCCCATCTCTCCATAGAAGGGGGTGTAGTCGAGCACCAGCTCGTAGTAGGTGTTCTTCTTCTGTGTCACCTGGCGGTAGCGCAGTATGTGGCAGTCGTGTTCGGTGAAGTCGTAGCCCACGAACTGCTGTTCTCCCTTAGCCAGTTCCACCCAGTCGCTGTTCTCTACCTGTGCAGCGTTGCGTGCTCTTTCCTTTTGCTTCTGCATCTCCACGTCAAACTGCTGTTCGTCCACAGTAATACCGTTCTCGCGGCATATCAGTTCTGTAAGGTCCAAGGGGAAGCCGTAGGTGTCGAACAGGCGGAAAGCCTGGGTGCCGTCCAGTTGGGTCTTGCCCTCTTTCTTCAGAGCCTCCATAGCACTGTTGAGCATGTTGATGCCCTTGTCGAGTGTGCGCAAGAAAGAGTCTTCCTCTTCCTTCATTACGTGGGCGATAAGCTCGCGCTGTGCCACCAGTTCGGGATAGGCACCGCCCATCTCTTGAATAAATACGGGGAGCAGACGGAAGATAAATGCCTCTTTCTGGTTGAGGAAGGTGTAGGCGTAGCGCACGGCACGGCGCAGGATGCGGCGTATCACATAACCGGCCTTGGCGTTGCTGGGCAGTTGTCCGTCGGCAATAGAGAAGGAAACGGCACGTAGGTGGTCAGCGATAACGCGCATAGCCACATCCACCTCTTCGCTTTCGCCATATTTCAGCGAGGTGAGTCGCTCTATCTCCTTGATTACCGGCTGGAACACGTCGGTGTCGTAGTTGGAGTGCTTGCCTTGCAGGGCGCGCACAAGGCGTTCAAAGCCCATACCAGTGTCGATAACGTTCATGGAGAGTTTCTCCAGACTGCCGTCAGCCTTGCGGTTGAACTGCATGAACACCAGGTTCCATATCTCGATGACCTGTGGGTCGTCTTTGTTCACCAACTCCCTTCCTGCCACTTTGGCCTTCTCTTCGGGTGTACGAGAGTCGAGGTGAATCTCCGAGCAGGGACCGCAAGGACCCGTATCGCCCATTTCCCAGAAGTTGTCGTGCTTGTTGCCATTGATGATGTGATCGGCAGGCACGTGCTTCAGCCAGTAGCGTTCAGCCTCGTCGTCACGCTCCAGCTGCTCCTCTTTAGAACCCTCGAACACGGTGACATAAAGGTCGGCGGGGTTGAGCTTGAGCACATCCACAAGGTATTCCCATGCCATGTCGATGGCGCCCTCTTTGAAGTAGTCGCCAAAACTCCAGTTGCCCAGCATTTCAAACATGGTGTGGTGGTAGGTGTCGTGTCCCACCTCTTCCAGGTCGTTGTGCTTGCCACTTACACGAAGGCATTTCTGTGAGTCGGCTCGGCGGCGTGGCTCCGGTTCTTTAGTGCCCAAAATGATATCTTTCCACTGGTTCATGCCAGCATTGGTGAACATCAGTGTGGGGTCGTCTTTGATTACCATAGGTGCCGAGGGCACGATGGCATGTCCTTTAGCTTCAAAAAACTGTTTGAAGGACTCTCTAATCTCGTTGGCTGTCATCATATCTGTTCTAATTGTGTTTTCTGTTCTGTGAAGGCGTGTCTGGTATCTCTCCCGCTCGTTGTCCTGCCACGTGGTGCGGGCATGGAGGGGCGGCGCCTCTATATAATAAGGTGCAAAGTTAGTGTAACTCTGAGATATAACAAAAGAAAAACCCGATTTTTTGAGCCTCTATCTCTTTTTGTGTGCCATTTTGTATTGCCGCATTTCTTTATTTTATAAATTTGCAATGTATATCCACAGCATCATGACAAAAGGGATGAAAAGAGTCAACGAGATATTCTATTCGCTACAGGGCGAGGGCTTCCATACAGGCAGGGCAGCCGTATTTGTGCGCTTTTCGGGCTGCAATCTGCGTTGCCCTTTCTGTGACACCTCTTTTGAAACATACCGTGAGATGAGTGATCAGGAGATTGTGCAGACCATCTTGCAGTATCCTGTACGTTTTGTGGTGCTTACGGGTGGCGAACCAACCTTGCAGGTGGATGAGGCTTTTACTGCCTGTCTGCATCAGCATGGCTATGAGATAGCGATGGAAACCAATGGCACTCGTGCCATTCCTCCGGGGATAGACTGGGTGACTATATCTCCCAAAACCCCTTATTGCGCTGGTGCTGCCCTTGCTGTAGATAGATGCAACGAACTGAAGTGCCTGTTTGATGGCGTGACTCCCGTGAGCACCTATGGCATCAGTGCTGCCCACTACTACCTGCAGCCGTGTGATGTGGGCGATGTGCAGCGCAATCGTACCATTGTGCAGCAGTGTGTGGAGTATATTCAGGCGCATCCTTGCTGGCACCTGTCGCTGCAAACGCATAAGTTAGTGGGATTTCAATAGCATCCTGTTTTTCAAACCAACATACCCGCCATTGCCATGCACACACTTCATTTGGCACTGATTATTCTCTATGAGTTGCTGGTGGTTGCCGCCATCTGCCATGTGGTGATGGACAACAGGCAGCCTGCCAAGACCATGGCGTGGGTGTTGGTCATCTATTTTGTGCCAGTGGTGGGCTTGCTGTTTTATGTGTTCTTAGGTATCAACACCCGCAAGGAGCGCTTGGTGAGCAACCGCAGCGTGAACCAGCTTACCAAGCGTGCCATGCTTGAGTTTGTGGAGCAGTCGAACTTCAGTGTGCCAGAGAGCCACAAGCAGATTGTTGACCTGTTTGTAAACCAAAACATGGCACTGCCTTTCAAGAACAACAGGGTGAAGATATATTCCAAAGGCGAAGACTATGTGCTTGATTTGCTGCAGTCGATAGGTTCGGCCCGCCACCATATTCACGTCAACATGTATATCTTTGAGGATGATGCGCTGGGCAGACTGTTGAGCGATGCCTTGCTCGATGCTGCCGCCCGTGGGGTGGAGGTGCGTGTAATCTACGATGATGTGGGATGCTGGAAGGTGCGCTCGGCGTTTTTTGAGCGGATGCGTGAAGGGGGCGTTGAGGTCAATGCCTTCATGCCTGTGCGCTTCCCTGTGTTTACCAGTAGGGCAAACTACCGCAATCACCGCAAGGTGGTGGTGATAGACGGGATGCACGGCTATATCGGCGGCATGAACATAGCGCTGCGCTATGTGAAGGGAAGTGGCGGAAAACCCTGGCGCGACACCATGGTGCGACTGAGCGGCGGAGCGGTGTATGCCTTGCAGCGCATGTTCTTGGTGGACTGGTACTTTACCGACCGCACGCTGATAACCCACCGAGCCTATTATCCGCCCATTCCCGAAGAGTGCAGCAATGAGTGCTTGGCGCAGGTGGTTACGGGTGGACCCGACACTCCTTATCCCGAATTGCTGCAGGGCTATATCAGGGTGATCATGCAGGCTCGCCACTACCTGTATCTTGAAACCCCCTATTTCCTGCCCAGCGGAGCGGTGCTCATGGCACTGAAGACGGCGGCAGTGGGAGGCACCGATGTGCGACTGATAGTGCCGCGCCACACCGACTCGTTTTGGGTGGACTGGGCTGGCAGGTCGTATCTGCGCGAGGTGATAGAGGCAGGAGTGAAGGTGTATATGTACGAGGGGGGCTTTCTGCACAGCAAGATGCTGGTGAGCGATGACATGCTGGTTACCTGTGGTTCGGCAAATATTGATATGCGGAGCATGGAAACCAACTTTGAAGCCAACGTGTTCTTTTATGATGCTGATGTGGCAGGTCGTTTCAAACAGTTGTTTGAAGAAGATATGAAGCACTCCAAACTTGTCAACGAAGAGGCAAAGGTGTATCAACCCAGTTTTCTGGTACGCCTGTTAGAGAGCCTGATGCGCCTTATCTCTCCCTTGATGTAGATGCTGTTTCAGTTTGTTCTGATGCCCATGTGCTGTTGCCTCTCTGCTCCAGTGCCTTTTCTATCATGCGGGGCAGGGCATAGAGATGCAGTTGCTGCAAGTCTATCCACTGGTAGTCTGGGGGTAGGGTGGGCTTTTCTATAGGTTGCCACAGCATGAAGTCGGCGGTAAGGATGCGGTGGGTGAGCACGTGTTTCATCCCTTTACACAGTGTGGTCCATTCCTTTTGGTGCTGCTTGATACGGCTGAGTGCGGCAGAGGCAGGCTCGTCTTGCAGGTTCAGTGGCTCCCACAGCGCTTGCCAGATGTCGCCGGCACCACGTCGGTGCAGTGCTATCTTGTTGTCGCAGAGGATAACCAGATACTTCATGGTGCGCTTCTTTACCTTTACCGTGCGCAGCTTCACTGGCAGTTGTTCCACCCGTCTGATTCTTAATGCCACGCAGCTGTCTGCCAGTATGCAGCCATTGCATTGGGGCGACTGTGGGGTGCATACCGTGGCTCCAAAGTCCATCATGGCTTGGTTGAATCGACCTGCTTCCTCTTTGGGCAGGATGTCTTGTGCCAAAGCGTCAAACAGATGAACCCCTTGGGTGGAGTTGATAGGTGTGTCAATGCCGTGATAGCGTGCCAGCACCCTATACACATTGCCGTCAACGGCAGCCAACGGCAGGTGGAAGGCAAAAGAGCCGATGGCAGCTGCCGTGTATGGACCCACGCCCTTGAGTTGCAGCAACTCCTTGTGTGTACAGGGAAAATGTCCCAATGCCACAATCTGTTTGGCGGCGGTGTGCAGGTTGCGAGCCCGGGAGTAGTAGCCCAGTCCTTGCCACAGGCGCATCACCACATCCTCTTCAGCCTCTGCCAGTGCCTCTACAGTGGGCAGTGCGTCCATGAACCGCTGCCAGTAGGCCATGCCCTGTTGCACACGTGTCTGCTGCAAGATAATCTCGCTCAACCAGATGGCATAGGGGTCGGTGGTGTGTCGCCAGGGCAGGTCGCGCCCATGGAGGTCGAACCATTGTAGAATCTGTTGTACCATGTCTCGTGGGGTGGGTTAGGGCCTGCACAGGATGCTGCACACCTTGTCTTGGAAATTTCTGCCATGCACGGTGCGTGTCACACCCTGGTTGATGATAGAGAAGCAGATTGTGTGGCCATTGGCGGCGGTGAGATAGCCAGCCAGTGCACTTACTCCGGTTACTGCCCCCGTTTTGGCGCGCACGTTGCCATTGGCAAAGGTGCCTTTCATGCGTTTGCGCAGTGTACCGTCTTCGCCTGCAATGGGCAGCGAGGGCAGCAGGTGCAGCAAAATGTTGTTGTTCTGCCATGCGTAGCGCAGCAACATGGCGAGATGCTCCACTGTGATGTAGTTGTAGAGCGATAGTCCGCTGCCGTCGGCTATCCTGCAGGGTGCCTGTCGGGGCATTACTTTCTGCAACAGTCGTCGCACCACAGTGGCTGCATCTTTGGCGCAGGCAGGTTGGTTCATGGTGCTTGCAGCCACCTGATAGAAGGTGGCTTCGGCATACAGGTTGTCGCTGTTTTTCATCATGTTCATCAGCACTTGGTCTATGGTGTGGAAACGGTTGCATATCTCATGGGCATTTGCTGGCGTGCTGCCCTCGCTGACGGCGCAATCCACCACGATGCCGTGATTGAGCATTTCGGTGATAAACTCCTGCACAAACGTGTCAGTCTCCCTGTAGAGTAGTGGCGAGAGCACGGGGTTGTCGTCGTCCCAGCACCAGCCTTCGCCCAGCAGTTCCTTGTTCTTCATGGTTTTGTCTGCCACAACAGAGCCGCGCAGGGTGTCTATTCCCAAGCGTTTCACTCCCTCTACAAAGGCGCGCATGTCATCGGAGTTGAACATAGGGTCGAAACCTCCCACACAGTACAGATTGCCTTGGAGTGTGTTGTTGCTGATGGTACCCGTATATTTCAGTCGTGTGATGTAGCGGTGCGAGCCTCCCAATCGGTCGATGGCGGTGATGGCAGTGACCAGTTTCATGGTCGATGCCGGTCGCATCATCTGTCGCTCGTTGTGCTTGAACAGTATGCTGTCGGCGGTGAGGTCATACACCATCATGGCCATTTGTGAGGTCTCCAGCAGTTTGTCGTTCAGCAGTTCTTTCAATGCCAGTTGCACGTTCTGCGGCCAGGGCAGCCCTTCTGCCAGCGTGTCTGTGCCAAGGCATAGGGTGGGCAGCAGCGAATCCGTAGGGTTACAGTCTGTTGAGGATGAATCTACAGGCGTGAGGCTCATGGTATTGTCGTTGCCAATGGGCTCTTCCTGTGCCGTGACGGTGAGTGCATGGCACAGCAGAAGCATCCATAAAATCAGGTGTCTTGTCATTGCGTGTGTAGTTTATAAGGCGCTCCCTCTTTTAAAAGCAGGGCACCTTGTTCGTTTCACAAAGTTAGTCAAATAGGCTGACAAGAGCAAAGGAATGGATGTAAAAAACGTGCAGGCCATAGAAAAAGCCGCAACGGATTGTTGCAGAATAGATAAAAATGGTTACTTTTGCACTTGTTATGGCGTGCCGCAGTGTATGCACGCCCCAGAGGATTATGGTTTACAAGTATGATTTTCTCATTATCGGTGCAGGAGTTGCCGGTATGAGTTATGCCTTGAAAGTGGCAAGGGCGCACAAAGGCAAGGTGTGTATGATTTGCAAAACATCGCTGGATGAGGCAAACACCTCGTTTGCGCAGGGCGGTGTGGCATCGGTGACCAACAGGGTTGTTGACAACTTTGACAAGCATATCGAGGACACCATGATTGCCGGTGACTATATCAGTGACCCGAAGGCCGTGGAACAGGTGGTGAGGAATGCTCCCCAGCAGATAGAAGAGTTGGCTGGATGGGGCGTGAATTTCGACCGGAAAGAGGATGGCACCTATGACTTGCATCGTGAGGGCGGTCACTCGGAGTTCAGAATACTGCATCATGCTGATGATACTGGTGCCGAGATACAGCGTGGACTGATGGAGGCTGTGCGCAGCAACCCCGATATCACTGTCAAGGAGAATCACTTTGCCGTAGAGATTATCACTCAGCATCATCTTGGCGCACGTGTCACCCGTCGCACCCCATACATATACTGCTATGGAGCCTATGTGCTCAATCCAGATACAGAGAAGGTAGATACCTATCTTGCCAAGGTTACGGTGATGTGTACTGGTGGCTGTGGAGCAGTGTATCAGAGTACCACCAATCCGGTGATAGCCACTGGCGATGGTGTGGCAATGGTATATCGTGCCAAGGGCACAGTGGCAGATATGGAGTTTGTGCAGTTCCATCCCACGGCGCTCTATCATCCGGGAGAAACCCATCCCGCCTTCCTCATCACCGAGGCGATGCGTGGCTATGGCGGTGTGCTCCGTTTGCCCAATGGCAAATCGTTTATGGAGAAATATGACGAGCGACTTTCGCTGGCTCCCCGTGACATCGTGGCGCGTGCCATTGACAAGGAGATGAAGAAGCATGGAATAGACCATGTGTGCCTGGATGTGACCCATAAGGATGCAACGGAAACGAAGCATCACTTCCCCAATATATACACCAAGTGCAAGTCTATTGGCATAGACATCACCACCGACTACATCCCCGTGCGCCCTGCTGCCCACTATATGTGTGGAGGCATTAAGGTGGACTTGAACGGACAGTCGTCGATAGAGCGGCTCTATGCCTTGGGCGAGTGTTCGTGCACCGGATTGCATGGAGGCAACCGCCTGGCAAGCAACTCGCTGATAGAGGCAGTGGTATATGCCGACGCTGCTGCCAAACATTCTTTGGCACATGTGGATGAGTACGACTTCAACGAGAACGTGCCACAGTGGAACGATGAGGGAACCATGACCAATGAGGAGCAGGTGCTGATAACGCAGAGTGTGAAAGAGGTGGGGCAGATTATGTCGAACTATGTGGGTATAGTGCGCTCCGACCTGCGCCTGCACCGTGCGTGGAACCGTTTGGACATGCTTTATGAAGAAACGGAAAATCTGTTCAAACGTGTGAAGGCAAGCAAAGATATCTGCGAACTGCGCAACATGATCAATGTGGGTTATCTTATCACTCGCTGGGCCATAGAGCGCAAGGAATGTCGAGGTCTGCACTACACCACCGACTATCCCTTGCACGCCTACGACAAGAAATAAGGTAGGTTCTATCAATTAGCTTTGATGGGATTTTGTTCTATCTTTGAGCAGATTTGATACCGAATAATCCTTCCCCACACTCCGCGCATCACCATCCACAGGTGCATCAGCAGGGTGTGGGGAAGTCCGTAATGGCATCTCATCACCTGAAATCTCTCTCTGAGCGATGCACGGTGGTGCACGGTGGTTTGTCCCTCTTCCATGTAGAGTGCCACAGTGAGGTGGGTGTTGGTGATAGGCAGATGCTGGCGGGCAGCCTCTTTCATCACACGGATGCACCAATCCACATCGGCAGAATAGCGGTAGTGAAGATTGTAGGGCAGGCTGCGGGCAATGTCGGTGCGTGCGTAAAAGGCTTGATGGCACACCAGCATACCGTGACTGAAGGAGCGCCACGACAATCTTTCGGGGGGAGTGTGGTGCCGTTTGCGCAGCAGTTTGCCCGCTCCATCGGTAATCAGCGTGTAGCCATAGAGTACGGCGGGCAATGTGTGCTTTTCCATATTTTCCAAATGGCAGCGGCGCACGATGTCAGACAGTGTGTTACTGTTGGGCAGACAGTCGCCGGCGTTCAGGAAAAGCACGTAATCGCCTGTGGCTCGTGCCAGTCCTTTATTCATGGCGTCATACAGTCCCTTGTCGGGCTCACTCCACATCTTGACACGATGGGAGCTTGCGGATTGCTGTTCCTGGTAGTTGCTTATCATCTCCACAGTGCCGTCGGTAGAGGCACCGTCAATCAGCAGGTGCTCCACATGGGGGTATTGCTGTGCTGCCACACTCTGCAGCGTGCGTGGCAAGCATGATGAGGCATTGAAGGTGATGGTGACAATGGAAAAGGTAATCATATACTATAGTGCTTGAAGGCGAGCGCCTGATTATATACCTCGATATAGCGCAGTGCCACAGCCGTTTGCGAGTAGGTGGTCACCACCTTTCTCACTGCCTGTGCGGCAAGGTCGGGGTAGGAGGGATGTTGCAGCACCCATGCCATGCCCTGTGCCAGCGATTCGGCATCACGATAGGTGGCAACATACCCGTTTTTCTGATGATCTATCATCTCTGGTATGCCTCCTGTCTTGAAACCCACACAAGGCACGCCACACGCCATAGCCTCCATGATGGTGTTGGGCAGATTGTCTTCTACCGATGGCAGCACAAACACGTTGGCGGCATTATAGGCCTCCACTATCTGCTTGTCATCTGCCACATAGCCCAAAGGCATCACGGGCAGGGGCAGAAGCGAGGCTATATCTTCGGCATGAGCGCCCATCACTGCCACCACCGCCTGTTCCTTGATGAGTGGTTGCTGCTGCACCATGATGTTCAGAGCCTCTGCCAGATAGTCCATCCCCTTGCGCTTGTCGGTTGCCTTCTGTGCGCAGAACAGGATGACCTTCTTGTCTTCGGGCAGGTTGAACACCTTTCGTGCCGCTGCTTTTTCAGAGGGCTTGAACACGTGTGTGTCGATGGCATTGGGAATGGCTGATATGTGCTGTCCTGCAAGCAGTGCGCTCTGCTTGGCTTCTGCTGCCAGCCATTTGCTGCAAGCCACATACGAGATGGAGTGACCGCTGAGCATCGCCTGCTTGCGCCTCCACACCTTGGCAGCGAGGTCGTTTTCTCCACCGCCTCCGGGCAGCAGTTTACATTCTTTGCACTGCCCCTTGTAGCGGTAACAACCGTTGCTGTAGTGACAGATGGCGGTGGCAGGCCAGATATCGTGCATGGTCCACACCACGGGTTTGCCACTGTCGAGTATCTTTCTGATGTTGTGCAGCGACAACATTCCCTGATTTATCCAATGCAGATGGATAACGTCTGCATCTTGAAAAGCCTTGCTTTTGGTGATGTCTGTACCACTGTTGGCAATGTCGATTTCAAACAGATGGTCGCGATTGAACTTGCGGTTGAAGTAGATGATGAGTCGTTCCCACAAGAAGTGCCGTTGGCCCATGATGCCGTTGCCCAGTTCTTCCACAGAGATGTTTTCGGTATCTTTGCGCCTTACCAACATTCTTGCCTTCACTCCGTTGTTGTTCAGTGCCTCCATCAGTCGGTAGGCAGCCACCGCAGCTCCTCCCGTCTTGTCGCTTTTGCTTACTATCAGTACTCTCATAATCGGCGTTTCCTTTGTTTGCGGGTAGCATTTCACTGCACCCACCTACCTACAAAGGTAGTCATTTCTGTGGTTTATGTGAGTAAGAATCGAAAAAAAATGCGTGGGAAGATGGTAAAAAACGCAGGATTTGCTAAATTTGCAAAGAACTGAATGCCTTGTTTTGTCAGGGTGTGGAGCACTCAGAGAGAGCAATGCTCGTTGACAATGCCTTGCAGATGTGCCTGCCTGCTGGAGTTTGTTGCTTGCCAAAGAGGCACAGAAACGAAATGCTTTTTACACATTATATAAAAGAAGCTGAAATATAAAAGAAAAGAAGTTGAAATATAAAAGAAGTTGAAATATAAAAGAAGATGAAAATGACCAACGAAGAATTGATGCGTAGAGCCATCCGATTGGCTGAGAAGAGTGTGGCAGAAGGAGGTGGTCCCTTTGGCGCTGTGATAGCCAGAGATGGCGAGTTGATTGCCGAAGCATCCAATCATGTGGTGCCTCACTGCGACCCCACTGCCCATGCCGAGGTGAGTTGTATCAGGGAGGCGTGCTGCCGATTGGGCACGTTCAATTTGGAGGGCTGCGACATATACACCTCGTGTGAGCCTTGTCCCATGTGCCTTGGTGCCATCTATTGGGCACATCTCGACAGAATTTTCTACGCCAACAACCGTAAGGATGCAGCAGCCATTGGCTTTGACGATGATTTTATCTACCAAGAGCTCGACCTGCCCGTGGAGAAACGCCACAAACAGATGCAGCTGCTGTTGCCCGACGAGGCCAAAAAAGCATTTGAGATGTGGGCGGAGAAGAGCGACAAGGATGCCTATTAAAATATAGGAAAAAAGCGAAAAATGATGGTGTGTGCGCACACACCCATTGATTTACATCAAGAATAAGGCATATTTTTGCATGATTTCTTGCAGAAATGATGGCAGGATGCAGATGATTGCCTACCTTTGCATTGTCAAAAGGTTAATTAAGATTGTTTTAGGTTAGTAGTATATTTATAGTTTTAGGTTTTTAGTTATTGGTAAAAAGAAAGTTTGAATGTGGATAACAAGGTCGCCGTGAGGCTCCCTAAACTTTCTTATTTGAAATGTAACACTAAAAAATTGAAAGATTTTTAGTTTAACATAGGCTTGAGTGCCACTGCTCGTTGATGAGTGGTGGCATTCTTTTTTTCGGTTGTTTCAGTTGTAAGGTGTATCTTACAAATGGGTGACAGATGTGTGTAATTGTGTGGAAGGAAATGAGAAAAGTGTAAAAAAGAGGCGTAAAACAGCAACAAAACCTTGGGCGGGCAAAAAGAAAATCGTAACTTTGTGGGGTCAATGTGGCGGCGCTTGCCGTGTTGGCACAACGAAGAATTAACAACATATTAACGTCTAAAAATAATTATTGATTATGGTAAGTTACAAATCATTGGGCTTGGTGAACACCAAAGAGATGTTCAAGCGCGCCATCAATGGCGGTTATGCAGTGCCCGCATTCAATTTCAACAACATGGAGCAGTTGCAGGCTATTGTCAAGGCTTCTTCAGATTTGAAGTCGCCCGTTATCCTGCAGGTGTCAAAGGGAGCACGTAACTATGCCAACCAAACTCTGTTGCAGTATATGGCACAGGGTGCCGTGGCTTATGCCAAGGAGTTGGGTTGCGAGCATCCTGAAATCGCCCTCCATTTGGATCATGGTGATAGTTTTGAACTCTGCAAGAGTTGTGTAGATATGGGCTTCTCTTCTGTAATGATCGACGGTTCAAGTCTGCCTTACGAAGAGAATATTGCTCTCACCAAGAAGGTGGTAGAGTATGCACATCAGTTTGATGTTACTGTAGAGGGCGAGCTGGGCGTGCTGGCCGGTGTGGAAGACGAGGTGTCTGCTGCCGAGAGCCACTATACCAAGCCTGAAGAGGTGATCGACTTTGTGAGCCGCACGGGTGTTGATTCACTCGCCATCTCTATCGGTACCAGTCACGGTGCTTACAAGTTCACTCCTGAGCAGTGCACCCGTGACCCCAAGACCGGCAAGTTGGTTCCTCCTCCTTTGGCATTCGATGTGCTTGATGAGATTATGAAGAAGCTCCCTGGTTTCCCCATCGTGCTCCATGGTTCTTCTTCTGTTCCCCAGGAGTATGTTGACATGATCAACCAGTATGGTGGCAAGATGCCAGATGCAGTGGGTATTCCTGAAGAGCAGTTGCGCAAGGCTTCTAACAGCGCTGTGTGCAAAATCAACATCGACTCTGACTCTCGCTTAGCCTTCACCGCTGCTGTGCGTAAGACTTTGGCAGAGAAGCCCGGTGAGTTCGATCCCCGCAAGTACTGCGGTCCTGCACGCGACGAGATGGAGAAGATGTATCGCCACAAGATTGTGGAGGTGCTCGGCTCTGACAATAAGTTGGCTGAATAATCCACGACACTTATATCAGGCAGTAGTTCTGTCTGGCATTTATACGAGAACAGTGGTCTGTATCTCTGACGTTGGTCAGAATACAGACCACTTCTTTTTTGTGATGAAGGGGGATTCAATGAAGAATGAGGAGTGAAGAATCAAGAATGAGGAGTGAAGGGTGAAGAATCATGTAAATGCAGAGTGATGAGGTGGACGTGATGAAACGCTTGCTTGTTATGGGCAAGGCTTTCGGTGTAGGTGACGTGTTGGGGTAGGGAGGGAAAGCATTTCCTTGGGGTACCTTCATCTAAAGCACATCAAAGGAGAAGTAAATCAAAGGAAAAATACATCAGGGAAAAGTACATCAAGGGAAAAATACATCAAGGGAAGAATGGTGAAAAGGTGAGTCGTGG
>SAMEA3663028__coassemble_606_pt1 | contig 13397 bp, 13 predicted proteins | sample SAMEA3663028__metabat2_low_PE_038 | metagenome-assembled genome bin SAMEA3663028 (sample SAMEA3663028) | pig gut metagenome | biome: pig gut; feature: pig-associated habitat; material: faeces | place: France | collected 2012 | reverse complement strand
ACATAATGCAAGTATAAGAAACAAAGATATTTACGAATGTGTCAGGTGCGAAATAAAGTTGATAGGTGCAAGAGGGGAACCATCCTGTTTCAAGACAGTTTCCCTGGGCTCTCACGCAAGTATGTCAACAATGTATTGGGAGAACTGGTGCGAGAAGGAGTACTGGTGCGCATGGCGCAAGGTATATACCTAAAGCCTAAAAGGACTCGATTCGGAATAGTGTATCCTTCACAAACAGAGATTGTCAGGTTGATTGCTCAGAGAGATAAGGCGCAAGTATTGCCTTCTGGTGAAACTGCACTAAATTTACTTGGATTGTCCGAGCAAGTTCCAATGACTTCTACTTACGTTACATCTGGTTCTGCGCGCAATCTTAATATAAATGGAAAAGTCGTTAAACTGACAACCAGCGTTCCGAAGACATTTGCCCCTAAAAATGGATTCATGGCCTCTCTCTTCCTGGCTCTTAAGGCATGGGACAAGAAAGAACTTAATGGCGAATTTGAAAACAATGTTATGCGTCTGCTTCATTATCATGCAGACAAGAAGCAGAGCATGTTGTCCGACCTACAATACGCACCTGTATGGATTCAGGATTATTTAAGAGCAAAGATTGAAACACTATAACAAAGCATATGAGATGAAAACATGGCATGATTATACGATAGACGAACGTAAACAGATTCTTGACATTGTCTATGACAAAGAAGCTGCACTCCAACAAGGACTCAACCTTTCTGTCATAGAAAAGGACTGGTGGGTGACGATGACATTGAAGGCTTTGTTTGCTTCATCTGTGAGTGAATATCTCAGTTTCAAAGGAGGAACATCATTGAGTAAGGGATGGGGAGTAATCAAACGCTTCTCAGAAGACATCGACCTCGCAATACATCATTCCTATTACAATATAGAGAGTACAAGTAAGAGTCAGCGCGAGAAGCTACGCAAGAAAGGACGCAAGTTTGTAGTAAACGAACTCGCGGCAGAACTTGAAGGAATCATGCATGGATGGGGATTGACAGATTGCCACATTCAGCCAATCACAGAAAGACAGGACGAGAACGGCGTTACTCCGATTGATTCCGATAAAGATCCTGTCGTACTGCATGTGCTATATAATAGCGTAGTGGCAGAGACTTCGGAATACATGTTACCATACGTGAAGGTAGAGATTAGCAGCCTGAGCATGAAGGAGCCAACAGAGTTTCGCCCATTATGTAGTATCATCTATAAGCATTTCCCTGATGATGATGCCGATGCTATGGTTAATGCAAGAACGGTTTTACCAACAAGAACATTCCTCGAAAAGGTGTTCCTTCTTGCGGAAGAGTTTCAAAAGGCAAAATCAAGGACCCGCAGGATGTCTCGTCACTACTATGATTTGTGGCAGTTGATGCAGACGTCTTTTGCAGACGAAGCGTTGAAAGACAAGATGCTATACCAAGAGATTATTGCCCACCGCGAGGCATACTATCATGTTCACTACATAAACTACTCCAAGTTGCAACCAGATGTCATTTCATTCCTCCCTCCAGAAGATTTGATGCCGGAGTATCGCAATGATTACGAGACAATGAAATCCACCTACATTTATGGAAACATTCCAACATTTGATGAACTTATGAAGCAGATGACTATACTTCAGGAGCGCATCAAAAATATGTAGAGAATCATCACATTCATAAAACCCTGGAAATGATTGAAGAATTAAATCAATTACCACATTCAACAGGAAATAGGGATAGGAAAGAATTACTCAATACTTCTCAGGAATAGAATTTATTATTCAACCCCTCTCAGGGTTAGTGAAAATGACACTCAACTAAGAGCAGGGATAAGTCAAATTCTATTCAACTTTTTCTAGGGCAAGACAGTTGTCGATGTTGTCGTTTAGAGGAAAATAGAATATCACAGGCTCAACAGAAGCATAAGGTGTTCGCGTGGTGTTCGGATATAAAAGGAAAAAGCAGTTACGAAGTTTGTAACTGCTTGATTTTTCAATGTAGCGGGGGTGGGACCCGAACCCACGACCTCCGGATTATGAATCCGACGCTCTAACCAGCTGAGCTATCCCGCCATCTGCTTGTTTGCGGTTGCAAAGGTAACATGAATTTTTGGGTTGTGCAAATTTTTTGCGCTCTTTTTGTTGTGCGACCGAAATAAATGCTGTATTTTTGTGAGGAATTTATGCAGAAATGGAGTGCTGTGGCACAAGAAAAAGTGCAAAAATTAGTAAATTCTGAACAAGTAAGCCTATGAAGAGAACAAAATTGCAGATGGAATATCCTCTCTCCAGTAAATCATTGTCCATTGTGTGGGACATGATAGGCACAGCATCGGGGCTGCAAAAGTGGATGGCAGACAAAGTAGAGGTGTGTGGAAATGAATACACCTTCAGTTGGGGAGAGCCATGGGGCGAGATGGATGTGCGACATTCGGTGCTGGTGGAGCAAGAGACAATGGAGTATGTACGCTTTCGCTGGGAAGTGTTTGAACCAGAACAGTTTTGGGAAATACGCATAGAGAAAAGCGACCTGACAGGCGCTTTGAGTCTGCTGATAACCGACTATGCCGAAGAAGGAGAGGAAGAGTATATCCGTGGTTGCTGGGACGACAATATGAAGCGCCTTCACAGAGTGAGCGGGTTTTAAACCTGCATGATGCAGTGGGGTGGTGCTCTGTTGCCTTCTACCATATCGCTCTCATAGAAAAATACCTCCTCAAAAGCGGTTCGCGTGTGTAAAAAAATAAAAAAGAAGCCCTACTCTGATTTTTTTATGCTAATTTTGCAACGCGAAATGCCCGTATGGGTGCGAGATTACGCTCAAGATGTTGCGAATTAGAAAGTTAGATATATTTTTAATCAAGCAGTTTGGCTTACTGTTTGTGGGCACTTTCTTCATCTGCCAGTTTGTGCTGATGATGCAATTCTTGTGGCGCTATGTGGATGAACTGATAGGCAAGGGACTGTCGCTGGATGTGCTGGTGCAGTTCTTCTGGTACATGGGCTTGATGCTGATGCCACAGGCTTTTCCACTTGCCATACTGCTCTCCTCGCTCATCACCTTCGGTAATCTGGGCGAGAGTTCTGAGCTCACCGCCATCAAGGCAGCGGGCATCTCGCTGATGCAGGCCTTTCGCCCTATTGTGATCATCGTGTCGCTGGTGGCGTGCTGCTCGTTCTACTTCCAGAATGTGGTGGGGCCAGAAGCCAATAAATCGTTCGGACAGCTGCTGCTCTCGATGAAGCAGAAAAGTCCGGAACTCGAGATTCCCGAAGGAATATTCTACGACGGTATTCCGGGCACCAATCTCTATGTGCAGAAGAAAGACCTTGTTACGGGCAAGCTCTACGGCATTATGATATACAAGATGAACGGCAGTTATGAGGATGCCGCCATCATCCTTGCCGACTCTGGTATGCTGCAATCCACAGCAGAGAAAAAACACCTGCTGCTCACCCTGTACGATGGCGAATGGTTTGAAAACATGCAGTCGCAGGACATGGCAGGCAGTGCCAGCGTGCCCTACCGCAGAGAAACCTTTGCCAAGAAGCGCATAGTGCTCGACTTTGACGGAGGATTCAACATGGCAGACGTGGCAGGCATCTCTGCCGATGCCCGCTCCAAGGGATTGTCGAAGATACTTGCCGACCTCGATTCCATCCGTGCCTATAGCGACAGTGTGGGACATGCCTACTACAGCCAAGCTAAGAGCACGTCGCTCTATCTGCCATCCCTGAACAAGCAAGATTCCACAGCACTTGCCACACGAGAAGCAGGCTCTTCGGCAGCCTATGACTCCCTGCTGGCACATGCCGACGATGCCACCCGACTGGAAGCATTGAAAAGGGCGCTGAGCACTGCAAAGATGATGAAGAGCGAAATGGAGATGAAAGGCAGCTACACAGAATCCATTGACCGTGATGTGAGAAGTCATCAGATGGAATCCATCTATAAGTTCACGCTCTCGCTGTCGTGTCTCATCTTCTTCTTCATCGGAGCTCCCCTGGGTGCCATCATCCGCAAAGGTGGTCTGGGAGTGCCCGTCATCATCTCGGTCATCGTGTTCATTGTATATTATATATTCGACAACTCTGGCTTCCGCATGGCGCGAAGCAATGTGTGGACGGTGTGGTTCGGCCGACTGGTTTCTACCATGGTGCTCGCACCGCTTGCCATCTTCTTCACCTATAAGTCGAACAAAGATTCCACCGTGTTCAGCATCGACACATATCGCAGTCTGCTCTACACCCTGCTTGGCATACGCACCAAGAGGCATCTCACCAAGAAAGAGGTGGTGATAAACGACCCGCAGTATGCCCGAGATGCCACACTGCTGGAGCAGATAAATACCGACATAGACAGCTATTCCACCCATCACCACCTGCTCAAGGCTCCCAATCCTGTCAAGGTGTTCTTCCGCCCGGGCGACGACCACCGCATACAGGAGATAAGCGAGCTGCTGGAAGAGGTGATAGAAGACCTGCAGAACACCAAAGACAAGGTGCTTATCAGTATGCTCAACAGGTATCCCGTGATGGCTACACATGCACATACAAGACCCTTCAGGCAGAAATGGCTGAACATAGTCACCGGACTGTGCCTGCCCGTGGGTGTGTTCTTCTACTTTAGAATGTGGCGCTTCAGACTGCGCCTGTTGAAAGACCTGCGCGTGGTGAAGCAAACCAACCAGGCTGTGGTGGAACGGATAGCACAGATGGCAATGTAATGTAAGGAAAAGAAAAACAGAACAAGATAACATGGAAAAACTGATATTGAACACCATTGATGAGGCTATAGCCGACTTCAAAAAAGGAGAATTTGTCATCGTGGTGGATGATGAAGACAGAGAAAACGAGGGCGACCTGATTATCGCAGCAGAGTTGATAACGGCAGAGAAGGTGAACTTTATGCTGAAATATGCCCGAGGAGTGCTCTGCGCTCCCATCACCATCAGTCGCAGCGAGGAACTCGACCTGCCCAAACAGGTGGAAAACAATACATCGGTGCTGGGCACCCCCTTCACCGTTACCGTGGATAAACTGGAAGGATGCAGCACCGGCGTGTCGGCACACGACAGAGCTGAAACCATCAAGGCCCTGGCAAACCCTGCATCCACACCGCAAACCTTTGGCAGACCAGGACACGTGAACCCCCTCTATGCACAAGACAACGGCGTGCTGAAAAGAAGCGGGCACACTGAAGCAGCCATCGACCTCTGTCATCTTGCAGGACTTTATCCCGCAGGAGCCCTCATGGAGATTATGAACGACGACGGCACCATGGCACGCCTGCCCGAACTGTGCCAGTTTGCCAAGGAACACAACCTCAAGATTGTGTCTATCAAAGACCTCATCGCCTACCGACTGAAAAACGAAACCCTGGTGGAGATGGGAAGCATGGTGGATATGCCCACACAGTACGGACACTTCAAACTGATACCCTTCAAGCAGAAAAACAACGGACTGGAACACTTTGCACTTATCAAGGGAGAGTGGAAGGCTGATGAGCCCGTGCTGGTGAGGGTACACTCCTCGTGCGCCACGGGAGATATACTGGGCAGCATGAGATGCGATTGCGGCGAACAGTTGCACAAGGCAATGAACATGATAGAGCAAGAGGGCAAAGGAGTGCTCATCTATATGCAGCAAGAGGGTAGAGGCATAGGACTGATGAACAAGATTGCCGCCTATAAGTTGCAGGAAGAGGGACTGGACACTGTGGATGCCAACGTGCACCTGGGCTTTCAGGTGGATGAGCGCGACTACGGTTGCGGAGCGCAGATGCTGATGAAACTGGGTGTGCACAAGATGCGACTGCTTACCAACAACCCCACCAAACGCGTGGGACTGGAAAGCTACGGACTGGAGATAGTGGAGAATGTGCCCATCGAAGTAACCCCCAACGAGTACGACTACAAGTATCTCAAAACCAAACAAGAGAGAATGGGACATCTGCTCCATTTGAAATAAAATGGTAATATGACTGCCGCCAAAAGGCAAAATGAGGCCCAATTTGCTGGCAGCTACCGAAAAAAAGACCGGATTTTATTCATACAATAAATAAAAATAATTATTTTTGCATTTGTAACATGTGGATGGCAGAAAGCACAAAACAGCCAGCACGGCATCGTTACACTTAACAAAATTCATCAAAAAACATTATGGCACAATTATCAGACCGCCTGCAAAGACTTGCACCCTCAGCCACTTTGGCCATGTCGCAAAAAAGCTCAGAGATGAAGGCGCAGGGCATTGATGTAATCAACATGAGCGTGGGAGAACCCGACTTCAATACTCCCGACCATATCAAGGAAGCCGCCAAAAAGGCTGTTGACGACAACTATTCCAGATATTCACCCGTTCCCGGATATGCCGACCTGAGAGTGGCTATCGCCAACAAATTGAAACAGGAAAACGGACTGGACTATTCCACCGCAGAAATCCTGGTATCTAACGGCGCCAAGCAGAGCGTGTGCAACACGGTGATGGCACTGGTGAACAGCGGCGACGAAGTGATTATACCCGCTCCCTACTGGGTGTCTTATCCGCAGATGGTGAAACTTGCCGGCGGTAATCCCGTGATAGTGGAGGCAGGCTTCGACCAAAACTTCAAAATGACACCGCAGCAGTTAGAGGATGCCATCACCCCCAAAACAAAGATGATTATCCTCTGCTCGCCCAGCAACCCTACAGGAAGCGTATATTCCAAAGAAGAACTGAAGGGACTGGCAGAGGTGATACTGAGCCATGACGACCTCTTTGTACTTGCCGATGAGATTTACGAGCACATCAACTATGTGGGCAAGCACGAGAGTATCGCGCAGTTCCCAGGCATGAAAGAGAGAGCCATCATCGTCAACGGAGTGTCAAAGGCTTATGCCATGACAGGATGGCGCATAGGATATATCGCTGCTCCGGAGTGGATAGTGAAAGGCTGCAACAAACTGCAAGGACAATACACCAGCGGTCCCTGCTCAGTGAGCCAGAAGGCTGCCGAGTTTGCCTACACCGCTTCGCAAGAATGTGTGGAGCAGATGAGGGTGGCTTTTGAGCGCCGCAGAGACCTGATAGTGCAGTTGGCAAAAGAGATACCCGGACTGGAGGTCAATGTGCCCGAAGGCGCTTTCTATCTCTTCCCCAAGTGCAGTAGCTTCTTTGGTAAGAGCGATGGCACCACCACCATCAACAACTCTACCGACCTTGCCCTCTACCTCTTGGAGAAAGGGCACGTGGCCACAGTAGGTGGAGATGCCTTTGGCGATGCAGAGTGCTTCAGAATGAGCTATGCCACCAGCGATGACAACATCCGCGAGGCCATGAGGCGCATCAAGGAGGCACTGGCAGCATTGAAATAGCAAGGAAAAACAAGTGCTGCACCCAATGTCACCAAGGAAAAACCTTGGCAAACATTGGATGTTAAAAGACTTTAATTAAATTTGTAGTTCGTATATAATTGCTATCTTTGCTGAGCATAATGTTTAACCGAGTAATATGAAAACGCAGTCTTATCTACACGGAAAATCCCTAAAAGATTAAAAATCAAAAATATAAAGGAGCATCTGTGTGGGTGACTTGCGCTGTAAACGTAGGTTGGACAGAAAACAGAACAACAGGAAATCACTTTAATTTTTAAATAACTAAAATCAAATTCAAATTATGGCAACAACAACAAAAGCTGCAGCCCCAGCAAAAAAGTCGGGCTTTGGAGGTATTAAAAACGCTTTCTGGATCCTTGTAGTCTGCTGCATTGTGGCGTATTCTTTCTATTTCTTTGTATTGGGTAACCCCGACAACTTCGTTGGTGGCGACCGTTCTGGACACCCCGCAACCCTGATGGGTACTGTGTACAAGGGAGGTGTTGTGGTAGGTATCATCCTCACCTTGCTGCTCTCTGTAATCTGCCTTGGTGTGGAGCGTTTCTTCGCTTTGAAAACCGCTTTCGGTACTATGAGCCTGCCTAAGTTTACCGCACAGGTAAAGGAACTCATCAAGAAGGGAGATTTTGCAGGTGCTCAGGCTCTTTGCGACAAGATGAAGGGTTCTGTGGCCAACGTGGTTTCTGCTTCTATCGCTGCTTACAAGGATGTTGAGAGCAACAACACCATGAAGAAGGCACAGAAGATTGCAAAGATTCAGCAGGCTCACGAAGAGGCTACCCAATTGGAAATGCCTACCCTGCAGATGAACTTGCCTATCGTGGCTACCATCGTTACACTGGGTACTCTTACCGCTCTGTTCGGAACTGTGTTGGGTATGATCAACTCATTCCAGGCTCTGTCTTCTGGTGGTGGTGCTGACTCTATGGCTCTGTCTGCCGGTATTTCTGAGGCTCTTGTGAACACCGCTTCTGGTATTTTGACTTCTTGGTTTGCTGTGGTTATCTACAACTTCTTCACAAACAAGATCGACAAACTTACATACGCACTTGATGAAGTAGGTTACACTATCGCTGCAACATACGATGTGAACCACACTGAAGAGGCTTAATTGTTTTACCTTTTAATTCTTTGAGTAATGGGTAAAATAAAAATTCAGAAAAAGGACGTCTGGATAGACATGACCCCCATGTCTGACGTGATGACCCTGTTGCTCTGCTTCTTTATGTTGACCTCAACATTCTTGCAGCCAGAGCCTATCAAGGTGAACACGCCAAGCTCGGTTTCTGAAGTCAAGGTGCCCGAGAACAGCGTGCTGAACATCCTCGTGGGTTCAGACGGAAAAATATTCCTCGGCACAGACAACAAGAACGACATGGTGTCAATGCTCCAGACCGTAACGGATAAATTCGGCGTCCAGATCAATGCAAAGCAGCTGAAAAACTACAAGGAAGAGTCCATGGTGGGCGTTCCTGTATCTATCATCGCTGACTACTTGAACCTGGGGAACGAGAAGATGGCCGAAGAAATCCAGAAACATGGTATCCCTACCGACAGCATCGATGGGGGTATGAGCGAATTCCAAGAGTGGGTAAAGGCTGCTCGTGAAGCAAATCCCGACATCAAAATCGCTATCAAGTGTGACTCGAAAACATCATACAAGGTGGTGAAGACCATGATGTCTGAATTGCAAGACATGAACGAGAACCGTTACCAACTGATTACTAACCTGAAAACATCATCGGAGGATTAGTCATGGCAAAAAAGAAAGAAAGCAGACAAAAGAAAATGAATTCCAGAGTGGACTTCACCCCGATGGTGGACATGATGATGCTTCTTATCACCTTCTTCATGGTGTGTACCACCCTGAGCAAGCCTCAGGCAATGCAGCTCACTATGCCGAGCAACGACAAGAACCTGGATAAGGAGGATAAGTCGGTGACCAAGGCGTCACACACCATCACAATCTATCTGGCTGGCGACAACAAGATTTATTATATCCCGGGACTTCCCGATTATGAAAATCCTGATTGTGTCAAACCTACCACTTGGGGTAAGGATGGCATCCGCAAGGTGCTTATCAACCACACCACAGAGGAAGGTATCAACCCCGTGGCTCGTATCATGCAGGCAAAACAGAAGTTGGACGAGCGCAAACTCGCCTACAACTCCAAGTTGACCGATGAGCAGTATCAGAAAGAGTTGGCTGACCTGAAAGGCGGTAATATCGACGGTGAGAAAATCCCCGTGATGACCATCATCATCAAGCCGCTCGACACTGCTACCTACGAGAACATGGTTGAGGCGCTCGATGAAATGCAGATTTGTAGCATTGGTAAGTATGTCATAGATAAGGTGAATCCTGATGACGAAAAGCTCTTGGGCTTGAAAGGCATCAAGTAAGTAAAGACCAACAATTTAAAAAGTAAGAGTTATGTCAAAAATAGATCTTATAAACGATAGCTGGGTCGATCTTGTCTTTGAAAGTAAGAACAAGTCTTATGGTGCTTACCAATTGCGCAAGAACACAGGAAAGCGTAACGTTAAGTCAATGCTTATTGTGTTCGGTACAATCGCCGCTATCCTCATTGCTTCTTGGGCAAAGGTTGCCATCGAGAACGCAATGCCTAAGAAGGTGGCTATTGAAACCGACGTGGAATTGTCGAAGCTTGCCCAGAAGAAAGAGCCTGCTAAAGTAGAGCGCAAGGAGCCTGTTAAGGTGGAAATGGAGCAGAAGGTCGTGGAAAAAGTAAAGAGCTCTGTGAAGTTTACCGCCCCCGAAATCAAGAAAGACGACGAGGTGAAGCCTGAGGACGAGTTGAAGTCACAGGACGAGTTGAGCAAAACCAACACTGCCATCGGTTCTTTCGACGTGAAGGGTAACGACGAGGCTGCCGGCGAAGTGCTGAAAGCTAAGGAAGTGATTGCTGATGAGAAACCGAAAGAGGAAGAGACCAAGGTGTTCGACGTAGTTGAGCAGATGCCTCAGTTCCCCGGTGGAAACGCTGCCCTGTTCGAGTATCTCTCCAAGCACATCAAATATCCTGTAATTGCCGAGGAAAACGGTATTCAGGGTCGTGTTATCGTAACCTTCGTTGTGGAGCGCGACGGTTCTATCACCGATGTAAAGGTGGTGAAGTCTGTTGACCCCTCTCTTGACAAAGAGGCACAGCGCGTGGTGAAGAGCATGCCTCGCTGGATTCCTGGTAAGCAGAACGGCTCTGCGGTACGTGTGAAATATACCGTACCTGTAACCTTTAGATTGCAGTAATGAATTTCAGAATCTTCAACGTTATAGTTGGACTCTCAGTGTTTTTAGGTTTGGCCTTCTCTTGTAAGGACAAACCTAAAAACGGTAGAACCGATACTTATTCGTCAGGAACGATTCACTTCGTTTCTGACGAAAGTTTTGGTCCTATTATAGATGAGGAGGTAGAGGTTTTTCAAAACATCTATCGAAAAGCCAAGGTGGTGCCTCACTACACCAATGAACTGGATGCAGTGAACCTGCTGATGAAGGAGAAAACCTACATGGCAATAACCTCACGCAATTTCACCGAGAGAGAGGTGAAAAACTTAAAAGACCGTAAGTTTATGCCTGTGGCTATCCCGCTGGCATACGATGGTTTGACATTGATTGTCAATAACTCAAATCCCGACAGCATTATCTCGGTAAACGACTTTAAGCAGATATTGCTGGGAAAGGTAACCAAATGGAATGTACTCTATCCAAAGTCTGACTTGGGCGATATAGAAGTGGCATTCGACAACAAACAGTCCAGCACGGTGCACTACTGTGTGGATTCTATCCTCAATGGAACACCTATCAACAGTCCTAACATCTATGCCGTGAACAAATCGGCAGAGGTCATCGACTTCGTTGAGAAACACCCCAACGCCATTGGCATCATTGGAAGCAACTGGCTCAACGACAAGCGTGACACCACCAATGTGACATTTAGAAGGAACATCAAGGTGATGGCGGTGAGCAAGGTTCACCCTGCCACGCCACAGAGCAGTTGGAAACCCTATCAGTTCTATCTGTATAATGGCAATTATCCCTTGATCCGAACCATATACATCCTGCTCAACGACCCCCTGCACGGACTGCCATGGGGCTTTGCCAACTTTATGAGTGCCGACCATAAGGGACAGTTGGTTATCCACCGTGCGGGCTTGTTGCCCTATCGTGCCATCACACTGTCGCGTGAAGTGATTATCAACAAGCAGTAGGCCGTACCACAGTGCTGAACAGAGACATCAAGAAGAGAAAAATATATTGAACCAACAACAAATACAATGAATATGAAGTCAATCAAATATCTATTTGTGGGAGCCATGATGATGGGATTCTGTGCTCCTGTGGCTGCTCAGACAGACAACAAAGCTGTGATTGAGCAGATTGCTGGTGTGATTAAATCAAAGGCTGCTGATACACCTGACCAGGTGAAGGCCGTGTACAAGAAAAACAAGAAAAACGGTGAGGTGCTCGTAGGTATCGGTCGTGCCTATCTTGACATCAAGGACACAGCATCAGCTGCAGTATATGCCAACCACGGCATCAAGATGAAGTATGCACCTGCCTTTGTGCTGATGGGCGACATCAAGGCACTGGCAGAGGACGGTGGCGGCGCTGCAGAATACTACGATCAGGCCATCTACTTCGACCCCAAGAGCCCAGAGGCTTACTACAAATATGCCAGCGTGTATCGTAAGATCAGTCCTTCACAGGCCATCAGCAAGTTGGAAGACTTGCGTGTACAGCGTCCTGATATTGCTGTGGATGCCCTCAAAGGACGTATCTACTACCAGTCTAACGATTTTGAGAAAGCTATCGGTGCTTTCAAGGCTGCTGGTGTGAGCAAGATGGAAGAGCGTGACATCCGCAGTTTTGCCATGTCGTATTATTTCACAGGCAAGTACAGTGAGTGTCTCGCCATTGCCCAGAAGGGATTGGAGACGAATAATCGAGATGCAGGTTACAACCGTTTGGCATTCTTCAGCAACACAGAGTTGAAAAATTTCGACGCTGCACTGAACTACGCCGATGCACTGTTCAACCGTTCTGACAGTGCCAAGTTCTCTTACTTCGACTACACCTACTATGGCAATGCTCTGAGCGGTGCCAAGAAGCACGATGAGGCAATCGCCATGTACCAGAAGGCATTGGAGCAGGAGATAGAAGATGGCGACAAGCGTGCTGGTGTGGTGAAACAATTGTCTGAGGCATACGAGAATAAGGAGGACTATGAGAACGCCATCAAGACTTATGAGCAGTTCTTGCAGACAGTGAGCAGAAGCGATGCCAACGATATGGTGGGCTTGGCACAACTCTACATTGTATATGCCAACAGCAAGCAGGGAGATGAGCGTGTTGCACTGTTCAAGAAAGCAGAGCAGGTGTATGTGGATATGGACAGCAAATACCCGCAGGCCAAGGAGTATGTACTCTTTATGCGTGCACGTGTAAACACCTATATGGACCCTGAGACCAAGGAAGGACTTGCCAAACCATACTATGAGGAACTGGTGAACATCATAGAACCTCGTGCTGAGAAGAGCAATTCAGACTTGGCTCGCCTGCTTGAGGGCTATCGTTATTTGGGCTATTATCATTTGCTGAACAATGATAAGGAAACCTCCATCGGTTTCTGGCAGAAGATTGTGGATCTTGACCCCTCTAACGAGGCTGCCAAGAACGCTTTGGAGGCTCTGAAAAAGTAATAGGATAGGGACCAGAGCGTCCGAAAGTATTTGCATCAATAAGTTTCAGCCTGTCGTACACGTGTATGGCAGGCTGAAATCTTTCTATGAGTGTGCTTCTCTTGGAGTGGTAGATGTGGTTTTTTGAAGTAACAGGTGTGCTCCTCTTGGCATATTCAGTTGCAGACCTCCTTACAATACTGCGGGCAAAGAGATTTGAACCCAAATGGGCCATTAGACTGTTATGCGCAAACATGCTTTCTTTTTGTCATCTGTCTTTCCGCTTATCGGTTACAATGGAACCCCATTGCGCC
>SAMEA3663028__coassemble_600_pt1 | contig 13484 bp, 8 predicted proteins | sample SAMEA3663028__metabat2_low_PE_038 | metagenome-assembled genome bin SAMEA3663028 (sample SAMEA3663028) | pig gut metagenome | biome: pig gut; feature: pig-associated habitat; material: faeces | place: France | collected 2012 | reverse complement strand
GCAAAAGACCGCAAAGGTAATTCAAAAAAAGAATTGTAATTCATAGAACCTACCTCAAGAACCTTTGTTAACTCAAGAACCTGTTTGCAGCCCTCAGCTGATGACGCATGATGCTCAAGAACTCCTGTGTTTCCTGGAGCACATTCAGATAGATGAGCGATATCTTCATGTTGGATGCTGCCGTATCGTTCTGCATACGGTCGATGTGCTGTTTGCGCAACACGGAGAGTTTGTCTTTCAGCATATCTGCCTCGCCCAGCACCTTGTCGTATTGTGCAAAGCGCATGGTAGATAGCATAGACTCTGAGCGCTGCATCAAATCTACCACCTCCATACGTACCGGTGCAAACTCATGTATCAAGTCTTGTGGAATAGGGGTAAAGTTATTGTCAATATGCTCGGCAATGGGTTCCGACATACGCTTCAGGCAGTAGATATATTGCATGTCGCTGTTCACACCGAGGTGATACCACGTATTGCGCTCCAAAGCCACCTGCTTGGGTATTCGTTTCATTGCCAGCAACTGTTTGCGACGATAGCGTTGCAGCTGTTCCTGCTCGTTTTCCAACTCCTTTTTGCACTGTTTAAGGGTGCGCAGACGGTTGTTTTCCAATCCTACAATGATAGCTTCAAACTGCTCCAAGGCAAAACGGCACACAAAACTCTGGGTGCGCGACACATGCTTTGACAGCAGGCTCCACACTATCTCGGGGTCCTTGGTGCGCATCATCAGCAGGAACACATCGTCTTCACGGTCTTGCTTGCGCTTGCGTGCAAACATTATCTGACTGCGAACGAGCAGCACAATGGCAAGCGCCATGAAGGCTATCATGGCAATGAAGCCACCCCAGTGCATCAACAGGCACACCATGGCACAGGCTGCAAAAGCCACACCAGCAGTGATGAACCATCCACCAATAACAGAGAGAACACCTGTGACACGGAACACTGCACTCTCACGGCTCCACGCCCTGTCGGCAAGCGAGCTACCCATTGCCACCATGAAGGTGACATAGGTGGTGGAGAGTGGCAACTTATAGTTGGTGCCCACCACAATGAGCATGGATGCCAGCACTAAATTAACGGCAGCACGCACCACATCAAAGGCGGCACCATCGGCAAGGACAGCCTCTTCACGATTGAAACGACTGTCAATCCATCGGCTCATGGAACGTGGCATCCAGCGTGTAATGAAACCACCTGCATCCTGTCCGGCACGCACTATGCTACGGGCTGCTCTGGAAGAGCCAAACATCTCTTCGCCCTCATCCTGACGCGCCAGGTCAACACTGGTTTTCACCACATTCTGTGCTTTTTTGGATGTAGCCATGGCAATGATCATCACCACTCCGGCAAGCATCAGATAGAGCATCGGCGTTTTGGCACTGCTCATCAGCGAGGTCATCATAAACCCTGTATTGTCACCATTGCCATGCGCCATAAAGTCATTATAAGAGTCAAGTCCTGCCATGGGCACACCGATAAAGTTCACAAGATCGTTACCTGCAAAAGCCATGGCAAGGGCAAAGGTGCCCATGAGAACCACCACTTTGAACACATTGACACGCCACCAGTGAAGCACCTGCATCAGCAGAGAAGAACATACAAAGGTGGCACCCAGCAGCAACGGGGTGTTGTCGCTGACCCACTGACGGGTGGAAGTGCTGATGAAAGGCGACTTGCCCAAGCCCTTGATAAAAATGAAATAGGCAAGCAAGGTGAAGGCAATACCTCCAAACACGGCAATGGTGTAGCGCAGATGGCGCTGGTAGGCAAAGGTGAACACCACACGCGATAGCCACATCACCACCGCACCCACCACAAAGGCAATGGCCACACTGACAAAGATGGCAATGATGACACTCAGTGCCTTGTCGCTATTGAGCAGCATCTCAAGGGTGAGCGACGGGTCTTCATTCATCTTGAGGATGGCAAGGATGAACGTGCCTCCCAGCAACTCGAATACCAGTGAAACGGTGGTGGAGGTGGGAAGCCCCAAAGTGTTGAACATGTCGAGCACAATCACATCGGTCACCATCACTGCAAGGAAGATGGTCATCACCTCATGGAAGGTATAGTTAGCGGGGTGCATAATGCCGTGACGCGCCACATCCATCATGCCGGCACTCATCACTGCACCGATAACCACGCCCACAGAGGCAATAATCATCACCGTTTTGAACTTTGCCACCTTGGCACCGATGGCAGAATTGAGGAAGTTTACCGCATCATTGCTCACTCCCACAAACAGGTCGAACACTGCCAAAATGAGCAGGAACGCCACTATCAACAAATAAACAATCTCCATATTTTCTGTCTTTTGCTATTTTTCGGCAAAAGTAGAATACAGATGTTACAACGGTGTAACAACGATATGAAGAAACTTGTAAAGGTAGGTTCTATAAATTAGCTTTGATGGGATTTTGTTCTATCTTCGAGCAGATTTATTTGTAAGGTCGCAGCAGCATAGCGAGCTATGGTGCAAGGACTTACGAATAAAGATACCGAAGAGAGGGCAAAAGACCGCAAAGGTAATTCAAAAAAAAGAATTGTAATTAATAGAACCTACCTAAAGGTGAAAGTGGCAGAAAGAAGCACTTGCTAAACCAGCAAGTCAAGCCAGAAGGTGGAGCCGATGTTCTCTGTAGAAGACACTCCCACCCTGCCACCAAGGCTGATGGCATAACTGCGGCACACTGAAAGACCTAAGCCTACGCCTTGACTGAAATCGTTTAACTTGACAAAGCGCTCAAAGATACGGTCTTGCTGATCTTCTGGTATTCCGATACCCGTGTCTCTGACATAGATATGCAGCAAACCTCCCTCTTTCCACACAGAGCCGAGTGTCACCTTGCCCGTTGGGGTAAACTTCAGGGCATTGTCCATATAGTGTTCAAGGATGGTTCGTATTCTGTCTTTATTGGAACAAATGCTCATGGAATCGGTGGTTATCTCTCCTTCCACAGTGACTTGAGTATTCTTGTTCATCCCCGCAAACTGCTTCACTATTTCACGCAACAGGGGGGCGATGTCGAACCAAGTCTTTTCCACACTCTCCTGAGCAATGACAGCATCCTCCTTTGACTGTGCCACCATGCTGTCGAAGATATTCAGCAGTTTCCGGTTGTTCTCCTTGATGATATCCACCATCTTCTGGCGTTCCTCCTCACTCTCCGCCATAGGAAGGATGTCAGAGAAGCCTACTATGGCATTGAGCGGTGTTTTCACCTCATGGCCGATATTGGCAAGGAAGGCCGACTTGATGCGGTCGCTTTCCTCTGCCCTGTTGCGTGCCACCAGCAGTTCCTTCTCCATCTCCTTGCGCAGGTCAATGCAGGTAGAGGTGCCCACCACCATATTGGGTTTCCCATCCGCATCACAGCTCATCACCGTGGCACTTGTCTCCATCCAATGGTAACGGTCGGCATAGAGTTCCCGCATTTGATAGATAAGATGTGCCTCGGAAGAAATGCCTTGAAGCAGGTTCTCTATTTCCTTGACCACCCTATCTCGGTCCCAGGGAGCCAACATAGCATAAACGTCATCAATCGATTTTTCCTGACCCGATGCCACTCTATCCACAGCATTCTGCCGATAGTCATAGTCATAAACTATTGTTCGGGTAGAAGCATTGATGCGCCAAAGCGACAGGCTCATTACCTTGAGCACCATGTCAAGTTCCACATTCTCGGGCACCAGTTTACCAAACAGCTCAATCTCCTCGTTCAATTCTCTGTGCTGACTTCTGAGACGTAAAAAGAACAAGAATAGCAGAAGGGTGACAAGGGGCGGAACAAACAAAACGAGAATAGCCCCTATGGAGAGAGAGAAATCACCCGTCAAGCATATATTCATTACGGTCAGTAACAGCATCTTATTCTTCGGTTAAGGTAAAGCCAGCAAGTACAATGCCCCACATCGCACGACAGCAATCACATACATCGGCGGCACATCATACGCCACAAAAATACATTATTTTTGTTTTCCTGCCAAAAAAAAGCGCAAGATTTTTTAAACTATCCTTTGCGTTCTGACTGATTTGAACTAACTTTGTGCCCACAAGCATTGACAGATTTATAAATGAGTACTCAAGAGTTTACGCAGGTATTGACGCAAACGGTAGAAAGATTATCAGAGAAAGATTCACTGAAAGGGCTGTTTCATCAGCATCAGGAGGGCAATCCGCCACCATCCAACAAAGTTTTAGAAGAGATAGTGGAACTGTCAAGAGCCATCCTGTTTCCTGGTTATTTTGGCAAGTCGTCGGTGGACATGCGCATCATACGTTACCACATGGGCGTGAGCGTGGAACGACTGCACACCCTGCTTTCCGACCAGATATGCGCCGGACTGGGCTTTGCCCCACAGGAAGATGAAGAGATGAGTGCCCCTGCACTGAAACAGCGTGCCGAACAACTGGCAGCCCAACTGATAGCGCGCCTGCCCGACATCAGGGAACTGCTTGCCACTGACGTGGAAGCTGCCTACAACGGAGACCCGGCAGCCACTGGCTACGGCGAGGTCATATCGTGCTATCCCATCATCAAGGCTTTGGTAAACTACCGCATCGCACACGAATTGCTGTTGCTCAATGTGCCCCTCATACCACGTATGATTACCGAGATGGCACATTCAGAAACGGGCATTGACATACACCCCGCAGCACAGATTGGCCATCACTTTACCATAGACCACGGTACAGGTGTGGTGATTGGTGCCACCTGTATCATTGGGAACAACGTAAAACTGTATCAGGGTGTGACCCTGGGAGCCAAAAGCTTTCCGATGGACGATAACGGGAATCCCATCAAGGGCATCCCGCGCCACCCCATACTGGAAGACAACGTGGTGGTATATGCCAATGCCACACTATTAGGACGCATCACCATAGGAAAAGGATGCGTGGTGGGTGCCAACGTGTGGGTGACACACAGCATGAGACCAAAGACAAAGAAATACAACAAAGACAAAATCGACAACTTAGACATAGAATTCAACAATGGAACAGGAATTTGAACTGATAGCCAAAACCTTTATGGGACTGGAACCCGTACTGGCAAAAGAACTGACACAACTGGGTGCCAACAACGTGCAGATAGGGCGCCGAATGGTATCATTTACCGGCAACAAGGAGATGATGTACCGCGCCAACTTCCAACTGCGCACCGCCATACGTATTCTGAAACCTATCAGCCACTTCACAGCAAAATCAGCCGACGATGTATATAACAAGGTGAAGGAAATAGATTGGTCAAAATACATCATGCAAGATGAAACCTTTGCTGTGGATTCCGTGGTGTTCTCGGAAGAGTTTAAGCACTCCAAGTTTGTGTCGTACAAGGTGAAAGACGCCATTGTGGATCAATTCAGAGAGAACACAGGGAAACGACCCAACATCAGCATAGCCAACCCCGACCTGAGACTGAACATGCACATTGCAGAAGACAAATGCACACTGAGCATGGACTCCAGCGGTGAAAGTCTGCACCGCAGAGGTTATCGCCAGGAGAGTGTAGAAGCACCACTCAATGAGGTGCTGGCTGCTGGCATGATCATGATGACTGGCTGGAACGGCGACACCGACCTGATAGACCCCATGTGCGGCAGCGGAACCATCGCCATTGAAGCGGCACTCATTGCTCGCAACATGGCACCGGGACTGTTCAGAAAGGAATATGCCTTTGAGAAATGGCACGACTTTGACAAAGACCTGTTCGACACCATCTATAACGATGACTCACAGGAAAGGGAGTTCAAGCACCATATCTATGCAAGCGACATAGACATCAAGGCAGTGAACACCGCACGTCTCAACGTGAAGGCAGCCGGACTTTCAGCAGACATTACCGTGGAAGAGGCTGACTTCAAAAACTTTACACAGCCCCAGGAGAAGAGCATCATCATTATGAATCCTCCCTACGGCGAGCGCATCACCACTCCCGACCTGCTGGGCACCTACAAGATGATTGGCGAACGCCTGAAGCATCATTTCTCTGACAACGACGCATGGATACTGAGCTACCGTGAAGAGTGCTTTGAACAGATTGGCCTGAAACCCTCTATCAAAATTCCCCTCTACAACGGTTCACTGGAATGTGAGTTCAGAAAATATCAGATATTCAGTGGCAAGATAACGGACTTCAACCGCAAGGGCGGCAGCATCAAAACCGACGAAGAACGCAAACAAATGGCAGAGAAGCATCGCTTCAAGAAAGACCGGGGAGAGTTCAAGATGCGCCACGACCAGCAAGAAGAGAACGAAGAGGGAGATATCCGCTCGTTCAAGTTCCATTCGCTGGAAAAGAAGAGCTTTCAGTCGTCACGCAAAGCGGGCAGAGAAGCAGGCAACCGCAATGGCAACGAACGCTATGACCGCAGCGGAGGACATGAGCGCCATGATCGCAACGGTGGAAGAGATCGCTTCGACCGCAGCGGTGGACACGAGCGCTTCGACCGCAGCGGTGGACACGAACGCTTCGACCGCAGCGGAGGTAAGAAATATGGCAAGAAAGACGAATGGAAGAAAAAGAGATATGACCATGAAGATTAGAATAATGATGGCTATAGCAGCACTGGTAGCGTGCCAGCACACCTTGGCACAGAAGCTATTTACACTGGAAGACCTGAACTTTGGCGGCAAAAATTTCTTCAATCTGCGGCCCAAGTCCATGTACCTCACATGGTGGGGCGACCAACTGATGTTTCAAGATGCCGAGGAGAGTGGCACCGTGGATATGAAGAGTGGCAAGCAGAAGGCGCTGTTCAACATCAAAGACTTGGGCGAAGGATGGCATAGCGCCATGAACGCCCGATACCCCTACGAAGACCAGACAGTGGTATTTCTTAACAACGGCAAGGAAAGGGTGCTTTACGATTGGAAGAAGCGCACCGTGGTATGGAGACAAGATAGCAAGGACCAAAGTGAAGCACAATGGAACAGGCAGTCGAAAGCCACTGCCTTTGTGCGCAACAACCAGTTGTATGTGATTACCGCCGACAACCATACCAGACAACTGACCACCGACGGCAGTCGTGAACTGGTGTATGGCAAGGTGGTGCACCGCAACGAGTTCGGTATAGAGAAAGGCATCTTCTGGAGTCCTAATGGAGAAAAGATGGCATTCTATCGCATGGACCAGAGCATGGTGGCAGACTATCCGCAGGTGGATATCTTCCACAGCATGGCACAGCCCGAACCCGACAAATACCCCATGGCAGGACAAGCCAGCCATCAAGTAACCGTGGGGGTGTATAACCTGAACACCGAGAAAACCGTGTATCTGCAAACAGGGGAACCCACCGACCGCTATTTTACCAACATAGCATGGGCACCCGACAGCAAGCACCTGTACATTTTTGAGTTGAACCGTGACCAAAACGACTGTCAATTAGTGTGCTACAACGCAGAAACTGGAGAGAAACAGGGCGTCATATACCGCGAAACAGACAGCAAATATGTGGAACCGCTCCACCCCATTCTGTTCCTTCCATGGCAACCAGACCAGTTTATCCTGCAAAGTCAGCGCGATGGTTTCAACCACCTATATATATACAATGTGAAGGGCGAGATGGTGAAACAACTCACCAAAGGAACCTACGTAGTGGAAGAGGTGATGGGTTTTGACAAGAAAAACAAGCGAGTAATCATTGCCTGCAATAAGGCACATGCCACCCAGCGCAATCTCTACGCCGTAGATATCAAGACGGGCAAGCAGACAGCACTCGACAATGGCAAAGGATTTCATCGTGGTGTATTGTCAAAAACTGGCACATGGTTCTACGAAGCGTTTACCGAGCCCACCGTTCCCCTCATCTTCAACCTCACCAACACAGCCAACGCCAAGAGCCTGCAACTGCTGAAGAACGAAGACCCTTGGAAAGAATACGTTACCCCACAGTTCTCTATAGGCACCATCAAGGCTGCCGACAACACCACCGACCTATACTACCGCATGGTGAAGCCTGCCAACTTTGACGCAAGCAAGAAATATCCCACTGTGGTGTATGTCTATGGAGGTCCACATGCCCACATGATTGAGAGTTCATGGCACTATGCTTCCAGATCGTGGGAGACCTATATGGCACAGAAAGGCTACATCGTCTTTGTGCTCGACAACAGGGGAAGCGAACGCCGTGGCAAGGAGTTTGAGCAGGTAACCTTCAGACAGTTGGGACAGGTGGAAATGTTAGACCAGATGAAGGGTGTGGAGTTCCTGCGCTCACTGCCCTATGTGGATACCAACAGAATGGGTGTGCACGGATGGAGCTACGGTGGCTTTATGACCATCTCACTGCTCACCAACTATCCTGATGTGTTTAAGGTAGGCGTGGCTGGAGGTCCGGTCATCGATTGGAAGTGGTACGAGGCAATGTACGGCGAACGCTACATGGACACCCCACAGACCAACGCCGAGGGCTACGAGAAAACCTCTCTGCTGAACAAAGCAAAAGACTTGAAAGGAAAACTGCAAATCATCATTGGCTATAACGACGATGTGGTGGTGCCGCAGCACGCCCTTTCGTTTATCAATGCCTGTACTGAAGCAGGCACCCAACCCGATTTCTTTGTATATCCCGGTGAAGGGCACAACATGATGGGGCACAAAAGCGTGCACCTGCATGAGCGCATCACCCAGTATTTTGAAGACTACTTGAAATGAGTGACGAATTCTTTCAATGAAGAATGAAGAATAAAGAATAAAGAATTAAAAAGATGAAAATATTACTGTTAGGAAGCGGCGGCCGTGAGCACGCCTTGGCATGGAAGATAGCACAAAGCAAGAGAGTGGAAAAACTTTACATAGCACCCGGCAACGCTGGTACGGCAAATTGTGGAGAAAATGTGGCCATGAAGGCTGATGATTTTGAAGCCATCAAGACCTTCTGCATCAGCAAGCAGATAGACATGGTGGTGGTGGGCCCCGAAGACCCATTGGTGAAAGGAATCTATGATGACCTGCAAGCCGATGAACGCACAGCACACATCCCCGTGATAGGACCTTCCAAGGCTGGTGCCGTGCTGGAAGGAAGCAAGGACTTTGCCAAAGCATTTATGATGCGCCACCATATTCCCACAGCACAATACCGCACCTTCAGCGGAGAAAATCTGCAAGAAGGACTTGACTTTCTGGAAACGCTGCAGGCTCCTTACGTGCTCAAGGCCGACGGACTGTGCGCCGGTAAGGGTGTGCTGATACTGCCCACGCTGGAAGAGGCTAAGAAAGAACTGAAGGAGATGCTCGGCGGCATGTTTGGCAACGCATCGGCACAGGTGGTGATAGAAGAGTTCCTCAGCGGTATCGAGTGCTCGGTATTCGTACTCACTGATGGCAAGAACTATAAGATTCTTCCCGAAGCCAAGGACTACAAGCGCATTGGCGAAGGCGACACAGGTCTGAACACTGGCGGTATGGGTAGCGTAACCCCCGTTCCCTTTGCCACCAAGGAGTGGATGGACAAGGTGGAGCAACGCATCATCAAACCCACCGTTGACGGTTTGGCTGCAGAGGGCATCACCTACAAGGGCTTTATCTTCTTCGGACTTATCAACGTAAAAGGCGAACCCATGGTGATAGAATACAACTGCCGCATGGGCGACCCCGAAACAGAGAGCGTGATGCTACGCCTGAAGAGCGACCTTGTGGATTTGCTGGAAGGTGTGGCTCAAGGCAATCTGGATGAGCGCAAGATAGAGTTTGACGACCGCTCGGCAGTGTGTGTGATGCTGGTGAGCGGCGGCTATCCCCAGGAATACAAGAAGGGCTATCCCATCACTGGCATCGACAGCGTAGAGGGAAGCATCGTGTTCCACGCAGGCACCGCACTGAAAGATGGCAGTGTGGTGACCAACGGTGGTCGCGTGATTGCCGTAAGCTCCTACGGAAAGAACAAGGAAGAGGCGCTGCAGAAGTCGTTTGAAGAGGCACAGAAGATACAGTTTACCGACAAATATTTCAGAAGAGACATCGGTAAAGACCTCTGATACAAGATGCTAAAGCGATTGCAAAACCATATCTCCGAAAGCCGTACTACACTGCCCGTCATGGCAGTGTATGGGCTTTTGGTGTGGCTCATGGGCGGACTGATAGCCGACAACAGATGGCTACAGTTTGCCTTTTTTGCTCTTTCCACCTATCTCATGGTAGAGCTCAACAACCGCTATGCACTCATCCGCATCTACAGCAGAATGGTGTCGTGCTCGTTCATCATGCTATGCACATCGTCACTCTTTCTGTTTGAATCATTCAGCGACACGGTCACCATGTTCTGCATGGTGGTGATATTTCTGGGACTTTTCAAAACCTACCAGAATCCGCTTGCCACCTACGACACCTACGTGCTGTCACTCACACTGGGCATCTGCTCTGTACTGGCGTTACACGTGCTGTGGTTTGTGCCCTTGATATGGCTGCTGATGCTGACGGTGCTGCAATCGCTCAGCATCAGGACATGGGGAGCATCCCTATTGGGAGTGCTCACGCCCTACTGGTTTCTCACTCCGATTCATCTGTATCGTGAAGACCTGTCGCCCCTTACAACTCACTTTGAACAATTTGCCACACTGCAGACATGGTGGGACTATAGTAGCCTAACTCTTTCCCATCTGCTTTTCCTTGCGCTGCTCTGCACGCTCTCTGCCATTGGCATCGTTCACATTTGGCACACTGGCTACAAAGACAAGATACGCACCAGGCAGTATTACGCCTGCTTCACCATCACCAACATCTATGCAATATTGCTGATAGTGTTGCAACCTCAGCTGTATCACACCGCCATTCATGCCGTCATTATCGGCACCTCGGCACACGTTGCTCACTTCATTGCACTCACCAACAGCAAGGCAACCAACCTGATGTTCTGCACCATCACCGCTGTCATCCTGTCACTCACCGTTTATAATCTATGGACTTTTTCATCAATCTTCTGATAGACTATGGCTACATGGGCATGCTGCTGGCAGCCTTTCTGGCAGGTAGTTTCTTCCCCTTCAGTAGCGAGGCAGTGATGATAGGACTGCTTGCCGCCGGACTGGACCCCACCCCTCTGTGCATCTATGCCACCGTGGGCAATGTGCTGGGCGGTATGTTCAACTATGGCGTGGGCCGTATGGGCAAACTGGAATGGGTGGAGAAATACCTGCATGTGAAGAAGAAAGACCTGGACCGTGCCGAACGCTTCATGGGAGGCCACGGTGCATGGATGGGTTTCTTTGGATTTGTGCCGTTACTGGGTAGCGCCATCACCATCATGCTGGGTTTTATGCGTGCCAATCTGCTCATCTCGTTTGTGAGCATCACCATCGGCAAGGCCCTGCGCTATGTCATACTGGCGTATGGCATGGGACTGATTATCCCGTAAATGTTCGTTAAAAGCGTTTGAAACGTCGGATATATAACGAATAATTCGTAACTTTGCAAATCGTAATCTTCACCTGTGCAGCATGAAAGAAAGCAAAGACAGGCTAACAGACAAGAACAGACAAACAATACGAGGAAACACCATCAAAGGAAATATAACAAAATCAATAGACTTACAAATGAAAACCTTTAGACTTGTAGATAACGCGCTGGGCTGGCTCACTTTTTTTATCGCCGCCTTCGTGTATTGCTCTACTATCGAACCAACGGCCAGTTTCTGGGACTGTCCCGAGTTCATCACCACAGGTTACAGATTGGAAATCGGACATCCACCTGGAGCACCTTTCTTCATGCTAACCGCCAACCTTTTCTCACAGTTTGTGAGCGATCCTTCACAGGTGGCACGCATGGTGAACACGATGAGTGCGCTCCTTTCTGCAGCCACCATCCTGTTCTTGTTTTGGAGCATCTCACATCTCACTCGCCGACTGATTACCAACAGCACCGACGAACTGTCGTGGGGAAAGATAATCACCATTGAGGCAGCAGCCCTGGTGGGTTCCTTGATATACACCTTCAGCGACACCTTCTGGTTCAGTGCCGTAGAGGGCGAGGTATATGCCTACTCCTCTGCCTTTACCGCCGTGGTGTTCTGGCTGATACTCAAGTGGGACGAGCACGCCGACGAGCCTCACAGCGACCGCTGGCTGGTGCTCATCATGTACATGACAGGACTTTCCATTGGCGTGCACCTGCTCAACCTGCTTTGTCTGCCTGCCATCGTGCTGGTATATTACTACCGTAAATATCCCAACAACACAGGCAATGCCGACCTTCGTGGTTCGCTCATCGCACTGGGCATCTCGGTGGTTATCCTGGCAGCAGTGCTCTATGGAGTGGTGCCGGGCATTGTGCGTGTGGGCGGCTGGTTTGAACTGTTTTTCGTGAACACCTTGGGAATGCCTTTCAACACGGGCGAGATTATCTACATCATCCTTTTGGTGGCATGTATGATTTGGGCCATCTACGAGACCTATCAGACCAAGAACTTGAAGCGCGGCAATATCGCCTTCATCACCTCCATAGCCATGCTGGGCATCCCCTTCTATGGCCATGGCATCCTCTCGGTAATTATCGGCATCGTGGTGCTCACCATCCTGTGGTTTGTACTGAGATGCAAGATAGAGAACAAGCCTCTCATCAGTGCACGCATCAAGAACACCTCACTGCTCTGTATGCTGATGCTGATGATTGGCTATTCCACCTATGCCGTTATCGTGATACGCTCATCTGCCAATCCTCCCATGGATCAAAATTCACCGGAAGACATATTCACCTTGGGTGAGTATCTGGGACGTGAGCAGTACGGCCAGCGCCCCTTGTTCTACGGTCAGGCATACACCTCACAGGTGGAACTGGAACAGCAGGGCAACGTGTGTGTTCCTGTGATGAGCAAGGGGGCACCCGTGTATCAGCGCAAGGAGAAGGGGAGCCCCGAAGAGAAGGATTCCTACTTTGTGGTGCGCACCAAGGATGAGTACAAATATGCACAGAACATGCTGTTCCCACGCATGTACAGCGGTTCACACTCCTCACAGTACGAGAGCTGGATGGGCGGTGTGGAAGGCAACAACGTGCAATACGACCGCTGTGGTGAGATGGTCACTGTGAAGGTGCCCACCCAGTTGGAAAACATCCGCTTCTTCCTTTCCTATCAGTGCAACTTCATGTACTGGAGATATTTTATGTGGAACTTTGCCGGGCGACAGAACGACATACAGGGCAACGGCGAACTGGAAAAAGGCAACTGGATTACTGGTTTCGACTGGTTTGACAACTGGCGTCTGGGCGACCAAAGCAAGCTCCCCGACAGTTTGAAGAACAACAAGGGACACAACGTGTTCTACTGTCTGCCTCTGTTGCTGGGTCTCATCGGACTGTTCTGGCAGTCGCTGCGCAAAGGACAGAAGGGCATCCGCCAGTTCTGGGTGGTATTCTTCCTGTTCTTTATGACCGGACTTGCCATTGTCATCTACCTGAACCAAACTCCCGGACAGCCTCGTGAGCGCGACTATGCCTATGCTGGTTCATTCTATGCCTATGCCATCTGGTGTGGCATCGGTGTAG